>ERZ1740067.130-NODE-130-length-60542-cov-18.122208_pt1 | contig 60542 bp, 43 predicted proteins | sample MGYA00581736_ERZ1740067 | MGnify/ENA primary metagenome ERZ1740067 (study PRJEB43018, sample SAMN04849236) | marine metagenome | isolation source: floating plastic debris | place: Pacific Ocean | collected 2008-08-27 | study: EMG produced TPA metagenomics... | reverse complement strand
AAAGGGCTAAGAGGAAGATACAGGAAGCCTTTTAGCCTTCTTGTCACCCCGTCAGTATGAATTGTCAATGCGTAAGACGATTACTGATGAACAAACATCTCCGTATCGGTTTACATCACCGACTACAGGGTGTGGCTTCGCCTTTATTCCCTTAACTCGCAAGGATGAAAAGGATGCTCTACGTTTGCTTGATTATCTAACTGCAGCTAATAAGTACGAGCAGAGGCTAGATAAATGTATAGGCATATTTTTCGTTAGACAGCAAGACGGTGGTTGTTCATTAGGATGGTGCTACTTGAAGTCTAAGTGGAAATACGATCACTTATTGGCAGGTTTGATAGGAGAATACTTTCCCTTTCTTCCTGTAGAAGAAAGAGATGTACTTCGGTACACATTAAACACTTAACATCTAGAGTGTACGTTGCTAAAGCTCTAGCGCAATCGGAGCGATCGCAATCGATTGAGCGCAGCTGCCAACTCAAACCGCCGAAACTGTGCCAGATCTCCTCGGGGGCGACTTTCCATCAACCCATCCAAGCCTTTTTCGGAAACATGCCCCAACACCGCATCCAAGATGGTGGGCATATCGCACTGCTGGGATTTCAGCTCTTCCTTGACCGCCAGTAATCCCAAGGCGATCGCCCGTAACTGGGCCGGTTCCACTAGCTGGGCGATCGCCGTTAGATCAATATCTTCGGTCCCAAAAGATAGCAGGCGCGTATCCCGCACGGTCCACTTCACATCCCGCTTGCCGCGACTGGGGTCAATACTGGCGGCATCAAAAAAGCGTTCCGTTAGCTGTCCAATAGAATCGCCCCCTTCCGCTGCCCGCCCTGACGGCTGCTCTTGGGCAATGGTTTTCGCCCGCTCAGTTACATCCACTGGGCGATAGGACTCCATGGCAATAATCGTATCCGCCACATCGAAATAATCGCCGTTTGCCCCCATAGCCAACACCCACGACACCTGACGCTCCTGGTACAGCAGCCGAATTTTATCCAGCAGCGGCGTAATGGGTTCGTTATCCTTCGCCACCAGAGTTTGCATCCGGCGATCGCGCCCCATCAAATTCGTCGCACAGGAATCCTCATCAGCAAGCAATAGCGTAGTGCCTGCCTCCACCGCCTCCATAATTGCCGCCGCTTGGGAGGTGCTACCGCTAGCATTAGGAGTCACAAAGGATTTCGTCGAGGTGCCCTGGGGTAAGCCATTGATAAACGCCGAAATATCAGTGCCCACAATGGACCGCCCATCCTCCGCCCGCACTTTTACAGCGTTGGGATCGGTCACTACTCGTTCGCGCCCATCGCCGGGAATATGGTCGTAAATCCCTCGCTCCATCGCCTGAAGCAGCGTGGATTTTCCGTGATAGCCGCCCCCCACCAGCAGCGTGATGCCTTGGGGAATGCCCATCCCTGCAATCTCGCCTGTGTGTGGACAGTTGAAGGTAACGCCTAAACTGGGCGGCGACTGGAATTGCACCACATCCCCTTCCGCTGGGCGATCGTCACTGCCGCTCCGCCGAGGAAGACACGCGCCATTGGGCACAAATGCCACCAGATTTTTATCGGCAAGCTGCGATCGCAACCAATGGCTATCCTCCGCCGTATCCAGATGCTGCTTTAACGCCTTTAAATTCAACGACGCTGCCAATAGCGATCGCTCCACCACCTGCACCAGGCGATCGCACAACAAACTTTCCGCCTGTCGCCCAGCGATACGCCGCCCAAACGCCGGCAGCCCCACCGTAAATCGCACTTCGACGCCCAACTGTTGTTCGTCAGGGAGCAGAACCACTGAAGACCGTGGCAAAATTGCCTGGCTAGGACGTTCGATGGAAATTTGACCGCTTTTTCCTGAACCGCGATCGCCGCCGCCTCGAGACGCAGAAAACGCCGCCGCCGCAAACTTACGATTCAAGAAATCTCGAAACGCGACCTGCCGAATTGCCGACCCAAAGCAATCCTGGGGAAAGCCCCCAATCTCCGGCGGAACCCACACTCGACAGGCACTAGGCGCAGCGAAAGGATCCCCCTGAGCCCGGTCAATGCGCAGATCAAACTTTTCAAACTCGTACCAAACGCCTTCGATATCTCGGTAAGCTTTATAGCCCTTACCGTCCAAGCGATTCAGTTCTCGTCTTAGCTCCGCGTTGGTCTTAACGGTTGCCATACAGCCCGCTCAATTCCGTTAACAACTACAGATTCCAAAACTATGGATTGGGCGACTACAGCATCTGAGCGCGAATTAGCGCCACCGGCAAACACTGCACCTTACCCCAGGTGGAAACAAACGCCCGATTGTTAAAGACGTCGTAGTCGTTGCGCTCAATGGAATTCAAAATGCGGCTATAGAGCATTAGCGCCGCCCAAACCGGCCACCGTGCATCGCGATTTAACCGGCGAATTCCTTTGCTGGCTTTCGCGAAGATCTCCCGCGCCCGCTTGATTTCAAACTGCATCAATGCCCGCCAGCGATCGTCAATCACCCCATCCATCAAATCCTGCTCGGTGTAGTCAAATCGCTTTAGATCTTCCAGAGGCAAATAAATCCGCCCCCGCTGCCGATCCTCTCCTACGTCGCGCAGGATGTTAGTTAGCTGATTAGCGATACCTAGGGCGATCGCCTCCTGAGTAGGATCATCATCAGCATCATCGTCAACATCGCCCAGGTTGAGGCTATCAAAATTGAGATTGCTTAAGTAACCGCTCAATGAAGCTTTCCAAGCGGGAGGCTCAGGTTCCTGATCACCATCCTGCAAGGTACCCAGCACCGGCATCGTCATTAAACCGACAGTGCCCGCAACTCGATAGCAGTACAGATATAAATCATCAAAGGTTTCGTAGCGGCTGCGGTGTAAATCCATCCGCTGCCCAGCAATCATGTCCCGAAACGGCTGAATGTCCAACCCAAACCGCTGCACCGCGTCCACCAGCGCCACATCCGCATCATCCAGCGGCGTACCACCCCAAATCCTCTCTAAATCCCGCTCCCACTGATCCAGTGTTTCCGGCGTTGTTGCGGCAGCCAACGGACCATCCACCAGCTCATCGGTGCGGCGACACCACACATAAATCGCCCAAATCGCTCGACGCTTTTCCGGCGACATCAACGCCGTGCCCCAGTAAAACGTCTTTGAATACTCCGCTGTCACCTGACGACAGGCTTCGTAAGACTCTTCCAAAGAAATCAACTGTCTAGTGCTCGGGGTATCGGGCAGGTGCAACATGGAAGAGGGGTCGCTGGGAGGCAGGGAATCTAAATTCAATGGGATTGGCTCGACGTACTGTACGGATTAACGGGAAAGGGAAGCCCTATCACTCCACGGACGACCCACACACAAGAGTCGGTTACCGGCTGACCATACGCAAGCAAAAATACGTGCAGGACGCTATGTGCAAATCCTATGGAGTCACCAGCAACCGAACGGGAAAACTTTCGACGCAGCCTAAACCGTTAGGGCCGCTTGGCGCTGTTCCCCAAGTTTGCTGCGATCGCGGTCGATAGCTTGCGCTGTCAGCTTACCAGAAAGAACCGCGCCTTCCATACTGGCCAAGTAGCGCTGCATGGTGTAGTCGCCGGTTAGGTAAAAATTGCGGATCGGAGACGTTTGGTCCGGACGGAATTCCTGGCAGCCAGGTAGCGCCTTGTAAACCGAGCGGGGCGTCTTCACCACCTTATATTTCAACAGCTTTGCCTTGTGAGGAATTTGATCCGGGAACAGCTTCTCCAGCTCCACCATCGTCGCTTCCACGATTTCCTCGTCGGAGCGCTTAATCCAATCCTTCGCCGGAGCCAATACCAGCTCCAACATAGACCTGTCGGGATTCTCATATTCCCGACAGGTATTGCTCATATCCGCGTAAACGCTTAGCAGAGGCGATCGCGAGAACAAGAGGTGATCAATATCCGTCAGCTTCTGGTCAAACCACAGATGCAGGTTAATCACCGGCACCCCAACCAAACCGTCCAGTTTCTTGAAATAATCCATGCCGCGCCACGGTTCCGGCACCATTGACTTGAATGGATCCACCGGCATCGCCGACACGTAGCAGTCTGCTTCCAAGGTGTAGTCGGACTGACCGTTGATTCCCTTAATGGCAAACCCGGTGACTTCACCATTTTCATCAGTCATGATTTGCGATAGCGGCTGCTCCAACAGCACCTCGCCGCCGCGCTCAGTAATGTAATCCACCATGGGCTGACACAACCGCTCCGGCGGCGCCCCATCGAGGAACGCCATTTTTGACCCGTAGCGCTCCTGCAAAAAGCGGTTCATCGCCGTCAAAATCACCGTCGAAGAAATCTCATCGGGGTCAATGAAATTCAGCGATTTCGCCATCGCAATAAAAATCTCATCGTTAACCCGCTCAGGAATGCTGTGCTTATTCAGCCACTGGGTCCAGGAGTATTGATCCATCTCCTCAACGTAGTCTTGCCCCTTCAACATCACGGGAATCAGACCGATGGCAAACTTAATTTTCTCTTCCCAAGTCAACATATCGTTGTTCTTGAGGATTGCCGCCACACCATTCCAGGGCGCAGGAATATCGGGAAAGTCAAAGCGAGAATACACACCCGGATTATCCGGCTGATTCATAATCATCGAGTGGGATTTCCACTGCAGCCGCTCCTCAATATCCAGCTCCTTAAATAGCTGGAGCATATTGGGATAGGCTCCAAAGAAAATATGCAGCCCCGTTTCGTACCAGTCCCCATCCTCATCCTTCCAGGCGGCGACTTTTCCCCCTAATACGTTGCGGCGCTCCACCACAATGGGGGTATGACCCGCATCAACGAGATATTTTGCACAGGACAATCCTGCTAAACCGGCTCCGGCGATCGCAACGCGCATACTTCTTTGACCCTAGAAACTCTGAATCCCAAAAAGCTCTGACCTTAAAAACTTAACGGTCTAGCCGCTAAATATTGGATACAAGCAATAGGTATTGGGAAAACTCCAAACCCTGTATCCCTGCGTTTGAATCCTTATTATAGTTTAAGAAGTGTTACGTTCACGAGGTCCTGAAAAACTGGATTGCCTCGAAAGCCCTGGATTACCTGACTGTTCGCTGTGTACATATTTAAGCTGAACAGTCAATCACAGTCTGGTGATCGACAGGGGCACGCCAAACCATTCAACTTTTATGGAGGTAAGCGGACTCGAACCGCTGACATCCTGCTTGCAAAGCAGGCGCTCTACCAACTGAGCTATACCCCCAGTGCTCCGACACAAGCCGCTTTCAGCGTTTTGCCCGTGTCCGCCAAAATATATTACAGGGAAATTGGGCGATCGCAACCCCTTTCATAAAAATAACCGCAAAAACAACGCTGGAGGACCCTTGAGGTCCTACCCTAGAGCTGACGATCTTAGAAAGAAATTAAACATGTCGGTGACGGTGGCGGCTCTCTACAAGTTTGTGCCCCTAGAGGATGTGCAGGGGTTGCGATCCCCCCTGCTGGAAAAATGTCGGGAACTGGAGCTGCGGGGGACATTGCTGCTGGCAACGGAGGGAATTAACGGCACCGTCGCTGGGAGCCGTGAAAGCATCAATCGAATGCTGGAGTTTTTGCGCCAGCGGGAGCCCCAGTTAGAATTGCTGCCGGTGCGGGAATCAACGGCAGTCACCATGCCGTTTCAGCAAATGAAGGTAAAAATTAAGCGGGAAATTGTGCCCCTAGGGGTGGACGGGGTGGACCCAATGCGCCGCACTGGGGAGCATGTGCCCCCGACCCAGTGGAATGCCTTGATTTCGGACCCGGATGTGGTGGTTATTGACACCCGCAATCAGTTCGAAGTGAGTGTGGGCAGTTTTGAAGGGGCGCTGGACCCGGAAACGGTGGCTTTTCGTGACTTCCCCGCCCACGTACAGGAAATGCTTAAGGGCGATCGCCATCAAAAAGTGGCCATGTTTTGCACCGGTGGCATTCGCTGCGAGAAAGCCTCTGCATACTTATTAGATCAAGGCTTCGAGGCGGTATACCAGCTCGAAGGCGGAATTTTGAACTATCTAGAGCAAATTCCCCCCGAAGAGAGTCTCTGGCGGGGGGAATGTTTTGTTTTTGATGAACGGGTGGCGCTAACCCACGGGCTACAAACCGGCAGCTACCGTATGTGTCAAGCGTGCGGGAGGCCCGTTTCCCGGGAGGAACAGCGATCGCCCCAGTACCAGCCTGACGTTCAGTGCCCTCACTGTGCCCCAACAGAGCACAGCGATTTATTAGAAGTTCAAGGGAAGGATCAAAACGCTCCAGCTACGGCTGAATTGCCTCGGGAGGAGCCAAGCTAGACAAATCCTCGTCAATATCGGGCAGTTCTGCCGAGGTGGCGTCGCTTTGGGAAGCGGAATCTTGGGTGGTGGGCTCAATGACCGGCATCTGGGACGTTTGTAAATCCTGGGCCACCCACGCCAAACTGCCCGCGAGAACAGCACTATACCCCAAGTACAAATGCCAGGATCGTAGGGCAATGGCGGAGGTGGACGTGGATTGATTTTGCAGCCAGCTTGGTACCACGGCGGCAGCGGGCAGCGGAGGTAGATCCGCCATAATGGCGTTCACGTTAAGCCCCAAGTCTTGGGCAATGCGCTGAATAAAGCCTTTGACGTAAATTGCTTGGGGCAGCTGCTCAGGGGAGCCGGATTCTAGAGACACCAGGTGGTGTAGCGGAATATAGGTGCGGCTGCTTAAGGTGCCCAGGCTAATGCCACGGCGACGACGCTCGGTTCGGAAATATTGCCCCAAGGTTTGCAGATGGCTTTCCCATTGGTCTCGCACTGGGCAGGGAGCTGGGGCGATCGCCGGCACAGCACTCCGGAGAAAAACGGCGCTATCGGAATCGTAAAATTCTTTATCCTGGCTGGCGCGATCACTTTGGCTAAGGTAGCGCGATCGCTCTGTTTTATTGGCTGCCATCTGAAAATGGTGGTGGTGATGAGTCACCTTATCCCGCTTTTTACTGACCTTGCGACTGTTCTTTTCCACCGCCTTGGGGCGGGGCGCAGGGTTCGACTCCCACACCACCGGGTGGGCCACTTTGCGAGGCACATCAATCAAAATCTGACCAATCAATTCGGGCATATCGAAAGGGTTGGCGAAGGGGGCAGGGAAACCAGAGGCAGAAGCGTAAGACATAACAGTGGTGGGGCTAGAGGAGGGGTGGGCAGGTTGCTTAGCGTAAGTGTCCGCAGAGTTTCCTGAGGGATTACTGGGTGAATTCTTCGGAGAATTTTCCAGGGAATTCTTTCGAGCGCCATTTACGCCATTTAAGGGCGCAGATCTTTCTGAGGGGAATCCCGTTGCTTTTGGCGATGGCGCTGGGATTGGGGAGATCGGGATGGCTGTGGGGACAGCGGTCCATAATCCCACCGCCTCCGGATCACACTGTTCCATTTCCCGCAGCTCTGTTTCTAAGGTCAGGACCGTCGACGCAATTTCGGAATTTTCAGCGGCGGCGAGGGGGGCCGTGCGCCCCGTTGGCGATCGCCCGCGAGATTCTTGAACTTTCGACACTGAGCAGGTTTTCGGCGCCACGCCAGGCGACATCATATCCGGTGGTGCAGGATCACTTTTTCGGGCTGGGGGCACTGGGGGGCGATCGCCCTGAGCCACCCCGGCATCAAAGGCTGCCAGGGCTAAAGTCCGCAGCAACTGGGCAGTGGTTTCGGGAGCCGCCCCTTCAATTAGTTGATTTAATACCTGTTGGTACAAAGGATTTTGGGCCAGGCAGTCGTCGCTAAACCGATGAACGGCGCAGGAATCGTTACAAGCCCCCTCTACCAAATGTTGCGGAGATTTCCCTTCCGTAGGATAGGGCGATCGCAACGGTGATATTCCTTGGGGGGGATCCGGATTCGGAGTGGACGGCTGGGTAATTGGAACAGTCGTCGATACGTTGACAAGGGAAAGGGGCGAACTAACCATGGGCTCTGACTCTGACGCAAACTGATTAGTCTTTCTAAAATCAGCGCCCCACTCCGGAGTTTCACCAAATCCCCCTTAAAACCCAACACACTTCGTAGCATTCACAATGGTCTTGGTGCCTTTCCGGCAAAGAATCCCGGCAAATAAGCTTTGGAAATTAGCGCTCACACATCAAAAGGCTATAAACCTGCATACAATTGAAATATGAAAAGACAGTATGTCTTACATATTTCTACCTCCACCCTGCTTCAGCAAAAATACAGATTAATTAGATAGAATGAAGCCAGAGGCAATGCTCTAAATAAGAGAGAGCAAATGCCTATAAAAAAGCCCTATAAACAGTGACCATCAAGAAACTTGTCAGGGAAAAAAGCAACAGGGAAAAGCCGCGACAAATGTCGTAAGGATTTCCTTTGTCTGCTGCCTACCTAATTGCTTGCATCATTAACTTGACGGCAGCACCATTTAAACCGATCTAATCTCTTGGGAACATTCAACCCCAAGTAATCGACCAGAAGAGTTACAGCAATATTTTTTTCACTTTCTAGTGTTAATGCTGAGAACATCATCTAAAAGGTGCGCTTCTGACGTCTTTCAGATTGATTACTTCGAAGTCTGGTCTTTTTGCCCACAACTAAATAGTTGGAAGCTTAATCAGTGTGGGTATGGATTAAATACAGTAAGTACTTTTACTTGTCAGTTTTAAATACACTTTCAGCATGACGAGGCTACTTTTTTGGGGAGTGCCATCAACTTAATTCCAAGGTCCTGCACCGTGAGACTTATAGTCCCTAATTTCTTTTTTTAACCTGGGTGCTCTTTTCTCCGACGTACAGGGCTTTAGAGGTGATTGATGATACATCTTGGCGTTTCGTTATTTTTGGAGACGAGGTTTCATGGGTCGCTTTCCCTCTCTGTCCAGTAAATATCGCAGTCAATTTCTGTGGATTCTTGCGTCGAGCACTGCGGCAATCAGTATCATTTGTGGCGCAATTTACTATGGCGAGCTACAAGCTCTCAAGCGAACTATAAAAATTGATCAGGAGCAAGAGCAAGAGCAAAAGCAGCAATTTATCCTGAGCGATTTTGAAACGGCGATCGCTGATCTACAGATTCTTGCGGGAGATCCTGGGCTCGTTGAGGTCCTTGCGATTGAAGGCAGCCGCGCAAGGGTTGAGGAAACGTTGGTCAGCCATAGCGACTCGGAACACATTGAGTCTCAGCTGTTGGCTTTTATGTCAAGCAAAAGCTTGTATCACCAGGCACGGCTCCTGGACCGTGAGGGTCGCGAAGTTTTCCGGGTTAACCAGCGGCGTCAAGAGCCTGCGCGGATTGTGCCAAAGGAAAAGCTCCAAGACAAGAGCGATCGCCCTTATTTTCAACGATCTAAGGACCTAGCCGAAGGAGAAGTTTATATCTCTCCCTTCGATTTGAATCGTGAAGATGGCGTTATTGAAAATCCTTTAGTTCCTGTAATTCGCTTTGCAACGCCCCTTATTGACGACGAGGGCAAGTGTCAGGGAGTGTTGGTGTTGAATTATCGCGGCACTCGTCTCCTGCGACATTTTGATGCAAAGGAGAAACATGCGTCTTATTTAGGCAATGTTGATCCCGATAAATTGCCCACTCGATCCCATTTAATAAATGGCATTGGGTACTGGCTTAACCATCATGATCCAAGCCGTGAGTGGGGGTTTGCATTGGAGGAGCGCAGTGATCAGTCCCTGCCTGAGCAGAGACCAGAACTATGGAATGCGATGAAACGCCAATCCCAAGGGTCTTTTGTATCTGATAAGAATATCTACACTTTCCTTAAGCTGCCACTTCTCAGCCTGGTGCAAGACTATAATCGCCTAGGCAAAATCGTAGTGAACCATCGAGCGGCCCACGGATATAACTGGCGAGTGTTGATTGTGACGCCCAGAATGGCCCTGGCGGAGCAAATGCGTCCCTTAATTCGGCAGCTTGCGCTGTCTTGGATCGGGCTTTCCGCCCTTTTTGCTCCTTTGATTTGGAACCGACTATTAGCTCAACAAGACAAGGAAAAGGCACAGCAAAAACTGGTTGAGTCTCAAGAGGAACTGGCTCTTCAGGAAAAGCAGGCAGATGTTTTGAGTCAGCGGCTATCTAGCCAAATTCGTGATTCATTGGATGCTCAAGCGGTCATCACAACAGCTATTACTGAGGTGTCTAACCTACTAAGGAGCGATCGCTGTAGCTTCGCCTGGATCGATTCTGACCAAGGATTGTGGGACGTGGTTTACGAAGCCAAAAGAGAGCACCTTTCAGAGTTACCCAGCGAAACATTTGATCGCACGCCCTTAATCAAAGCATTTGAGGACTGTGAGTTACTGTGCATCGATAATGTGGCCTGCTTGGCCAACCGAGACATTAAGGCAATCTTGGAAAGGTATGGTCACAGTGCCGTTTTGGCAAGTCGCATTACGACTCAGGCGAGAAAGGTTGGGGTATTACTTTGCGGATTAGCGGAGCCCCGAGCCTGGAACACTCTGGATATTGAGCTTTTGAAAGGGGTGTCGGAACAGGTGGCGATCGCGTTAAACCAGGCAGAACTGTTTCGAATGTCCCAGAGAAACGCCATTGAAGCTCATAACGCGCTAACAGAACTGAAAAAGGCCCAAACTCACCTTATTCATAGTGAAAAAATGTCCGGCTTAGGACAAATGGTGGCGGGAGTTGCCCATGAAATCAATAATCCGGTGAATTTTATCTACGGCAACGTGAAATATGTCACCGACTACGTAAACGATTTACTGGAGATGGTGAAGGGATACCAAAGCCACTTCTCACTGCTGCCGGCTGAGCTAGAGGCCATGCAGGAAGATTTCGAGTGGGACTTTATTCAGGAAGACTTGCCCAAGGTGCTGAAATCAATGCATATGGGCGCGGACCGCATTCGAGAAATTGTGAAGTCCCTGCGCACCTTTTCGCGGCTGGACGAATCAGAACAAAAATCAGTGGATATCCATTCGGGTCTGGAAAGTACTCTAATGATTTTGGCTAGTCGCCTTAAGACTAAAGGCGATCGCCCCGCCATTGAGCTAATCAAGGACTACGGGGAAATGCCGGACATTGAATGTTATCCGGGGCTCCTTAACCAGGTATTTATGAATCTACTGGCCAACGCCATCGATGCCCTGGAAAGCGCCTGCGACGATCCCGCCTGGGGTGAGAAAGTCCCCACCATTACTGTGCGCACCTCCTGGGATAGCGATCGTCGCGAACTGGAGGTAGAAATCTCAGACAACGGCACCGGCATGGACGCCCAAACCCAAAGCAAACTGTTCGATCCCTTCTTCACCACCAAACCGGTGGGAAAAGGCACCGGATTAGGGCTATCCATCAGCTACCAAATTATTGTGGAAAACCACAAAGGCACCCTAAGCTGCGAGTCGCAGCTAGGGCACGGCACCACCTTCACCATTCACCTGCCCCAACCCCAAAACCTCCCTGCGAAGGCCCAAACCCAGGGGCAAACCATCCGCACTGCCGTCCAGGTATAACTTACAGGTGTCTTGGGGCGCGTGCTTAGTTCGGCACCAGAAGCCTTACACCGTGGAGAGTACACGCCCTCTCAAATCAAACAAACTAGGGGCACAGGCGAGGGGCTTTAACCCTCGCTATCATTGGGTTTTAAATTTAACTGAGCACAGTCCCTCGCCTTCGAAGACACCCAGCTTCATCTCCCGTCCTGAGTCACTCCACTCCTTGCCCTTCCCGTGGACCCATCCTTTTTCTCTGCCGATCCACGAGATCCCCCCAGACAACTCGCCATGGAATCAACACCAACGGCTCCGGATTTGTACCCACTGGCAACGGAATAAGAAAACAGCCACTAATTTCGCCATCAGCCTTACTGGATCTCAAAAGCGCCCTCTAATTGGCACTGAAAGACAGTTAGATGTCACAGCGTTGTCGCCTTCAATGTATTTCTCCAAGGGGATTGTCTCCAAAGGGGCAACGCATCGGCGACATTGGCTTTTAAGCGCCATGGGAGTGAATCTGGGAAACTTGGCTCAACTGCCTGCCTTCAACGCCCCGTGCCGACATTTCACCTTAAGCCTAGGTTAAAAATCAGCCATGAAAAGGCACCAAAATGCCCGTGCTACAATCCGGCCAGGGTTGAAATAGCAACCGTTAAGCTTAAATAATCACTGAGTCAATCAGTGCTTATTTATACCCAGGCTGAGATCAAATTTAAAGGCGGTTTTTAGAACAAAAATCAGCCTTTGAAGCTTTAATCCTTCGTTGTTTGGCGATCACCATTTCGTGAGCACTTTAGGGGTCAAATTCCATAAGACCTGCAATAGAAGTGTTAAATTAGGCAAAGCCTAGACCGAACTTTGGGGAACGTCCCCACCCCATCTCAACCTGAGCTGCCTTAGGAGCGGATTGGATAAGATGGTTGTGTGCTGACAATCCGGCCAAGTCTTGCATTTTGTAACCGATGTCCAGTCAATCAGGTCAATTCCTAATTCGGTTTTGGGGGGTACGTGGCCGCGTTCCTTGTCCCGGTGATGAAACCGTGAGATACGGCGGAAATACCCCCTGCATTGAAATGCAGATTGGTGAGCAACGCCTTGTGTTTGACGGCGGCACTGGATTACGGGTGCTTGGACAGGCGATGCTGCGGGAAATGCCCGTCGAAGCCCATTTATTTTTTAGTCACGCTCATTGGGACCATACCCAAGGTTTTCCTTTCTTTGTTCCAGCTTTTGTAAAGGGAAATCGCTTCCATATATATGGAGCGCCTTCTCCCAACGGCACAACCATTAAGAAGCGTCTTCATGACCAAATGCTGCACCCTAATTTTCCGGTGCCGCTCCAGGTGATGGGGGCTGACTTGCAGTTTCACGATCTTCGAGCAACGGAGACGGTGCAAATTGGTGATGTGCGGGTGGAAAATGATCGCCTGCACTATCCTGGAGAAGCGCTGGGCTACCGGGTGTCTTGGAACGACTGCTGCGTGGCTTACGTGACTGATATTGAAAATCGCCCTGGCGATCTAGATGAGCATATTTTGAGGGTGGCACAGGGTGCAGATGTGTTGATTTATGATGCGAGCTATACCTGCGATTCTTACCTGGAGAAGGTGAATTGTAACGGCGGGTGGAGCCACGCCAGTTGGCAAGAGGGGGTAAGAATTGCCAAGGTGGCTGGGGTAAGGCAGCTAATTATTTTCCATCACGAGCCAACCCATACGGATTTATTTTTGGATGATGTGAGTAGCAAGCTGGATCAGGAGCTGCCGGGGGGGGTGGTGGCAATGGAGGGCATGATGGTGGAGGTGTGTCCGTCGCCCTTAAAGGGGAAGTCGAAGGCAGTTAATGTGACGATGGTGTCATAGGTATAGGCAGGTGCGGCGTAAGCGCAGCTGAGCAACGGAAACGACGATACGCTCTGGCAACAGAAGCGTTTCCACGGGGAGTTAGGGTGGAAAGCTATTAAAAAATTTTGTTTGGTGTTTCTTATTGGTGAGTTGGGATGATCGCACCAGAAGTGCCAAAAGCTCTTGATTTTGACCAGTGAAGAGAGATTCTGAGAAAAGAATGTCACAATACTGGAGTGGCAGAATTGTTAAGCAAACAAACGAGGTTTCTCTGTGTGGGTGACGTCTTCTTTGTCTACGGTGTTGAAGCCAACGGCGATCGCCCTCGGTAATTTTGATGGCATCCATCGAGGGCACGCCCAGGTGATTCGCCCGGTGCTCGATGTCGCAGCCCGGTCCAAAGCCGCCTCAACGTTGGCGTTCGGCGCGCCTGTGGGATCCGCTTCAAGTGCCCCAGCAAATCCTATTGCCGCTGAAACTCTTCGCCCGACGGTGGTATCGTTTTATCCCCATCCTCAAGTGGTTTTACGAGGGGCGTCGCGCTCAGTATTAACTCCCACAGATGAAAAAGCCCAATGTTTGCAGGGGTTAGGGGTGGAGCAACTGGTGTTGCTGCCTTTCAATCGCGCCTTGCAGCAGTTAACACCGGAAGAGTTTTTAGAGAAAATTTTGTTGGATCAACTCCAAGCAAGAATGATTGCGGTGGGGGAAGATTTTCGCTTTGGGCGCGGTCGAGCAGGCTCGGCGATCGCCCTTCAGGAATTGGCGGCAAAGTTTGGGGTGCCGGTGACCATTGTGCCCATGGCGGCAGCGGCGGGCGATCGCATCAGCAGCTCGCGCATTCGGGAGTGTTTGGAGTTAGGGGAGGTGCGCACCGTGCATCAGCTTTTGGATCGTCCCTATTCGTTAACGGGGCGGGTGGTTAAGGGGCAGCAAGTGGGGCGCACCATTGGCTTTCCCACGGCCAATATTCAGGTGGAAACGGAAAAATTGCTGCCACGGTTTGGGGTTTACAGCATTTGCGCCCATTTGGAATCGGGGGAAAAACTGGGGGGCGTCGTGAATATTGGCTGTCGCCCCACGGTGGCGGGAGAAGCACCAACGGTGGAAGCCCATTTATTTGACTGGTCCGGGGATTTGTACGGACAACTGTTGACCATTAAGCTCAAGGGCTTTATTCGACCGGAGCAGCCTTTTGAATCGTTGGAGGCTCTCAAGGCACAAATTGCCAAAGATTGTGAGGTGGCACGGGATCAGGTGGCCATCACCTGTTGCTAAGGGTGCCAACGAGCCTCCACCAGTGATGGTTATCCTTGGGCAGTGGGCATTCTAGAGCTGAGAATCAGGAATAGGGTGGCGCTGTTGCCACTGCTGTAAATTTGACGCCGTAATTTTTGAGGTGCTGTTGTGCGCGATCGCCTACAAGCCCTACAGGGCAATCTTAACCAAGCGCTGGTGGGTAAGCCCGACAAAGTGGATTTAATTTTGGTGGCGCTATTGGGGGGCGGTCATGCGCTGCTGGAAGACGTGCCTGGCGTGGGAAAAACCCTGTTAGCAAAATCCCTAGCCCGGTCCATTGACGGCAAATTTCAGCGGGTGCAGTGTACACCGGATCTATTGCCCGCAGATATTACCGGCAGCAGCATTTGGAATCCCCAGGGGGGACAGTTTGAATTTATCCCTGGTCCTGCCTTCGCCAATGTGTTTTTAACGGATGAAATCAACCGCGCCACGCCGCGCACCCAGTCAGCGCTGCTGGAGGTGATGGAGGAACATCAGGTGACCACCGACGGTGTATCGCGATCGGTGCCGGAGCCATTTTTTGTCATTGCCACCCAAAACCCCATTGAATATCAGGGCACATTTCCGCTACCGGAAGCGCAGATGGATCGGTTTATGGTGTCCTTTTCCCTGGGCTATCCCGGCGAAAACGAAGAGCTGAAAATGTTGCAGCAGCACCAGGCAGGGAGGCCAGGGGCAAGGCTAGAAGCCTGCATTACGCCGGAGGAAGTGCGACAGCTCCAACAAGATTGCGCGGCGGTGCGGGTGGATGAAACCCTGCAAAGCTATTTACTGCGGCTAGTGCGCTCCACTCGCACTGACGAGGAAGTGACCTTAGGCGTTAGCCCTCGAGGAGCAGTGGCACTGCAGCGGGCATCCCAGGCGTTGGCATTTCTACAGGGACGGGATTTTGTGTCTCCCGATGATGTGAAAGCGTTAGCGGAGTCGGTGTTGGCCCACCGTCTAATCCCGGCAGGCGGTAAGCGGGCAGAAACGATTATCCAGCGGCTTTTGCAGTCGGTTCCTGTGGAGGTTTAGGCGCTAGCGTAATATGCAACGTTGCTGGCTTTAGGAAGATAAGGATTTGATTGGTGTCACTGCCTCACTTTTGTGGTTCAGCAGCGTCAACAATCTATTCAAGTGTTCTGTTGAAGGGCGCTTAATGGTCTCTAAAGTGAAGCTTACGGTGGCGCAACAGCTTTGGTGTAGCAGTTTAGATAGCGCTCTATATCGTGCGGTTACCTAAGCTTTTCCGTTTACCATGGTTGATGTTTACAGGAGAGGAGAACCATGGAAAAACTGAGACGAAGGCGCTTTAGGCGGCGATCGCGACGATTATCGTTGCTATTTGTCTTAGTTGCTGTGGTGTTGTTTTCCGGGGCGATCGGCAGTGGATTAGCCCAAGCGCTGCACCCTCCTATTGCTCCTGAGCCCGCTTTGTCCCCTGATTTTTTAGCCGTTGAGGCGATCGGCGATGAGTTTCTCGGCCGCCAGGAACTGGAAAAGGAGCTGTTGGGAAAAGACACCAGCGACTTTTTATCCCCCACCAAAACTGGTCCAGGACTAAACCCTGATTTGCCGCCAGCGGACCCCAACGGCACCGTTGATCCTGTGCCTGCTTCCTACTGGCTTGCTCGAGACTTATATCGGGAGAACTGCGGCACCTGTCATCTCGCCCTTCCCCCCGCCACTCTTCCCGTCCAAACCTGGCGCGAGTTGCTCACCTCAGAGCAACATTACGGCAAGGTAATTCAGCCGCCTCCCCGCGCCACCACCAATCTTATTTGGTCCTATATTCGCGACTACTCACGACCGCTACGGGAAGAAGAGTCCATCCCCTATCGTCTTGATAAGTCTCGGTTTTTTCGATCGCTCCATCCAGACGTTTCTTTCCCAAAACCAGTGCGGGTTAACCAATGTGCCACCTGCCATCCACGGGCAGAGTTCTTTAACTTCCGCCTATTCAATAACGCCTCCCAAGATTAAGGGCTGTCGTTATTTAAAGTTCAAAGCTTTTAGCTGCAAGGGTTTCAGCCCCCAGCCTTCCTTGCGTTAGAAAGGCGCGTACTCCCCACTACGTAAGGCTTTTAATCCTGAATTGATGACACGATCTAGGGGCTTTCATTAAGGTTAAAAGCGAAGAATTATGCGACTCTTCACTTCTGCTTTCCTAAACCAAAGGTGATTCATATAAACGTACTGGCAGCTCAATAATAAAGCTGCTTCCTTGGTTCAATGCAGACAAACAATGAAGCTGCCCCCTATGATTGATTGCCACAATTTGATAGCACGTTGATAGTCCAAGCCCTGTGCCTTGTCCCACTGGCTTAGTGGTAAAAAATGGGTCAAAGATTTTAGATCGCACCTCCTCTTCAATGCCCATTCCATTGTCAGTGATTCTAATGGCAATTTGATTATTTTCTAAGCATTCAGTGGTAATAGTTAACTGAGGTTTATAGGGTGGTTCCGGCAGTTCATCTTCCAAGTCAGTGGTGATTTTCTCCAGCGCCCTTTGGGCCGTATGTCTTGCCGTAAGAGCATCGATCGCATTACGAATAACTTCTAAAAATACCTGATTAATTTGGCTGGCATAGCATTCGATTTTCGGTAGTTCACTGTAGTTTCTCAATACGCGAATTGGCGATCGACTGTCATTTCCCAACAGGCAGTTCTGTAAAATCGCCAGGGTACTGTCTAATCCTTCATGGATATCAACGGTTTTAAGAGTGGCTTCATCTAATCGAGAAAACTGCCGCAGCGATCGCACAATATTTCGTACCCGATCCGCTCCGTTGTGCATTGACTCAATCACTTTCGGCAAATCATCCAGCACAAAATCCAGATCCAGGTCGTCTTCAAAGGTTCGAATATCATCAGTTTGATCCTGGATTGGAGAGGGCAAAGACGGCATATTTCCCTCACGCTGACGATATAATTCAATAAGCTTGCCGAGTCCGTCAATATATTCCCTAAGATGTTCTAAATTGCCGTAAATAAAACTAATGGGATTATTAATTTCATGGGCAACACCTGCCACTAATTGCCCCAAGCTCGCCATTTTCTCCGTTTGGATTAATTGCGCCTGAGCCTGCTGAAGCTGCTTTAAGTTTTGAGATAGCTCGTATGCTTGCTCCTGGGCATCCATGCTCGATTGAAGCAACAATTCTGCCGCTTGTTTTTGGGTCGTAATATCTCGAATAATGGCAACGCCGCCGCTAATGTGCCCTGCCATTGAGTACAAAGGACTTGTTTGAATACTCACCCATTGCCCTGCCGCCGCCGCATCTTGAAACGTGGCCGCATTAGGAGAAGGACGATTCATCCATAGCTCTGCTTTTGCGATGGGCTCCCCCGCCAGCACCCGCGTTAAAGGAAAATACTCCAGGGGACAGGGGGTGTTAGCTTCTTCCTCAATGTAAAATTCGCACCGTTTAACCCAAGTTTCCAAGGGCACCATCATGGCGATATTGCCCAGTAGGGACTGAGCTGCCGGATTGGCGAACTGCACTGCGCCCTTGGTATCCACCACCACCAGTCCATCGCCCATGCGCTCCAAAATTGTCTTAAGGCTATCCAGGGCCTCTTGAGATCGTTCCAGCGCCTTTGCCCGCCGTGTGGAGTCCGCAAGGGCTGCCGCCAACTGCCTAGATTGGATGGTGGATTCCTGTTCGTACCGCGCTAGTCGCTTTTGCAGGGCAACGTTTTGCGATTGCAACTTTCGGAGTTCTGCCGCGATCATTCGATTAGAACTCTGATCACTGGGGGTATTGCGGTGAGGGTCAATGCCCGACATAAACCCTTACATCTCTAAGTGGGTACCTGTCCTAATCCTAGGCTCCCTTTTTTCCAACGTCACGGCTCTTTTATTAACTATTCTTTATTCGTTTCTTTATTCATTAGTTGTTGCTAGTTGATTATCGGGGCTTAATCACTAGCCTGAGAGGGCGTTTCTCCCATAAACCGGCGATAATCGCCACTGTAATAATCGCCAGGAAAAGAAGGATCGGAGAACACTATCAAATAGACATTTAAAGCCGCTTTTTAAAGCTATTCGTCGCTATTTGTCGCTATATTTTTATGTACTCCAGGCTTTGCAACAGAGCCTAGATAACCGGGATAGGATACGGAAACAACAAACTGGCAATACGCACTGGGCAAAGAGAACCTATGGGTAGATGGGGTTGGCAATTGGAGGGAGAAGGGCGATCGCCCCAGCAAGGATTATTGAAAGGTCTTTCGAAAGGACTGTCATGGGTGGCGTTAGTGGGGGCGATCGCCTGGATTACCGTAAGCTGCGCCAACTTTGCCGACAGCCTGCCGCGCAAATCCACCGAAGCCGCTATTCCTCGCGTGGTAGCCAGCGTTTTAAGCAATCCCAAAACCTTTAATCCCGCATTGAGTGCCGAATCTCCCAACGTTTTTACCTTAACCTACGAGGGGCTGGTAAAGCTGGATCCAAAGGCAGAAAAACTGGTGCCGTCTCTAGCAGAAAGCTGGGAAATTCTTGACGGCGGGCTGCGCTATATTTTCACACTTAGGGAAAATTTGCGCTGGTCTGACGGGGAGCCTCTTACTAGCAAAGATGTGGTTTTTAGCTTTAACGACGTTTACTTTAACCCTAAAATTCCGACCCCTGCTGGGGATGTTTTTCGTATCGGTCCAGAGGGAAAGTTTCCCACGGTAAAAGCAATAGACTCTAGGCGAATCGAAGTGGTTCTGCCGGAGGTTTTTGCTCCGTTGCTTAATTCAATGGGCGTCGAAGTTTTGCCAGAACATATTTTAAAATCTACGGTCACTGAAACTAATTCAAAGGGAGAGCCCCTATTTTTAACCACTTGGGGACTGGATACAAACCCGAAAGATTTAGTGTCGAATGGTTCCTATAAAGTTGAATCTTACGCCACAAGTCAGCGAGTTATTTTCGCTAAGAATCCTTACTACTGGGAGAAAGATGAGAACGGTAATTCCCTGCCCAAAATTGAGCGATTTATTTGGCAAATTGTGGAGTCAGCCGATACGGCGTTACTGAAGTTTAGGTCCGGCGGATTGGATCTATTCGGAGTAACTCCAGATTATTATTCTCTCTTGAAGAAAGAAGAGGATCGGGGAAACTTTACCCTTTACGAAGACGGCCCCGTGTCGTCAAAGTCCTTTGTTTTCTTTAATTTAAGTAAGAGAGAAAAGAACGGAAAGCCGGTGGTGGCACCTTATAAATCTGCCTGGTTCAACGATGTGCGCTTTCGTCGGGCGATCGCCTACGCAATTGATCGCTCCACATTAATCAATAACATTTACCGGGGGCTGGGAGAACCGCAAAACTCTCCCTTGTCAGTGCAAAGTCCTTATTACAAATCTGACGGTTTGCCCGTTTATGATTACGACTTGGAACGGGCGCAGCAGCTATTGAACGAAGCGGGATTTGAGCATCGCGGCGAGATTCTTTACGACAGCGACGGTAATGAGGTGCGGTTTACGCTGACGACCAATGCAGGCAACAAAATTCGCGAGGCAATGGTTTCCCAAATTAAGCAAGATTTGAGCAAGGTCGGAATTCAAGTGGATATTCAGGCGCTGGCATTCGGTACGTTGGTGGACAAGTTGGACACAACTTTGGACTGGGAGGCTTGCCTACTGGGGCTGACCGGCGGCATTGAACCTCACGGCGGCAGTGTTATGTGGAGCACGCGCGGGCGACTGCATATGTTTAACCAGTCGCCGCCTTTGGGAGAAGATTTGGAAGGGTGGGTGGCTTCAGATTGGGAACGGGAAATTTCTGATTTGTACGTGGCGGGCAGCCAAACGGTGGACGAGGCGGAGCGCAAGGCAATTTATGGGGAGGCTCAACGGATTATTCAGGAGCAGTTGCCGCTAATCCATTTGATTGCGCCATTGTCCATTGGAGCGGTGCGCGATTCGTTAATTGGGGTGGACTATAACGCTTTGGGCGGGGCGCTATGGAATTTAGACTCCCTGCAACTGGAGGAGCAGCTTAGTGCTGAATAGGGGTGAACTTTAGGAGCAATTTTAATGGGTGAATTTTCTGAGCCCGCTGGCCATTGGCAAACGATCGCCGTTCGAGGGGGGCGGTCCGTGGACCTCAGCACAGGAGCAGTGACGGCTCCTATTCACCTGTCCACCACCTTCGAACGGGATGCCACTGGCGAGTATCCGCGCGGCTATGTGTACGGGCGGCTGGATAATCCCAATCGGCAAACCCTGGAAAACCATTTGGCGCAGCTAGAAGGGGGGGCAGGGGCGATCGCTTTTTCCTCGGGAGCGGCGGCGGCGATGGCGGTGTTGCAAACGTTGTCGCCGGGGGATCAGGTGCTGATTGCTCAAGATGCGTACCACGGTAATCACCAGATTTTGCAGCGCGTTGGGGAGCCGTGGGGGCTGGAGATGGTGATGGTAGATGCAACGGATGTGGAGGCGATCGCCCAGAAAATCACCTCAAAAACGGCATTGATTTGGCTAGAAACGCCCTCCAACCCGCGCCTGCAAATTACCGATTTGGCGGCGGTGGCGACCCTGGCAAAATTCCATAATATTCAAACCCTGTGCGATAACACCTGGGCAACGCCAGCGCTGCAAAATCCCATCAAGCTGGGCATCCACTGGGTGCTCCATTCCACCACGAAATATTTGGGCGGGCATGGGGATATTACGGGCGGGGCAGTGGTTGGGGCGATCGCCGACGAAAAATTTGCCCGACTGCGGGAGATTCAACAAACCGCCGGTGCTATCCCGTCTCCTTTTGACTGTTGGCTGCTGAGCCGCAGTTTGCAGACGCTGCCGGTGCGCATGGCAGCCCACTGTGACCATGCCATGGCAGTGGCGAAGTTTTTGGAAGACCACTCGGCGATCGCCCAGGTGCACTATCCTGGCTTACCCAGCCATCCCGGTCACGCCATCGCCGCCAAGCAAATGAAACAATTTGGGGGCATGATTTCGGCGGAGGTGCGGGGAAGCCGCCAGACCGCCATGGACATAGTAGGCCGCTGCAAATTATTGACCCGCGCCACCAGTTTAGGCAGCACCGAAAGCCTTATTGAACATCGCGCCTCCATCGAAGGTCCTGACACTAAAACACCGGAAACATTGCTACGAATTTCCATTGGACTAGAGCATCCCGATGACCTAATTGCTGACCTTAACCAAGCCCTTAATTCGTTGCAAATTAACCTTTAATGGCGACACCTTCATAAAAATAACCCACAAATTCCGGCAGCATTTTCGCCACATAGGTTTTAAGCTGCATATCTGACTGGGAAAATTTAGCGCCCACTAAATCGCTAATGGGACGATTCAAATGGCACCCGTCGGCAATGACTTTTTGCAACGGCGTAACCCGATCCTGCCATTTTTGAACCCCTGGGCGATCACTGCGGCCGTGTTCAATAAAATAAAATCGCCCGCCCGGTTTTAACACCCGATGGGCTTCGGCGATCGCCCGGTCCACCGCCGGAATACTACACAGGGTCCAGGTGCTAACCACGCTATCAAACTGATTATTTCCAAAGGGCAAAGATTCCCCACCAATTTGCTCTTTTGTAATGGGCATGGGGGCTTTTGCTAATCGCTTCTTCGCCAAACGATGCACCCCTGGATTAGGGTCAATAACCGTTAAGGATTGCACTGAATCGGGATAGTAAGCCAAATTCAAACCAGTGCCAAAGCCGATTTCTAAAACATCGCCTGATACGTTAGCTAGGAGCGATCGCCGGTAGGAAGAAAATGGCTCCCCCGCCATTCCCCAGTCCAGCAAATACGGAAAAATACGACTCCCATAAAATCCCATAGTGATGTTTCTGTCCTAAACGGGTTTGGCTTATGCCGACAAAATCAATGCGGCTCCGTACCAATCCTAGAGCGTGTGTTCAGTTAAACGCCAGAAGCTTCACACAGCAGGGAGTACAAGCCCTTTCAAAGTCCATCGAACTGGAGACAGTGACTTTGGCCACTGTTGGTTTGGAGAGTCAGCTGGAAATAGCCCCTTCTGGCGAAGCCTGGAACTATGGAGCGTATTTAAAAAAATCCAGGGTACAGGAATTGAACCTGTCTGAGGCGAATTATGAGTTCGCTGCCTAAACCGCTCGGCCAACCCTGGTGGAATAAACAAACAAGGGGGATAGAATCATGCTGTGGGATTTCGCCCCTGCGTCTGTATTATCATATCAATCTCAAGCCATCCAAATTAGGTTGTCCATTGTGAATTGGCTACACAGTTGTCAGCTAAAGTAACAGGCAGAAGTGGCAGACAACGAGCCAACTTTGTAACGACAATTTCATGGCGGCAATTTTCGGCGACAGTTTGGTTAATCGGTTTGACTCGTACTTGAAACCATTGTGAATTCCACCGTTGGATTAACTTTATTGTTGCTGCTCACCATGGGCATTGCTGGAGCGATAAGCACCTCCTGGGGATACAACCTGGGAAAGGAAGCCCTCCAAGGAATTACATCTCCCGATTCGCGCCCGGATAGCGACGCTGCTGATGCGCCCGAAGCTGAAAAGACGCCTCAGCCGTTGGTGTTAATCGACGAAAAGACGGTGCTTAGTCAGGTTAAAGGTCAAATTACCGGGCAGTTTACGCCATCCACAAATCCTACTCCCGTAGCGGCATCCCCGGAGCCCACAGAGCCTAAGGCGTCCAGTCCGGTGCGATCGCTCCCTCGGTCCGCCACATCGAGAAATGTCACCTTTTCGGTGACGGGGGTGCGCTCCCAGGGAGGCACGGTGCTGTTGGATGTGGAGCTAAAAAATCGCGGCCAGCGAATGGTGCAGTTTCTTTACAGCTTTTTAGAAGTGACCGACGAATTGGGGCGACCATTAAGCGCGATCGTGGAAGATTTGCCCAATGAGTTGCCCCCGGGAAATGTGTCGGCACGGGGAGTGATTAGCATTCCCAGTATTTTGCTTGACGGCGTGCTGGCGGTGGATTTACAGCTAACGGATTACCCAGAACAGTCTTTGGAACTGAGTCTGGATAGTATTCCAATTTCCCAGGAGGCAACGAACCCTTGATTCCCCATCGGAAGCGGCGACGATGGTTTATCAGCAGTTGCGGTCCCCACGGAAACTTGGTCCAAGGGCGTTGGTTTCAAACGTCTGAATGCCAAATGTCTAAATGCCAAGTGTTGAGGAGGCATTGGACGTTTTGGGCGATCGCCACCCTCAGTTTCTACTGGGCTGTATTTCCTGATGTGGCCCAGGCTGCGGAGAACACAATGCCAGACGCAGGTGGCGTTATTGTTCGTAGCCTATCGGTGCTGGTGCTGATCGCCATCAACGGATTTTTTGTCACCGCCGAATTCGCCATGGTGTCCGTACGGCGATCGCGCATTAACCAACTGGTGGAGGAAGGAGATGCATCGGCGCGGACGGTGCAGCAGTTCCAGCAGGATATTGAGCGGTTGCTGTCCACCACCCAACTGGGGATTACCCTGTCCAGCTTGGCTTTGGGGTGGATTGGAGAACGGGCGATCGCCCAGCCCTTAGCCTTTTGGCTGCAACAGCAGTCTTTACCCCCATGGTTGCCCATTTCCTTTGCCAGCCACAGCATTGCCATCGTTATTGCATTTACGGTGGTCGCTTACTTGCAAATTGTGCTGGGGGAATTATGTCCAAAGTCGTTGGCGTTGCTCCATGCGGAACAGTTGGCCCGGGTGTTGGGTCCCCCCAGTGTGGCGATCGCCCGCATCTTCCACCCGTTTATTTGGATCCTTAACCGCTCCACCCGCTGTTTACTCGGCTGGCTCGGCATCGACTACGGTGGCCAAAGCTGGCACAGCCGCGTCACCCCCGAAGAGCTGCAGTTAATTATTGCCACCGATAACGAATCCACCGGGCTGGAAGCGGACGAGCGAGAGCTGCTGCAAAATATTTTCGAATTTGGAGATGTGACCGTTGAAGAGGTGATGACCCCCCGCCCCAGCATGGCTTGCATTCAGCGGGACGCCACGTTGCGAGAGCTGCTTCAGGAAATTGCCATCACCCAGTACACCCGCTATCCGGTCAGTGGCGAATCCATTGATGATATTTGCGGCATGGTGCCCACCAAGATAATGGTTGCCGCACTAGCCAACCCGGACAATAACTTAGATGCCCCTATTACCCACTGGATTCGCCCGGTGCGCTTTGTGGCAAAGTCCATCACTTTGGACGAGCTGTTGAAGTTAATGCAGCGCAATCGCACGCCAATGGTGATTGTGGTGGACGATTTTGGCGGTACGGCGGGGCTAGCAACCTTAGGGGATGTGATTGAGGAAATTATCGGTCCAGCAGATGACTCTGAGCGGGAAGAGGGGCCGATGGTGGAGTTTTTGGAGGAGCAAATGTTCCGGGTGCGGGCGCAAATTGACGTGGACGAAGCCAATGAGCTGCTGGGTTTAGAACTGCCTTTGGGAGAGGATTATCAGACTTTGGCAGGGTTTGTTATTTATCAGCTTCAACGTATTCCGCAGCCCGACGCCACGTTCACCTACGGCAATTGGCATTTCACCGTGGAGTCCACCGATGGTCCCCGTATTGATCGCGTTCTAATTCAGCGTCAAGAGCTGGATGCGCCCCTGCCAGCGTTAGAAGCTCCTGCCGATGCCGTGGATAAGGCGGTAGTGGAGAAGGGAGGCGATCGCCCCATCAGTGCCCCTCTTCCCCCCCAGGGAACCACACACCCTGAGCCTTAGAAAGGTTACCAAAGGTCTACCCGAGGGGTATCTAGGGTCTCAGTCGCCCCACACAGACCTGCAAATAGGGCGCAGACAGATACCCGCAAAGTCTAAGGAATTTTGAGGAATTAGGTTAAAGATCACTGAAGCACCGTGGCGATCGGTTATACCCAAATAGGCAACATTTAGTGAACAACGACTAATGAGCCTCTGTTTTTCCTGGCCGGTATTTTTGCGCCCTATCGGAATCTGCGTCGACCTATGACAAGTGCAGCGAATCGCTACCTTTTCCAGCTCACCGCCCAGCGTATGGGCATTCACTGGCCGATTTTGGCGGCGCTTCAGGACACCCACGGTCCAGCGGTGCCCAATGTGCCCAACTTGGAATGGACCTTGGGGGTACTGCCGGCGGCGTCCCCCGAAGAAGGTGATTTGGCAGAGCGATCGCGCCTGGCGGCGGCGGCGGTGCGGCGGCTTAATGACAGCTTGGCTCGACAGCGGTGGCAACCGTCCCAGTTTTGGGACGCCATCGGCGGGCAGTACCAGGGGGAATTTATTGAGCAAATTGCAGCGGGTATTTCTCCGACGGCGGATCAAGCAGGGCTGGCCCCCTGCGAAGGCGATCGCCTCATTGCCAGCTATCGACGCATTGCCGCCGCCGAGCGCACTAAACTGGCCACCCCCGCCTGGAAACAATCCCAAGCTAGCGGTGCGGCGATCGCCAATCGCTTTAGCACCTTGGACTATGGCTTTGTGGATCAGGGAGTGTTGGACCTAGTGGAGCGGGTGCCTCAGTTTTACAAGGGTCTGGCCCACCAGCGGCAGGCTTTGTTTGAAATGGTGCAAATTTGGCGGGGGTTAGACAGCTACGAAGCCACCGTGGACGCTTTGGACCTACCCCCCATTAATTTCTCCAACCAGCAGGCAGATGAGGTGCTGCTGAACTTTACGGCGCGAGTGTCCCAATATTACGGCGGCTATCCCCAACAGCGGGAGGCGCTGCTGCGGCTGGTGCAACTGTGGCGACAGCTCAACAGTCGGCAGGCGGCGATCGAATCTTTGGCCGCCAGCACCACCCCCACTTTTCCCACGGAAGCTTACGACCTGGCGGCGCTGGACTTTATTTTGCGACTGCCCCAGTTTTATAAAGGCACCGGTATGCAGCGCAATGCCCTGGCAGAAATGGTGCGGGTATGGCGGAATTTAGAAAGCCGCAGCGCCGCCATTAATAGCCTAGGCATTGACCCGGCCAAATTTGCCAGCGATCGCCCCACCGCCATGCGCCAGGACACCCTAGGGCAACTGGATCGGGAGCTTATCGGATTTCTCCAGCGGGTACCGGCGGTGTATAACGGTCGCCCCCAGGAGCGCGGTGCGGTGATTCGCATGGTGCAGCTGTGGCGGGATTTGGATACGCGGCAGCAGGCATTGGGCAGCCTGGAAGCGGACCTGCAGGGGCTGGAATGGACAGTGATGTTGATTAATACCAGCACCACTTTTAAAACCCGCCCCATCCAATCTGGCGATTTGCCCGACGATGAACAGGTGAAAATGCCCCGGGGGGAGCTGTCTCTGCTGGAGTCCGTGTCCGAAGGCAGCCACTATCGCATTGTGACGGTGGAGCCCATTAACGGTCGCCGTCAATGGTACGTGTATCGCGGGCACGTGGGCTTCCTGGAGCCCGCCACCATGCTAATTAAAAACAGCACGGTATTTAAAACCAAGCCCGTATCATCCTCTAGCCTGAGCGATGCCGACAAAGTGTCTGTGCCTCCGGGAGAATTTAACCTTCGCAGCTATGAGGATTCGGGTGCCCACCTGCGCATTCGCCTGGTTACCCCCATTCAAGATCGACTGGTTTGGTTTGTTTACAAGGGGCATATCGAGCTTCTCAATGTGGACGATTACCCTGCCCCCAAAGACGAAGCTCCAGAGCCCACCCCAAAGCCTGATCCCACTCCGGCTCCAGCCCCTGCCCCCAGTCCCCCTCCCCGTAAGCGTGGTCGCGGCATTCGGGTGCCCGGCGTTGGTTTAGTGGGCACTAACGACTTAATTGTGCCTGGCGGTAACTTTACCTGGGGGGAAGCCACCAAAGGGGGCGATCGCATCCCCGCCAACGCCACCATTAGCCGCAACATCATCACCATGGCTCGCCGAATGGAGGACATTCGCGCCCGCCTGGGTAACCGTCCCATGCGCATTACGAGCTGGTACCGTCCTCCCGCCATTAACCGTGCCGTTGGCGGAGCCCGCAACTCCACTCACCTGTACGGGCATGGGGTGGACTTTATTGTGGTGGGTTTATCAGCCCGATCCGCCCAGCGCATCCTCGATCCTTGGTGGCCTGGCGGCCTCGGCTACGGTCCCAACTTTACCCATATGGATAACCGTGGCTACCGCGCCCGCTGGAACTACAGCTAACTTTAGTAACAAAACTAGCGGTGGCTTCGGTGGCGGCACCACACTGGAGCAGAGAGGGCTTACCAAGATGCCATCGCTACACACTCACAGCCAAATCGCAGCCCGCCAATGCATTTGTGATTTACCCACAACATTACTGATGCGAGATGATAGCGCCGAAATATTTCTTAAACGGAAACGTCAGCTAACTTTAAGAGATAAAGGCTTACACTTTTTACAGGGTGCTTAAAGAAAGCCTTGTCAAGGGGTTGAGTAAGGGATCAAGACACCCCCGCAAGATTTCCCGTAAAGACAATTACCCCGTCAGGACGTGAGTTCTGAAAGTCGCTCCTTCAAACCGTCCCTTTTTGTCCACTCCCAAAACTGTTTGTTGTGCTTAGCCAATCCACCACCACCGTTCCCATTTTGAGTCAAGCTCAGCCGCCCCCTGCACCCGCTGGCGGTAATTCTCAAATCTGGATGGTAGGCACGGGAGCTCTGGCGCTGATGCTTATCACCGGAGCCGTTCTCGGCAAGGTTCAGTGGGACAAGCTGCAAAAGCAGATACGTATGGAGGAGTTTCGATCGCGAGAGCTGAAAAAGCGTCTGGATACGGCGCTAAAGCTGGTGCAAAAAATGGAGCGGAACCCGGACCTGGTCCACTCTCGGGAGTTTAATTTGGATTATTTACGAATGCGCATGGAAGAGGAAACCTTCCATTTTGCGATCGTGAACCAAATCAAGATGAAAATCAAAATGCTGGTGTCTCTGGCCCTGCGACCCACTCAAAAACAGGCAGGCTCCTTAAGGCAGGGCAACGCTGGTACTAATCGCAAAGTGGACCACACATTTGATGTGGAATACGAAACCAATGACGGTAGCAAGCGGAAAAAGCGGGTGTTGTTCCGGGTGCAAATTTCCCTAATGAAGCTGCCCACCCAGCCCACCTCGAAAACTATTGAGGAAATTATTAAGTGTTTGGAGCATTATCTCAGTTGTTCTGATGATGATGAAGATCGTTGGCAGCCAACCCTTCAGGGGCGTATCGCCACCATTAGTTGGGACCAGAAGGCGAAGCCGACGCCGCTCTTGGTGATGAATCAGTCCCAAGAAGGTATGAATGTGACCATGCGCAGCCGCCGCAGAGACGTGACGGCCGTCCGTGGGCGATCGCCCGCACCAGCACAGCAGACTCAGGGGGGAACCCGGGGCAAAGTGCGACAGCGCACCGTTGAGCCCCAAACTCGCAATGGCGCAACCGGTGGCACCACCGCCACTAGGGGACGCACTGGCGGGCAATCCCAAGGCACTCGATCAAGGACCGGCAAGTCTGGCAACACCCAAGTGCGCCGAATTCGCTAGGGCAAAGCCCCCAGTTCACACCCTAGGGCGTATCTCATTTAGGTGCCAGAAGCTCTACACAGTGGGGAGTACACGCACTCTTAAATCAAACAGTCTAGAGGCTAAAGAGGCTAAAATATTTGTCATTAAAGGCTGTGAAGTTCAAATAATGACGCCCCCTAGCCTGCACAAAGGTAGTTGGTTTTACCGAAAAAAATAAACGCAAAAAAGCGCCGGTTTTCTAATTGACCGGCGCTTTTCGCTTATTTAATCGCTACAGCAAATACGATCACGGAAACCAAACCCTATTCGGCGATCGCCACTTCGGTGCTGCCCCGAGCCCGGCGGCGGGTCAAGCTATTGAACAACATTTTGCCGATCGCCTTAACCAAGTTGCCCTCAAGCTCTTGGAATAGCTCCATGTTCATGTGGAACGCATCCTTAGCTTCCTCGACAATTGCATCAGCAGTTGCGTCATCAACGGGAGCATCATTCAAAGAAGCACGGTAGCCATCTTTGAATCCTTTCTCGTCGTCGATCGCATCAAACTCATAAAATGCAGTGCCTTCACCCTCATCAAGCCCCATGGCGTTAACGGTGATCTTCTTCAAGATCTGACCGCCAGACAGATCACCGATGTAGCGGGTGTAGGAGTGGGACGCCAATAGCTCGGGATTGTCGTTGCCCACTTCGCGAATCCGATCAACGTATGCCACCGCTGCTTTGGAAGGCTTGAAATTCTCCTCCCAATCAGCGCCGAAGTAGTACTCCATATCCTTCTCTAGGCTCTCCTTGCGGTGGAGCTCAGGGAAATAAATCTTGGACACCACTGGATGGTCCTTATGCCGATCCATCTCTTCTTCCATTGCAGAGTAGATGTGGTAAAAGTTGCCAACCAGCTTGCGATAAGATTTTTTCTCAACAACGCCCTTCAGGAAGCACTTGATGAAGCCCATGTTCTCTGCCATGGTGTGAACTTCCTGAGTACCTTCGCGTAGTTTTGTTGCTAGGTTGCTGCTCATATTTAAACGGTCCAGTGGTTATCTAAAACGTGGCCTAAGTTATGCATCACTCGTGCGCCATTCAGAGCCAAGAGTCTTAATGCGAATTATTCGCAACTCTTTCGCGCTTTGAAGTAGTTCAAATTATCGCGTCATTGGGGAACTGACTATAAAAATCTTGAGGGTCTGTAACATTAACTGTAAAGATTGACACGTTTTAAATGGTGGCAATAAGCGTCTCTGTTGGGAATCAGTAGAGGATTCTGATAGGGGCTTCAACGTTTGCTACGTCGCCCTGGGGGAGGCACATGGTGAAAAGTCTTCGTCGGCGATCGCCACCCCAACGTTACAATCGAAAATCCCTGCCAGCTGCCTAGGGCCGCGCTGGGAAATTTCGCTGTTGTTTAAGCCCCAAGAGTAGAGAACCCTGTGTCTGTTCGCGTACGTTTGGCTCCTAGCCCCACTGGAAATTTGCACATTGGCACGGCTCGCACCGCTGTGTTCAACTGGTTGTTCGCCCGCCATCACCAGGGCACGTTTATTTTGCGTATTGAAGACACGGACCAGGAGCGATCGCGCCAGGAATATACCGACAATATTTTTGAGGGTCTGAAATGGCTGGGGATGGATTGGGATGAGGGTCCCTACTACCAGTCTGAGCGCCTAGACCTGTACCGAGCGGCAATTCAAAAGCTATTGGATGCCGGGCTAGCTTACAAGTGCTACACCAGCGCGGAAGCATTGACGGCGATGCGAGACGCCCAGAAGGCACGGAAGGAGGCGCCCCGCTACGACAACCGACACCGCAACCTGACGCCGGAGCAAGAGCAGGCGTATATCGATGAGGGGCGATCACCGGTAATTCGCTTCAAAATTGACGATAACCGCGTGATCTCCTGGAAAGATATGGTGCGCGGCACGGTTACCTGGAAAGCTGCTGACTTGGGCGGCGATATGGTGATTGCGCGGGCGGCGGGTGATGGTATTGGTCAGCCCCTCTACAACTTGGCGGTGGTGGTAGACGACACAGATATGAATATCAGCCACGTGATTCGTGGGGAAGACCATATTGCCAACACCGCCAAGCAGATTCTTTTGTACGAAGCCCTGGGCGGCACCGTTCCTGAGTTTGCCCACACCCCACTGATTCTGAATACGGAGGGACGCAAGCTGTCGAAGCGAGACGGCGTCACCTCCATTTCCGACTTTAAGTCCATGGGCTACACGGCCGATGGCTTGGGTAACTATATGACCCTGCTGGGTTGGTCCCCGGAAGATTCGACTCAGGAAGTGTTTACGCTGGCGGACGCAGCGACAGGCTTTAGTTTTGACCGCGTTAACAAAGCAGGCGCAAAGTTTGATTGGGACCGGTTGAATTGGCTAAACTCGCAATATTTGCACAAGCTGGAGCCCGCTGAGCTGTTGCCGCTGGTGGATCCCTATTGGAAAGAGGCTGGGTTTACCTTTGATCTGGATGCCGATGCACCGTGGCTAAATCCGTTGGCGGAGCTATTGCGCACCTCTCTGACGCGGTTGGACGAAGCTGCGCCCACGGCGGAGTTGTTCTTTAAGGACGCGGTGGACTATGACGAGAAGGCGCGATCGCAGCTAGCAAACGATGGTGTGGACCAGGTACTCGAAGGAATTTTGGCAGCGCTGCCAGACACTTTGGATACTGACGCGGCGATGGGCTTGATTAAGCAGGTCACCAAAGAGAAGGGCGTCAAAAAAGGGTTGGTGATGCGATCGCTGCGGGCGGCGCTGATGGGAACCATGCAGGGGCCAGAGATGGTGCCGTCATGGTTGATTTTGCATCAGCGGGGCGTGGCTAAGGCTCGGTTGGAAAGTGCTTTGGCGATCGCCCAAGATTAGAAATTTCAACTCAGCTTACTGTCACAATTTTTCTAAACGTTGTTTCTAAAACTTGTAACAACGAAGCAGTAAAAACAACTTACAAGCCACAGGCAAAGACAAGAAAATGGCGAAAATCGGACTGTTCTACGGGAGTTCTACGGGCGAAACTGAAAACGCGGCCCAGAAGATTCAGAAAGAATTTGGTGGCGACGGCGCTGTGGCTCTCCATAACGTCGGCGAGTGCAGCGTTGGCGACTTTGCTGATTATCAGTGCGTTATCGTCGGTTGCCCGACCTGGGATGTGGGTGATTTACAGCCCGATTGGGACCGCTTTTTAAAGCAGTTGGACGGCGTTTCCTTCGATGGCAAAAAGGTGGCTTACTTCGGCACCGGCGACCAGGTTGGTTATCCTGCAACTTTTCAGGATGCGATCGGCATTATTGAACAGAAGATTGCCAGCTTGAAAGGGGAAACGGTTGGTTATTGGCCCACCGAAGGCTACGACTTTATCGAGTCCCTGGGCGATCGCGGTGGCAAGTTTGTGGGCTTAGCGCTGGATGAAGATAATCAGTCGGAACTCAGCGAGCCGCGAATTAAGCAGTGGGTGGCTCAGCTCAAGTCCGAGTTTGGCGTGTAGATTACCGGCTGAAATAGCCTGTTCCAGGGACTTTTGGATGGTTTTGTGGCGATCGCCCTCAGTCCGTGGGATTATTGGAGCGCTCAACACGAGTTATTGTCATTAAATTCAAGCCTCATGGATCTGTCCAAAATCCCTGCTCAACCCAAGCCCGGCATTGTCAACGTGCTGATTGAAATCCCCGGCGGTTCCAAGAACAAGTACGAGTACGACAAGGATATGCAGGCGTTTGCGCTAGATCGGGTGATGTATTCCTCGGTTGTGTATCCCTTCGACTATGGTTTTGTACCTAACACCTTGGCGGACGACGGCGACCCCCTAGACGGCATGGTGATTATGGACGAGCCCACCTTCCCCGGCTGCGTCATTGCGGCTCGCCCCATTGGCTATCTGGACATGATCGACGGCGGCGAAGCGGACGAGAAAATGCTGTGTGTGCCCGCTGACGATCCTCGCTATGCGGAAGTCAAGAGCATCAAGGACATTGCTCCCCACCGCCTGGAGGAAATCGCTGAGTTCTTCCGCACCTATAAGAACTTGCAGAAGAAAGCCGTAGAAATTGGTGCTTGGCACGACGCTGACGAAGTTGCACCTTTGGTGGATCGCTTTGTGGCTGCGGCTAAATAGGACCAGCTTAGTGCGCCTAGATTTTTGGCTCGCCTAAACGTCTATCCAAAATCCCTAGCCACCCTCCATTTAAAAAGCCCCCGATCTGGGGGTTTTTGCGTTTAAGACCAGCCTTTAAGGCCAGGTGACGTGTCCAAATTCTTTTTGAAATTCCTCGATCGCCCAGGTCAGGTCTTTTTGCAATCGAAACGCCACCCGTTCCAGGTAGGTTTTATAGTCTACGTAATTATTTCGTGTGGGTTCAGTGCCAAAAATTGCGCCAGAGTACCAATTTTCTTCCGGTAGGCGGTTCGTTAGCTGATAGAAGGCGCGATCGCACTGGTGGGGAGCCCGCCCTTTGGCATAATTCTGCTGGCGCAAATAGTGAAACAACTTGCAGAGAATCGCCACATCGTCCACGGACTTAAACCGCTCTCGGGGCCATAGCTCAATTAAATCCTGGGCAGAAATCGTCGGTTCGCTAGCCCAAGAGTGGGGACACTCCGGACAATCCACCGCCGACAAATGCACCCACGCGCCACAGTCGGGACAGCCCTTTAACTTAGACCGCCCCACCGGCGTTTTCCGGTCCTCATCGTCGCTAACGGGTAGGTCATAGCGTTCGATATCTTCGGGAAAACCTAGCCGACTAAGGTTACCGGCCTGGTCCAAAATAATGCCGCAGGTTTTACCCGTATTTGGCGAAATTCGCATTACCCGCCCAATTTGCTGCTGATGCAAAGCCACTGATTGGGTGGGACGTAGCAGTAAGCCCACCTCCACGCTGGGTTCATCGAAGCCAATGCTAATCACGTTGCAGGAAGTCAGCACCATTAGCTCTCCGCTCCCCAACGCCGAATACAACCGCTGGCGCTCTTTCCGGGAGGTGCTGCCCGCCACCAGGTCCGCCGGAATCCCCGCATCGTTAAAGGCCTCCGCCACGTGCCGGGCGTGCTCCACGTCAACGCAAAAGGCGATCGTGCGTTTATTGGGGGTTAGGCGACACCATTCCTCCACAACGCGGGTGATTAATTCCGGGCGATCGCAGGCATTTTTCAACCCCTTAATCTCAAAATCCCCATCCACCAGGGTCACCTCCCCCAGCTCCACCTGCCCCTCCGCCGGCAGCCCGAAGTAGCGCATAGGAGCCAAAAACCCCATATTTTGCAACTCCGATGGCACCGGCGCCGCCACATAGGTTTGCAAAAAGTCTCCCAGTTGCCCCTGCCCCAGTCGGTAAGGCGTCGCGGTCATGGCCAGATGCACCGCCCGAGGATACACCTCCTCCAGAATTTCCTGCCCCACCTGGCTAAATAACGTGGTGTGGGCTTCGTCGTAAAACACAATTTGCGCTTCCCAATCTCGCCACCAGTCCCGCTGGGCGAGGGTTTGCACACTGGCAATTTGAATAGGCGCGGTGGGATCCTCTTTCCAGCCCGCCTTAATAAATCCGCAGTCCAGCCCAAAGGAGCGTAGCTTATCCGCCGTCTGCCCCACCAGCACATCCAGGTGCACCACAAACATTAGCCGCAACCCCAGCCGTCGCGCATGGGCGCAAATCTGACCGCTAATTACCGTTTTGCCCGCCCCAGTTCCCGCCAAAATGCCAATGCGATTGAACCCCGCCGAAATCTTTTCGTAAACCCCGTTCACCACCTTCACCTGGTAAGGGCGCAATGTGGGGGCAGACGACGGTTGGGGCGTTTTGGGGTGAGGTGAGGGTGCGCGCTGAGAAGAGACGCGAAATGACTGGGCAGCAGGGCGCATAGGCAACGCCAGGACAAATTAAGTGGGCATGGTGATGGGGGTAAAGCAGGGAGTTAGTGACAGAAACCCTAACAAATACAGCTAATTATTAATTGTGGCACTGGGGAGGATTATTGTGCCAAATTCCTACAGTGGTTTTCGGAAATTTTTAAGGTTTTTTGGGGACTTTGTGACAGTTTCCAGATGAATTCAGGGGTGTTTTAGGGCGATTTTTCGATTCAGCAAGAATTTCTGCCCCACCCAAAACCACCGTTTCTGTTCCCCAAAATAAGCCTATGGACATAAACTTGGCGGCCCACAAGGTTGGAATTGAGTTGATCACAGCCTTCGGGAAGCCCTAGAGGTCCTTGAGAAAGCCTAAAACGCTGCCGCTATTTTGATAATCACTTTCGTTGTCAGTCTAAGAAAAGCTGACTAGATTGAAAGAAGAATCGCTACAATCCCAGTCTGAGTAAGACTTTGCCCATCCCATGAATAAGGCTGAATTGATTAAATCCATTACCGATCGCACCGATGCGTCTCGAAAAGATGCAGATGCGGTGATTAGCGCTGCCGTGGACGTGATTATGGACGCGGTGGCTGCTGGCGAAAAGGTGACCCTGGTGGGATTTGGCACCTTTGAACGGCGTGATCGCAAAGCCCGCGAAGGGCGCAATCCAAAAACGGGGGAGAAGCTTCAAATTGCTGCCACCCAAGTACCTGCTTTTTCCGCTGGAAAGCAATTTAAAGAAGCGATTAGCCCTGACTAAGTTCGGTTTTCCAGAGGGACTTGCCGTCGCGCGGGTCCTAGGTAATTACGCTACCATCGCCAGAAGACTGAGCTATTTCATCAAGCTACTTCCCCAAATTTTTTACTAGACCCATGGCAGAAACCGATATCAAGAAAGTTCAAAAAACTGACGCTGAATGGAAAGCTCAGCTAACTCCCGAGCAGTACAAGGTGACCCGCCAACACGGCACCGAGCGTGCATTCACCGGGCAATATTGGGACAATAAAGAAAAGGGCACTTACAACTGCATTTGCTGCGACTGCGAACTGTTTAAGTCTGACGCCAAATATGAATCCGGCACCGGCTGGCCCAGCTTTTGGTCTCCGTCTGTGGAGGAAAATGTTGCCACGAAGACGGACCGCAGCTTGTTTATGGTGCGTACCGAGGTTCTGTGCGCCGTGTGTGATGCCCACTTGGGGCACGTGTTCAATGATGGTCCCAAGCCCACCGGTCAACGCTACTGCATGAACTCGGCGTCGTTGGATTTTGTGCCGGAGAGTGACGCATAAAAGTCGCGAAATATCCCCCTCACTAAGGGGGTAAGAGGATCTTCCGAAGTCATCACTGCCAATAGTTCGACAGAGGATAACCACGGAAGAAATCCCCTTTTAATCCTCCCTTGTTAGGGGGGATATTTTTTAGTTAGGGACGCCAGGGATATTGTTTGAAATCGGGCGATCGCTTGTCCAAAAACGCCTGTTTTCCTTCGCTTCCTTCTTCGGTCATGTAGTACAGCATGGTGGCGTTGCCCGCTAGTTCTTGAATACCCGCTTGACCGTCACAGTCGGCATTAAACGCAGATTTCAAGCAGCGAATGGCGATGGGGCTTTTGGTCAGAATCTCTTGAGCCCATCGAATTCCCTCCGCCTCTAACTCCTCCACCGGCACCACCGTATTCACTAAGCCCATTTCCAACGCTTGCTGGGCATCGTACTGGCGACAGAGAAACCAGATTTCCCGCGCCTTCTTTTGCCCCACCACCCGGGCCATATAACTAGCTCCGAAGCCTCCGTCAAAGCTACCGACCTTGGGACCGGTTTGTCCAAAAATGGCATTATCGGCAGCGATAGTTAGATCACACAGCAGGTGAAGCACGTGCCCGCCCCCGATCGCGTAGCCAGCCACCAGGGCGATCGTTACCTTAGGAATGGACCGAATTAACCGCTGCAAGTCCAGTACATTCAGCCGAGGCACCCCCCCTTCATCCACATAGCCCGCTTTGCCTCGCACACTTTGGTCGCCCCCAGCGCAAAACGCATATTTCCCATCGGTGTGGGGTCCCACGCCCATTAAAAATATGACGCCGATTTCTGGATCCTCACGGGCATCACAAAAGGCGTCGTACAGTTCCACCACGGTTTTAGGGCGGAAGGCATTGCGCTTATGGGGGCGATTGATGGCGATTTTGGCGATGCCCGCCCCTTTGGAATAAAGAATATCCTCGTAATCGCGGGTGGATTGCCAGGAAATCGTACTGGTGATGTCAGTGCCCATTCGGCGTTTCGGGGATAAAGAGCATCGCTATTATCCCCGAAACGCCAACTGTGGTCCCGTTGGCGAGGGATCGCCCCAGCTCCCGCATTAGGCGCCAAGGTAGGCTTACCCAAAGAATCTCGACGCCATATTGGCCATTCCCATCACATCGGACAAGTCCGTATCACCGTCGCCATCCTGATCCAAAAAGCTGGATAGCAAAGAATTATCGGTGCTGCCTTCCTGCTTCGTTTCGCCGGTTTTTAAAAGGTTCAACACCAAAGGCACCGCCGTTGGCAGCAAACCACGCACCGTTCCCGCATCCAAACCGGTCATTTTTTCCAGCTCACCCACTAGCCCGTTAATTTGGGGCGCACTGAGAATAGCGTTCAACGCCTGCTCGCTAGGCTGGGTACCGGCAAACTGGCTCACCAGATCCTGCACCTGTTGACTGCCTCCCTGGGCTCGCTTCTCCTGGAGTCCCCCTTGTACATATTTTCCAACCACGCCCACCACCGACTGCATCGTGTTTTTATCCACGCCGTTCTGGTTGGCTACGCCATTTACTGCGCCCAAAATTCCGGCCACTTGCCCCATGGATCCCATGGTATTGGGGTCTTCCACCGCTGACATAATCGAATTTAAAAAGCCCATCGTTAACCTCAAAAATCTCAAACTTTAAGCGCTCATACTTGTCTTTATAGAGCAGCTCGTCAACGGTCGCTAGGGCAAATAACTCCAACACCGGGGACGGAGGGGCGATCTCGGCGAGAAATGGGCATCTTAAAAATCAGGCGACACCGTAAGGCGCGTGTCATGAGGCTCCAGAAACGTCACACTGTGGATACAAATGCTCTTTAAGTGAAAACTGAATGCCTTTATGGTCATCGATTTTAAAATTTAATTCATGATTCCCTTAGCTAGAAACCCTAAACCAATCCATGGTGAGTAAACCGGCGTTTCAAATGCCCAAAGACTCGTTACAATTTGTAAATGCGACTACCGCCGTACAATTCTTATCAATGGTGTAACCCCGTTGCCTCCGCCTGTGATTGGGGTTGTTCCCACCCACGATTGAATATCCACCGTTGCTGGTTCTACTTAAGTTGATGGTTCTGTTGAAAAATTGGTTCAGCAAAAATTAGTTCGATAAAAATCAATTCAGCCCAAAAAACATCGTCAGATTTTTAGTTTCTAATTCCCATTCCTGTTCCCTAGCCCGCACCAACCCACTTCTCTCGCCGTAAGCCATGCCGATTTTGGCAATCTCTGACACTTTTGACCTGGAAGCGATCCAAGCCATCATTCAAGACTATGGCTACTGGAGCGTTTTCTTTGGCATCGCCCTTGAGAACGCGGGTATTCCTATCCCAGGTGAAACCATTACCTTGGTGGGCGGCTTTTTGGCCGGGAGCGGTGACCTGAAACTTCCCGGCGTTTTGGGCAGCGCCGTGGGCGGAGCCATTATCGGCGATAGCTGTGGATACTGGCTGGGACGCTTGGGAGGGTGGAAGTTTTTATCGGGTTTGAGCAAGCTTTTGCGAATTTCTGAGGAAAAGCTGGACGCAACTCGCGATCGCTTTGCAAAAAACGCGGGCAAGGCAGTGTTTTTCGGGCGATTTATTGCCCTGCTGCGGGTGTTCGCTGGTCCCCTGGCAGGAGCAGTGGGTATGCCCTATGCCAAGTTTTTAGGCTACAACGCCGCTGGAGCCCTGGTGTGGGGCGGTGCCACCGTGACGGTCGCCTTTATTGCTGGGCAGTTAGTGCCCTTGGAAACTTTAATCGACTGGGCAAGCAACTTTACCCTGGTGGCAGTGCCCGTAATTGGCTTAATTATTGTCCTGCCGATGGTGATAGAACGGCTGAGCTCCCAAGGCGCTGATTAGGAACAGCTTTCACAACGGTTTAAAGAATCAATCCAAAAGAGTCAGTCCAAAGGAATCAGTCCGAAAGATTGCCCGAAACGCCTCTATGTCCATGCTCTATAGAAAGACGGGGAAAGGGACGGCGATCGCGATATTCTGGTTCAGTCAGTGGGCACCAGCCCACCTTTATTCAAAATTATTGGATTGAAAAACTGTGGCGTTGAAAGTCGGTTTACTGGGTCTCGGCACCGTTGGAACTGGGGTTGCGCAGATTTTGTCGGACGCAGTGGGACGAAGTCCCTTGTTGGAACAACTCACCATCCATCGCGTTGGTGTCAGAAACCTGGATAAGCCGCGATCGGTGCAAATTCCCTCGGATCGCTTTACCACCGACCTCAACGCCATCGTCACCGACCCCGACATTGACGTGGTGGTGGAGGTCATTGGCGGCATTGAGCCTGCTCGCACCTATATTTTGGAAGCGATCGCCCGGGGCAAACACGTGGTTACCGCCAACAAAGCCGTAATTGCTCGCCACGGTGCTGAAATCTTCGACGCCGCCAAAGAAGCCGGGGTCAATGTATTGCTGGAAGCGGCTGTCGGTGGCGGTATTCCCATTATTCACCCCCTAAAACACTCCCTCGGCGGCGATCGCATCAACACCATTACCGGCATTGTCAACGGCACCACCAACTACATCCTCACCCGTATGGCTCAGGAAGGTGCAGACTTTGCCGATGTGCTCGCCGATGCCCAGCGGTTGGGCTATGCCGAAGCGGACCCCACCGCCGATGTGGACGGGTTCGATGCCGCCGACAAGCTGGCGATTTTGGCATCTCTGGCCTTCGGGGGACGAGTTAACCTGGACGATATCCACTGCGAAGGCATCCGCTCCATCAGCGCCACCGATATTCGCTACGCCAATCGCCTGGGGTTTGTAATTAAGCTACTGGCGATCGCCCAGCGCCTTGGGGACGACAATCAGCTTTCCCTGCGGGTGCATCCCACCTTGCTCCCCAGCGACCATCCCCTTGCCCAAGTGGACGGCGTATTTAACGCCATTTTTGTGGAAGGAGAGCCCATTGGTCAGGTCATGTTCTTTGGTCCTGGAGCCGGTGAAGGTCCCACCGCCAGCGCCGTGGTTTCTGATTTGCTCAATATCGCTGCCTTCGCCGTAAGTGGCAACACCGGCGATACCCTGGACCCGATGATGAGCAATTCCCACAAGGAATACGGCGCGATCGCCCCCATCGAAACGTTGGCAACCCGATTTTTTGTACGCTTCAGCACCTTTGATAAGCCCGGCACCATCGGCAAAATTGGCACCCTGTTTGGCAAAAACGGCGTCAGCTTAGAATCGGTGGTACAAACGGAAGTGACCGATGAAAAAGCTCAGGTGGTGGTGGTCACCCATCAGGTGAAAGAAGGGGATTTCCGCGCAGCCTTGGGGGCGATCGAACAATATGACAACTTGGCCACCGTCGCTAACGTGTTGCGAGTGGTTTCCTAGGGCAGAGAGGAGGAAACGGGCTGAGGGATAGCTAAGGGGAAGAACTTTAAAGGAACCGGATAGGATGGGAAAAGTAGGTATATATCGGTAGCGCCAACCAGTACCTACCGCGCCAATTTTTCTGCCCCTTCCAACGCTATGCCTAAAACCGTTAGCAAGCAAAAGCTAAAGCGCCAAAAGCAAAAGGTAAAAAAGCAGCTTGCCAAGGAAAAGAAAAAAAATAAAAAGCGCCCAAAAAAAGAAATAAAAGCGATTCAAAAAAAGCGAGCCAAGGCTCGCTCAAAATTTATCGCTGATTTGATGCCATCCCTAGGTTTCGGCATTTTTATTGGGGCGCTGCTGGCGATCGCCGTTAGTCCAAAGATCGCAGTAATTGGGGTCGTGGGCGTTCCCATCATTGCCCTATCCCTCAAATATCCCCGCCAAGCCATTTGGGCGTTTCTAATCTATATGCCCTTTGCTGGCACAGTCGTGTACGGGCTTGGTGGCAACGCCGTCCTCCAGCTCGCCAAAGACGGATTCTACATCCCCGGACTATACGGAGTGTTTCAAGCCTGCAAAAAGGGACGACAGAAATTTTTTGCTGATAAACGGCTTTTAATCCCTTTACTAATTCTGCTAGCTTTTTGCCTCGCAACTTTCTTCTTCGAAAATATTCCACAGCAGCTTGGCTTTTTCGAGAAAAGTAATCCCCAGCAACGCTTCCCCTTCAGACAAGATAAATCTCCACTTTTGCTTGGGGTTTTGGGAGCAAAAGTCTTTCTCGGGTATATCCCCCTAATATTCGTTATTTATCACTTCATTCGCAATAAAAAAGAGCTGCTAACCTTCACTCGCTTGCCCTCAATACTGGCAATTGTCTGCTCTGTCCTCGCGTTTATTCAATACATGATGCTGTCCACGGGACGGTGTCAAGGAACGGACCATCTCACTGGGGCAGCTCTGTTTGAAACCAGCATTGAAGCGCGATGTTTTGTGGGAGGATCACTACTTTGGAGCCCATCCCAAGGGGTTGTGCGACTTCCTGGAACCTTTGTAGCCCCCTGGCAATGGGCATGGTTCTTAATTGGCAACGCGTTTTTAACTTATACAACTGCTTTCAACGACCCTGACAAAAAATGGCGGATCATTGGGCTCGTTGCCCTGGCTGGAGTGTTTATAAACGCCGTAATTTCAGGGCAGCGCATTGCCCTGGTACTGGTTCCCGCCTGCGTTATCCTGTGCCTAATAATTACCGGACAAATTGCAGATTTAAAGAAGTTTCTCCCCATTGGCGGGGCAATTGTTATTGCCATTATTCTGGCTTTTATTCTTTTTCCTGAAGTCATTCAAGAGCGTATTGATAGCTTTGTGGATCGGTGGCAAGCGTCTCCAGCGAATGACTTTATTGAGGAACAGTTTGAGCGCATCACCAGAACCGTTAGAGACCGTATCTTTGGCACAGGATTAGGACGTGCCACCAATTCAGCTCGGATGTTTGGAAAAGTGGAACTTGTGGAAACTTGGTATCCCAAGGTCATGTTTGAGGTGGGCTACATTGGTCTAGCTGCATTCCTAGGATTTGTATCCACCATTACCTGGATTACCTTTAAGGCTTACCGATCCCTAAAGACCCCAAGTTTACGGGGAATCGGTGCCAGCTACTGGGTTTTTATCCTATTTATTAGCTACCAAACTTACTATTACCCCCTAGATGTGGACCCGGTCGCCGTTTACTACTGGGTAATGGTGGGAACGGTTTTGAAGTTGCCCGTGATTGACAAAATTGAGCAAAAACGGATGAAAGAATTAGTGGCGGCTGGACTTTTAGTCCCAGGAGAAGAGCCTCCTGATTAGCGAGGTCCTTTCAGAAGTAACTGCATCCTTCTTGCAAGCCCTTTAACTCGGGACCGTGATCATTTAAGCTTCAAAGCCCGACGCAGTGAGGATTTCAGCCCCCAGCACTTTTCACCTTAAAAGGACATGTACTCCCCACTACGTGAGGCTTCTGAGGCTCAGTTGACGACATGCCCCAGAACGAATACTGCTGGAAGATCAAAAGAAACGCTGATCCTTCCATTGCGAGGCGTTGAATAATACGTCGATTGGTAACGTTGAAGTTACGAACCCCTGCAACGGTTTCCATCTCCAAATTGATCGGCCAGACTAAAGATAGGGACGTTGAATTAGTACTCCCAGTACTCCAGTTTTAATGCCCCATTTTTTATATGTTTCCTTAATATCTAAGGAGAGTTTTCCCCATGGCGACCACTTTGCTAGATCGGCTCCGTGAGATGACCACCGTTGTGGCAGATACGGGTGATATTCAGGCCATCGAATCTTTTACGCCGAGGGATGCCACCACTAATCCATCCCTAATTACGGCGGCGGCGCAGATGCCCCAGTATCAGGAAATTGTGGACCAAACCTTGCTCGATGCGCGGGCGGAAAAGGGGCAGGAGGCGTCGGCTGCGGAAGTGGCGTCGTTAGCCTTTGAGCGGTTAGCGGTGGCGTTCGGCAAGAAAATTTTGCAGATTATTCCTGGGCGGGTTTCCACGGAAGTGGACGCACGGCTGTCCTATGACCAAGATGCAACTTTGGAAAAGGCGCGCTTTTTAATTTCTGAATATGAAAAGGCAGGGGTATCTCGCGATCGCATTTTGATTAAAATCGCGTCCACCTGGGATGGCATTAAAGCAGCAGAAATCCTAGAAAAAGAGGGGATTCACTGCAATTTAACTTTGCTGTTTGGGCTGCACCAGGCGATCGCCTGCGCCGAGGCAAAAGTAACCCTTATTTCTCCCTTTGTGGGACGGATTTTGGACTGGTATAAAAAGTCCACCGGTCGGGACAGCTATCCGTCAGCGGAGGATCCCGGCGTGATGTCTGTCACCCAGATTTACAACTACTACAAAAAGTTTGGGCACAACACTGAGGTCATGGGAGCCAGCTTCCGCAACACGGGTGAAATCACCGAGCTGGCGGGCTGTGATTTGCTCACCATTTCTCCCAAGCTGCTGGAGGAGCTAAAGTCCACGGAAGGAGAACTGCCTCGCAAGCTTTGCCCCGAAGCGGTGGAATCCATGGATATTGAAAAAATTCCCATGGATAAAGCCACCTTCGACAAGATGCACGGGGAAGATCAAATGGCATCGGAAAAGCTGGCGGAGGGTATTGCGGGATTTTCTAAGGCGTTGGAGTCTCTGGAAGCGATGCTAAAGCGCCGCTTGGCTGCCTTGGAAGGGGAAGAAACCCTGCACCATGCTGCTGACGATATTTTCCTGGTGTATGACCTGGACGGTGATGGCTTTATCACTCGGGAAGAGTGGGCTGGATCCGATGCAGTTTTTGACGCTCTGGATGTGAACCAGGACGGTAAGATTACGCCTCAGGAAATGGCCGCTGGATTAGGAGCAGCTCACCATTTGGTAGAGGTGTAGGCAAAGGGTAGGTGACAGCTTCAATGGAGGCTTAAATACGTTAAATTTACTGGCGATCACGCAAGGTTGGTGCGGTGATCGCCGATAATGGAAAAGTAAGCAAACTCGGACATTTTCAGCCCAACTTTCAGGTCCACCATCGGTCCTACGACTACATACGCTTAAAGCCACATAGCTACTTCCCATAACCGTTGATATCAGCTTTAAGTGAAGTATTGAGCCCCGTCCGACTGCGCTAATTTTTCTTTATTAGGTCGCCGAGTCCGCATGAGTATCGAAGATAGTCGGATCGTTTCCACCAACCTGCGAAACGAGATGTCGCGGTCCTACCTGGAATACGCCATGAGCGTAATCGTAGGTCGGGCTCTGCCGGATGCCCGCGATGGATTAAAGCCAGTCCATCGCCGGATTCTATACGCCATGCATGAGCTGGGACTGTCACCGGATCGTCCTTTTCGTAAGTGCGCCCGTGTGGTGGGGGAAGTACTGGGTAAGTACCATCCCCACGGTGATGGAGCGGTGTATGACGCCCTGGTGCGCATGGCTCAGAACTTTTCCATGCGGGCCCCTTTAATCGATGGACACGGCAATTTTGGTTCCATCGACAACGACCCGGCGGCGGCAATGCGCTACACCGAAAGCCGGCTACAGGCGTTGTCTCGGGACGCCCTGCTGCAAGATATTGAATCGGAAACCGTTGATTTTTCTGACAATTTTGACGGATCCCAGCAGGAGCCGGTGGTGTTGCCCGCTCGCCTGCCCCAGCTTTTGCTCAATGGGTCGTCGGGAATTGCCGTGGGCATGGCCACCAATATTCCCCCCCACAATTTGGGTGAGCTGGTGGATGCGTTGACGGCGCTTATCGACGATCCTGAGCTGACTAACTTAGATCTGATGCGGTATGTGCCCGGTCCCGACTTTCCCACCGGGGCGCAGATTTTTGGCACGTCGGGAATTAGGGAAGCCTACACCACCGGGCGCGGATCGGTGACCATGCGCGGGGTGGCGGATATTGAGGTGCTCGAGCGGCGCGGAGCTCCTGATAAGGACGCGATCATTATTACGGAGCTGCCTTACCAAACCAATAAGGCGGCGTTGATTGAGCGCATTGCAGACCTAGTTAACGATAAAAAGCTGGATGGCATTTCCGATATTCGCGATGAGAGCGATCGCGACGGAATGCGCATCGTGATTGAGCTAAAGCGAGACGCCTATCCCCAGGTGGTGCTTAATAATCTGTACAAGCAAACGCCCCTGCAAACGAACTTTGGGGCCAATATGCTGGCGCTGGTGGACGGGGAGCCCCAGTCATTGACCCTGCGGGAGTTCTTGAAGGTATTTCTAGATTTCCGTATTGACGTTGTCGAGCGGCGTACGCGCTACGAGCTCAACAAGGCGGAAGAGCGGGACCATGTGCTTCAGGGCTACCTAATTGCCATGGGAAATCTGGACGCGGTCATTGCCACTATTCGCAATGCGGCCGATACCCCCACGGCAAAGGCAGAGCTGGTGGATACCTACGGACTGTCGGAGGTGCAGGCGGATGCGATCTTGCAGATGCAGTTGCGACGACTAACGGCGCTGGAAACGGACAAAATTGAAACGGAACACCAGGCACTACAGGAAAAAATTACCGATTTGCGAGATATCCTGGCGCGACGGGAGCGAGTGCTCATCATTATCAAGGATGAGATTGCGGCTCTGAAGGAGCGTCACGCTAATCCTCGCCGCACGGTGATTGAGCGCAATAGCGGCGACCTGGACGACATTGATTTAATCGCCAATGAGCGGTCCACCTTGGTTATTACGGACCAGGGTTATATTAAGCGGATGCCTGTGAGCCATTTTGAGACCCAAAATCGGGCAACGCGGGGCAAGGCTGGCGCAAAGATGAAGGAAGACGATGAGATTCAGCACTTCCTCACCTGCTGCGACCACGATACGGTGCTGTTTTTCAGCGAGCGCGGCGTGGTGTATTCCCTGCGGGCGTATCAGATTCCTGAGTCGTCGCGGGTGGCTCGGGGAACGCCGTTGGTACAGCTTTTACCCATTGGACACGACGAGAAAATCACATCTATTCAGGGGGTTTCAGAGTTTACGGACGATGAGTATTTGGTGATGTTGACCCAGGGAGGCTACATCAAAAAGACTGCCCTGTCGGCGTTTGCCAATATTCGCGCCAACGGGCTCATTGCCATTTCGCTCAACGATGGTGATGAGCTACGGTGGGTGCGCTTGGCCCAAGAGACGGACTCGATTTTGATTGGATCCCAGTCGGGAATGGCGATTCATTTCCGTGCGGATCGCACCCAGTTGCGCCCCTTGGGGCGTACGGCTCGCGGGGTTAGAGCGATGAACCTAAGGGCTGGAGATCAGCTAATTGGCATCGATATTTTGCCGGCGGCGATCGCGGATGCTCTAGCCTCCAGCAGCGATGACGAGGATGAGGCAGACGAGGAAATGTTGACTGAGGAGTCTGCTGACGAGACCGCTGAAGAGGGTGAGGTGACTGAAGCAACTGCGGGTGATGATCCATCGGAGCCTCGAATTTTGGTGGTTACGTCCCAGGGATACGGTAAGCGCATCCCAGTGGAGCAGTTTAAGTTTTACAATCGCGCCACTAAGGGGAAAATCGCCACCAAGTTTAAAGCGGGGCAAGATGATTCTTTGGCAGGGATCTTGGTGGTCCATGAAGGGGACGAAATTATGCTAGTTACCGGACGCGGCATTATTATTCGCCAGTCCGTGGACGCCATTCCTGTCCAGTCCCGTGGGGCAACGGGAGTACGGCTGCAGCGTCTGGATAAGGATGATGCGATCGCCGCCGTGGCCGTGGTGCCGCCGGAGGAAACGGAGGTGCTGGACGAGTTAGAAGCGGATGGAGAGGTGATTACTGAGGAGGAGTAGGGCGAGATCGTCGGTTTAAATTTAGGGCGCGGGACAGTACCAAAATTCCCGCCACCGTAAATCCATTTTTTTCCAACAGGCGAGCCAGGGTTTGGGAGGTGGTACCGGTGGTGTAAATGTCGTCCACGATAACGATGGGAATATCGCGCTCACTCTCCCCTAGATTTTTTAAGTCCGGCCCCAGGGCAAAAGCATTCGCTAAGTTAGCGCGACGCTCTTTGGGGGTCAGCTTAAACTGGGCGCGGGTTGCTTTGGTACGCACTAGCCCATTGGTCAGGCATCGATAGCCAGTTTTTTCGCTAAGGCGCTGGGCAAGGCGTTCTGCTTGGTTAAATCCGCGCTTGTCCTGGCGGCGGTGGTGAATGGGCACCGGCACCAGCAGCACCGAGTTTGGATGGTTGGGCAGGGTATTCCAGGCGTCCACCATGCGATCGCCTAGCCACGGCGTTAAGGATTCTGCTGGTTTGTACTTGTAGGCGTGAATGGTTTTGCGCAGATGACCGCCGTAAATATTCCAAAACCATACCGGTGACCCTAAGGCTTGGCGGGGGATGGGCGATCGCGGTTGCTTGGCGGTGGCTCGATGGCGCGGAGGAATAATAATCGGCGACGTGGACGCGGCAAATTGATCTTGCAGCAGCCTCCGCTCCAGATGCTGATCGTCGAACTCCGCCATTAAATCGTTGCGGCACAGGGGGCAGGGCACCACTCCGGTGTCTTCGTCGCATACGGGACAGGGGCGGCGAAAAACCAGCGCCAGCAGCTCCTGAAGGATCGCCGTTGCCGCAGACCGAAGCGATCGCCACAGGGATTGCCATAGGCGCTGGAGTGAAAATTTTGGACCGGAGCCTTCCGCCATGGTGTTCCCAAGGTTTCAGTTTTGCACCACACAGTGAAAAATTGCCCTGTTAGTGCACTCAAATTACGGTGAGTTCAGAGAAATTCCCAGTTATTGGAACATAGGAAACCCAGGCAGCGCAAGCTGAACCGGGCTCTGGGCAAGATTATTAGCAAATTGATATAAGACCAATACTTAACCTAAACTGTGCGTTCCAAATATTTAGATTAAAGTCGGCTCACCACAAAGCCTCAGAGCAACGTCTCTCCTCAACGTCTCTCTTCAGAAAAGCGCCACTAAAGCACCGTCAGGACTTATGCAAGACATGCTGTTTGAAGACAACAACATTTGAAGACAACAACGAACGTTGCATCGGCTTTCTCCTTTACCAAGGGGGGGATACCAAGGGGGGATCCTTACCATTTAGCGTTTTGTTTGACGTTGGGATAACGGGGTAAAGGGTATGGGCTCCCCCTCAGTCTCTGGGTAAGGGTGGCTTTGCGTACGTTCTGACCGTGAAGAAAGCACCGTTAAAAAGCACCGTCTGCGTTGAACGATATTTACATTGCCAATAAAGATGCGCCCTTGCGGAAAGAGGGTGTCCTCTCTAAAATTGCCCTCCCGAAATAGGCTCTCCTGAAATGGGACATGGAGCCGGAAGAAAGAAACGTGACTGCGACGGTGTGGCTCTCCACCGTTCTTCCAAAGCACTCGTCAAAAGCACTTTGTGTCAGAAAGTCTTGGCGGCGCTGATTTGGAAACCGTTTTCTCCTCCGGTTATTTCCCCTCTATCAGGTCTACCCCACCATGGCACAGCGGATAGGTTTTCCCCTTACACAGGCACTAACTCAACAGGCACCTAATAGCCAAGCATTCAGCACTCAACCGCCCAATATCCAGAGACCAAACAGTCAAATATTAAACGGTCCAACGTCAGAGAGTCCGGCGATCGCCCAGAGCCCCTTTCAATCCTTAGCTCAATATTTGGGGCAATATCTGGGGCAATACTCAGGACAGTCCCGCAACGGGCATTCCAGCTATTTAGCCCATCCCCCGCAATCTCCTCGGTTTAAAACACCCGCTTTACCCGTCTCCATGGGGCATTGGTTTGATCGGGAGGATAAAAATCGGCGACCTCGGCGACAGGTGGCGTTTGTGGATCGCACGGTGGACGACCATGTGTTGCTGCTGAGCGGCATTCCGTCGTCAATTCCGGTAATTTTGCTCGATTCCCGCCGCGATAGTTTGGCTCAAATTACCCGATCCCTCGCCCAGCACCCGGCAGATACGGTGCATATTTTTACCCACGGTTCGCCGGGAGCATTGGCTTTTGGCAGCGGCACCGTGGACCAGGCAGCGTTGACCACCCAGAGCGATCGCCTATCTCGTTGGTTTTCCGAAGCAGCTAAAAATCCCACCGTTGTTGTCTATGGCTGCGAAGTGGGCGCTGGTAATGGGGGTAAAGCATTTCTGGAGCAGTTGGGGCAGCTAACAGGGGCTGCGATCGCGGCATCATCCCAGCCCGTGGGGGCAGCTAGCCTAGGGGGCAACTGGGAATTAAATGTAACGGTGGGTGAGCCGCGCTTTGATTTGGCCGTTAGCCGTAAGGTGCGCCTGCAATATAATCACGTGCTGGCGCCGCCGGTGCTGCAGTCGGTGTCTTCCGTGGAAAATAACGGGGTCTATAGCGCCCGCACTGCCGATAACATTTTGAGTCTGACGTTCACCTTTGACCAGTCGGTGAACTTTACGGCCAATGGCGGGGCGTTGGAAGCCACGTTGAATAATGGGGCGATCGCCCGGCTAGTGGCCGACGCCAGCGGCTCCACTTTAACGGTGGACTATTCCATCGGCGCAGCAGACCAATCCACGGCGGACTTATCAGTAACGTCCCTCGCCCTAACGGGTGGTGCCACGTTGGCCAATGCTGGGGCAGAGGCGGCAAATCTAACTATTCCGTTCGCCACCAACTTGGGCAACACCCGCACCTTGGAAATTGATAATCGGTCCATTTTGGCGGGGGATATTTCCGTTTCCCCCGCTGGAAACGTGCCCCTAGACGGTCCCACTTTGACCCTGGATTTTGGCGATCGCCTGCAACAGACGAACGGGTCTGCACTGGGTACGGACCTCACTAACGCCGGAATTATTTCCGTGCGGCGGGTATCCGACAACGCCACGGTGCCTATCCAGCGGGTGACTTTTAATAACACCACCCAGCGCAGCATTACCGTGGTGCCGTCAGGCACGCTGGATCCGTCCACCACTTACCGGGTGGAAATTGCAGGCAATCGGCTGGAAGACGACGGCGCCAATGAAATTACCAGCGCCATCACCCGCGACTTTGTGACCCAATCAGGGGATGTTTCGCCGCCTCGGGTGAATTTTGTGCCCGACGACGGCACTACGGTCACCGACCCCAACAGCAACCTCACCGTTGAATTTAGCGAGCCCATACGCATTGCCGACAGCGATCGCCCCTTTACCAATGCAGCGATCGCCCCAGTATTCACCTTGGCGGAGTTTAATTCATCTGGCAGCCCCATCGCCGAGGTGCCCTTTAACGGTGTGTATGACGAAGTGGCGCGGCGAGTAACCTTAGATCCGGTGCCCGCTCTGAACCCCGGCAGCACCTATCGCCTGGAACTGCGAGGCAATGTGCTGGAGGATTTTGCCGACAACGCCATCAGCACCCGCACCATTAATTTCGTTGCGGCAGGGGATCCGGTGCAGTTTCCCACGCCCCAGGTTACGGAAAATCCTGCCACCAATACCTTTAGTGTGGCGCCCCTAACGGACGACGAAACCACCATCACCATTGCTCCGCGCATTTCCCCCCAAACCCGGGTCAACTTGCCGGTGGAAACCAACAGCAACCGCAGTTTAAGCATTGACCTGGAAAACACCGTGGGCAATGTGGCTCTGTCGGGAGCATCATTCCAGGGAGCCCTATCCTTTACCTTGCCACGCCCGTTGTCTAACCAGCGAGGCAACTTGGCGTTAGATTTCTCCAACTTGGGCGGGGGCGATCGCAGCGTATCCGTTCGCAACCGTAACTTTAGCGGCACCTTGGAACTCAACCTGCCTAATAACGGTGAAGATGTGGCCCTGAACTTCAACGATTTTGAAGCGCGCACGGAAGTGAACCTAAACGGCGACCAGTTTGCCGGCGATGCCACGGTGGTGGTGCCGTTGGGTCTGACCAATAATCCTGAACTGCGCCGTCGGTTTACCGTGCGAAACTTCGACGGGGCGGGACAGGTGTTTATTGACGGTCGCCGCACCGGGCTGGCATTTGAGGTGGATTCGGAAACTCCCATTTTTGGGCAGCTGGGAGCTGGCGGCGATATTGTGCGCCTCACTGGAGCCGTGGATAGCAATCCGGGCGTTTCTCCCCTGGGGCTCGGCGGCGGCGGCGACTTCTTTGAAGATCGGCGATTACTGTCTACCGCCCTCAGCATTAATGGCAACGGCGGCGACGATGTGATTTTAGGTAGCGTCCAAAACGATCGCCTCAACGGAGGACAGGGCAATGATCGCCTGCTAGGTAACGGCGGCAGTGATCTAATGGGGGGCGATCGCGGCGATGATCATCTGTTTGGCAACCAAGGCGATGACCAGCTTAATGGTGGCGATGGCAACGATCTGCTCCAGGGCGGGCGCGGCAACGACACCCTAACTGGCGGCGCGGGCAATGATCGGCTGTTGGGAGAATTGGGCGATGATTTGCTGATCGGCGGCAGCGGTCAGGATCAGTTTATGGTGATGCCCGGCTCTGGCAACGACGCCATTACGGATTTTGACCCAGCTAATGATGCGATCATCCTTGGCGGTGGGCTGACTCCAGCGGCGGTGCAAATTACGGCGATCGACGCCAACAATACCCGTCTAGTATTCAATGGCGGCTCCGTCACCTTACAAAACCTCGCCGCCAACACCCTTAATCCCACCACCCTATTTTCGTAGGGGATTAAATTCATAGACGTCAGTGCGACGAAAAGCCCCCCTTGCCGAGGGGGGTTGGGGGGATCCTCTGAGGCTTGAGCCGGTAGCGGGAAGTCTCGGTAACGGGGTGTAACGTAAGGCTCCTCCCTCGGTCCCCCCTTGATCAGGGAGAAGCGGATTTGAGCTGATTTTGTGCCATCGAACCGACGTGTCATAGGACATTGAACGGGCGATCGCCCCTTTCAAACGAAAGAGAGCGATCGCCCGAATTTTATCTATGCCGCCACCGGAAACTGCCCGAGCATTTTCACCTCGGTGTGCAACATCACATCCCACTTTTCGTACACCGTTTCCCGCACCCGACTAATCACCGAGGAAATATCCCACGCCGTTGCCTGGTCGATATTAACGATGAAATTGGCGTGCAAATGGGCCACTTGAGCACCGCCCACCTGGAATCCCTTTAGCCCAGCTTCTTCAATTAGCCGCGCTGCTTTCCGAGGCTCCGGATTGCGGAATACGCTGCCGCAGTTGGGCAAGCGATAGGGCTGAGTGGCGTGACGGCGGCTTAGCTGATCCTTGGTAACGGTGCGTACTGCTTCAACGCTTTCCCCCATGGCCAACTGGAACGTGGCTTCGGTCACCATTTGATGGCTGCCTTGCAAATCAGAGGTGCGATAGGTGTAGCCCAGTTCTTCCGGCACCGCCTGGCGTAGGGAATTAGTCTCTAGGTTTAATAGGCGCACCTGAGCCAGCGATCGCGCCGTATCGCCGCCGTGGGCTCCCGCATTCATCACCACTGCGCCGCCCACAGTGCCAGGAATACCCACTGCCCATTCCATACCGGTCCAGCCTAACGATGCTGCCTTCCAAGAAATCAACGGTAAAGGCGTACCGGCGGTGGCGGTAATTTGGAGACGTTCGTGGTCAACGGTTACCTGGCGTAGATTGCGGGTGGCAATCACCAAACCATCAATGCCGCGATCGCTCACCAGTAAATTCGACCCGGCTCCCAGGGGCGTAATGGGCACCGACTGCTTGTCCGCCCAGGCGATCGCCATTTCTAGGGAATCTAAACTATCAGGCTCCATGTACCATTCTGCCGGTCCACCCACCCGAAATGTGGTGGACTTTGCCAGCGACACCTGCGATCGCAACTGCTTTTCAAAGACCCCAAGATCCGTCACCATCTAACACTCCTCACACCAACAGAAATAACGCAAATATACCTAGCAGCCTTGATGCACCGATTTTGCCAAAAACAAAATCATCGAAATTTAAACACGAAAAGTGTTGTTATTCGGGAATTCTCACCACAATCCTATGGGCACTCAGATGTTAACCTGATGGACCCTTAAACATTATTCCTATCAACTTAGGAATTCTTAGTGGGAGATAAGTACACGTAAACTGTCTTCTCTTTATCTAGATAAATCCATGACAGTTTTCTCGAACAATAGCTAGTAAACGGGGCAAAACAATCAAAGTTAACCTGATTTTTGTTTAGGTATAACGTTCAATTATTGTTGGAATGACCTGATTCAAATTGCCAGCCCCCAGAAAGATTACCAGATCTCCCGACTGCAATATTTCCGTTAGTCCCGACACCACATTATCCAAAGTGCTTTGATAATCGACGGCGGGGTGATGGTTCGCGATCGCCTGGGCAATGGCAGCTCCATCAAGCCCCGTTTCATTCTTCTCGCCGGCAGCATACACATCCGTAACGATTACCCGGTGGGCATCGCCAAATGCTACAGCAAATTCCTCTAAAAATGCTGCAACCCGACTAAATCGGTGGGGCTGAAATACGGCAACAACCCGCCCTGTCTTAGAGGAATCGAGGCGCTGGCGAGCCGCCGCTAAAGTAACAAGGATTTCGCTGGGGTGGTGGGCATAGTCGTCGTAAAAGGCAATGCCGCTGGGGGTGCCGCGATGTTCAAAGCGCCGCCGAGCCCCAGAAAAGCTGCCGAGTCCCGCCGCCAAAGCCGAAAAATCCACCCCCAAATGCCGGGCGATCGCCACCACCGCCAAAGCATTACTTAAGTTGTGCTCTCCCAGCAGCTGAAGCTGAAGCCGCCCCAGAAGCTCACCATTTTCATAAATATCCGCCGCCGCGCCCTGGCTGCCCAGCGTGATTCCATCGGCAGTGTAGTTAGCGCCAGAACTAGGATCAAGGCTGTAGGTGATATCCGGCTTAAAATTGGCTTTCACCGTGGGGCAATCAATGGAACCCACCAGGGTTGTGCAATTTTTCTCGAAGGTGCGAAAAATGCTGATCACGCTATCGAGGGACTCGTAATGGTCCGGATGATCCAGCTCAATATTGGTGATCACCCCAATATCCGCCGTTAGCTTTACCAACGACCCGTCCGACTCATCCGCTTCCGCCACCAGCAAATCCCCGTTGCCCAAGTGGGCATTACCACCCCACTCCGCCACTTCACCGCCCACAATCACTGTGGGGTCCAGTCCCGCCTTCAACAGGGTCTGCCCCAAAGCGCTACTAGTGGTTGTTTTTCCATGGGTACCGGCGATCGCAATGCCCCGGTACTGGGTCATAATCCCCGCCAAAATATCTGAGCGATGGAAAATTGGACAGCCTTGGGCGATCGCCTCCTTATATTCCGCATTGTCCTTAGGAATCGCCGTGGAGCACACCACTTGAGGTAGTCCATTTTTGTTCGCGCCTTCCCCATTGACCTCTGCCCCAGGCAAAAGCTGGTGGATATTGTCAGCGGTTTGCCCTAGAAAAAACTTTGCCCCCAACGACTGCAGCGTTTCCGTAAGGCGATTTTCCCGCTGGTCTGACCCAGATACCGGGAGCGATCGCTGGGCAAGCACATAAGCCAGCGCCGACATACCAATGCCGCCAACGCCAATAAAATGAAAAGGACGACCGCTAAAATCAACCGGGGTCAACATTACCGCACTTGGCTTCCGAGGCGCTAAAAATCGAAGATTACAAGACACGGCACATGATATCAGCTAGGGCGCGTCATCAATGCCCCTCGGAACGCCCCCATTGATTACTGATGATTACTGAGATACACACTCACTGAGTCCCCAGAAGTTTTACCCAATGGGAAGTGATATCCCATCAGCACGCCCTGTGAATAAGTAGGACTTACGCAGAACTTCTCCAGCCCTCATCCTAAATTCCTGTGCCTAAGGAGAGGGCGGGACTTCGAAAAGTGGTGTAACTCTGAACCTTTACCTAACTCTTGCCCCCTTAAAAGGGCTGGGCATGGGGGTAGTCAACGGTGTTATTGAAGCCCTGACCGTAGACAATGTCCCCCAACAGGAGTAATTCATAAGGCAATTCAATAGAGCGTTATAACCGTTAACAATCTCGATGTTTTTTACTCCCGTTTAGCGTTTTTTCCCCTAATCAATCCCTTATTGACTGATCAGATTCAGTAATGGTTCGAAGCACACGGAACCAGGGGGCAAACGCACTGAAACCGAGAAATATCGGTTGCTTTCTGCATTTTTCCCTACTTTTTAATTGCATCATTCGTTATCTAACCCACACAGCCCTTGCCCAAAGAGCATTCAAAGTATTCAGGTCATGGGATATTATTTGTTGACATTCGAAAGATCTTTGTCAACATTTCAACCCGAGGGAAGGCGTAGTGGTTAGAGTCGCAATTAACGGATTTGGACGTATTGGTCGTAACTTCGTCCGTTGTTTAGCAACCCGTAAAGACAGCAATTTGCAGCTAGTGGGGCTAAACGACACATCCGATCCGAAAACCAACGCCCACCTGCTTAAGTACGACACCATGCTGGGTCGGTTCGACGCCGATATTTCCTACGGCGAAGACACCATCACCGTTAACGGCAACGTTATCAAGTGCACCTCCGATCGCAATCCCCTGAACCTTCCTTGGGCGGACTGGGACATTGACTTGATCATTGAATCCACCGGCGTATTCGTTACCGAGGAAGGAGCCTCCAAGCACTTACAGGCTGGAGCTAAAAAGGTTCTAATTACCGCCCCTGGCAAAGGCGGCAACATTGGCACCTATGTCATGGGCGTTAACCATCAAGATTACGACCCCGATGCCCATAACGTGGTCAGCAATGCTAGCTGTACCACCAACTGCCTCGCGCCCATCGTGAAAGTGCTGAACGATAACTTCGGCATCGTCAAAGGCACCATGACCACCACCCACAGCTACACCGGTGACCAGCGTCTGTTGGATGCAAGCCACCGGGATGTGCGTCGTGCCCGTGCAGCGGCGATGAATATTGTTCCCACGTCCACCGGTGCGGCAAAGGCTGTGGCGTTGGTGCTGCCGGAAATGGCGGGTAAGTTGAACGGTATTGCAATGCGTGTACCGACCCCCAACGTGTCTGTGGTGGACCTGGTGGTGCAGGTGGAGAAGAGCACGATCGCCGAGCAGGTGAATGAAGTGCTGAAGACCGCGTCTGAAAACGGCATGAAGGGCATTATTCGCTATAGCGACGAGCCGTTGGTGTCCTGTGATTACAAGGGTATGGATGAGTCCACCGCCGTTGACTCCAGCCTAACCATGACCATGGGTGGCGACATGATTAAGGTGGTGTCCTGGTATGACAACGAGTGGGGCTACAGCCAGCGGGTTGTGGACTTGGCTGAGCTAGTGGCTTCCAAGTGGAACTAAGGTTTTAAGCCTTACTGAGGTTGGAGCGATGGGGCAACTCATACACTGACCGAGAGATTGCTAAAAATATAGGCGCTTCGGGTGATGCCAATGGGCGATTCCGAAGCGCTTTTGTTTGGGTACTTTTCATCGTTGAAGTTTGCCGCTTCGCCCTTTGACCACTGTGGTAGTGCCCAACAGCTAAGCAAGGTTTAGATTAGAGCGAGCGATCAGGATCGCCCGTCGCCCATTGGGATCGCCCATTGATTGATCGTTATTGCCGCCGGTTTAGGAGCCCCAGCGTATGTCCAATCCAGCTTTTTCTGGATCCAACAATAAGCCGCCCCAGCCTTTGTCCCTGTCCACCAAGCTGGCCTATGGCGCTGGGGATTTGGGACCGGCAATTACGGCTAATGTGCTGATCTTTTTTCTGCTGTTTTTTCTCACGGAGGTGGCGGGATTAAGTCCGGGGCTGGCGGGGTGGATTTTGTTGATTGGCAAGGTGGGGGATGCGATTAATGACCCGATTATTGGGGTGATGAGCGATCGCACCCGGTCCAAATGGGGACGGCGTTACCCGTGGATGATTGGCGGGGCGATTCCTTTCGGCGTATTTTTTCTAATGCAGTGGTGGATTCCCTTTCAAGATGAATGGGCGCTGTTTTGGTATTACCTGGTCATTGCCACCCTATTTAACTTGGCTTACACCGCCGTGTCCTTGCCCTACGCAGCCCTAACGCCCCAGCTTTCCGACGACTATAACGAGCGCACCAATCTCAACACTTTTCGCTTCGCCTTTTCCATCGGCGGCAGCATTGCGTCTTTGGTGGTGGCGCAGCTTATTTTCCAGTCCGTTGATGATTTGGTGCAGCGCTACTTGATCCTTGGGGCGATTTGCACCGCAGCCTCCATAATTCCCATTTTCCTTTGCGTGGCAGGCACCTTCCGCCGCGCCATGCCCAAGGAGCGGATTCTAATGGCTCAGGAGGCGGCTGGGGAAACGACCGAAGCGCCCCTTCCCCTGGTGAAGCAAATTGGAATCGCCCTGGGCAATCGACCGTTTCAGTATGTGGTGGGCATTTACCTGTGCTCTTGGTTTGCGGTGCAGCTCATTGGCGCGATTATGCAGTTTTATGTGGTGAGCTGGATGAGGCTCGATGCAGCGGAGTTTCCTAATGTGGCGCTGGCGGTGCAGGGGACGGCGATCGCCTTCTTACCCATTTGGGGACGCCTGAGTAAAACCAAAGGCAAACGGGGGGTGTACTTTATGGGCATGGGCATTTGGCTGATTGCCCAGGTGGGGTTGCTGTTTCTTCAGCCGGGACAGGTGGGGCTGATGTACTTCCTGTGCGTGATGGCGGGGGCGGGGGTCTCCACGGCATATTTGGTTCCCTGGTCCATGTTGCCGGACGTGATTGATGCGGACGAGCTAAAAACCGGGCAGCGGCGGGAAGGGGTGTTTTATTCGTTTATGGTGTTTTTGCAAAAAATGGGGCTGGCGTTGGCTCTGTGGTTTGTGGGGCAAATTATCGAGTGGGCGGGCTATATCAAAAGCGTTCCCGATGCGCCGCCGCCGGTGCAGCCTGAATCGGCGCTGTGGGCTATTCGGTTGTTAATTGGTCCCTTGCCAGCGATCGCCCTAGTGGCAGGCATCATCCTCACCTACTTTTATCCAATTACCGCCGAGCTACACAGGGAAATTCTCTTAAAACTGCAAGAGCGGAAAGAAAAATCCGGCGAACTCAGCTAAGGGCGATCGTCAACGAAACCCCCAAGTCAAAAGCCGCGAGGGCTTTAGCTCCTAGCATTCATTTTCCATCGACGTTTTTTCACACTGGCACACACCAGTCCTGAAGTAAGGGCGCGCCTAAGAATAGGTTAAGAGACCTGTCACAGTTACCCACTGGGATAGCTCACTCCTAAAATCGGCGGCCGCAATCTATGTCCAGTCCTGCTCTGTCTTTGCCCAAGGGGAAGATTTCCTCTGATCAGCCCCAGTCTTTACCTTTTTCAGCCAAGCTATCCTTCGGGGCGGGGGACTTTGGTCCTGCCATTACCGCCAACTTGCTGATTTTTTTCTGGCTGTATTTCCTCACGGCGGTGGCGGGGTTAAGTCCAGGAATGGCGGGATCTATTTTATTTGCCGACAAAATTGGACACGCCGTTAGCACTTTGGTGGTGGGGATTTTGAGCGATCGCACCCGGTCTCGCTGGGGACGTCGCTATCCGTGGATTGTCCTAGGAGCTGCGCCCTTTAGCCTGTGTTTTTTCCTGCTGTGGTGGGTGCCCTTCGAAAACCAGTGGGCGCTGTTTGGGTATTATCTGGCGATTATTTTTGCGTTTAAATTTGCCTACAACGCGGTCACCTTGCCTTACACAGCCCTAACGCCGCAAATTACCAACAGCTATAACGAACGCACCCAGCTCAATACTTTTCGCTTCACCTTTTCCATTGGCGGCAAAATTGCGTCCTTAATTTTGGCGCAGCAGATTCTCCAGCGCATCGATGATCCGATCGCGAGCCATTTGGTGCTGGGGGGCGTGTGCAGTCTCGCGGCGATGGTGCCTATTGTGCTGTGCGTTATGGGTACCTATCAGCGGGTGATTCCTAATGAGCGTGCCCAGCAGGTGAAGGATAAGTTCTCCTGCGATTCTCGCCCCTTAAAACAGCAAATCGGCATTGCCTTAAAGTTTCGCCCGTTCCAATACGTTGTGGGCATTTACCTTTGTTCCTGGTCCGCTGTGCAGTTGATTAGTGCGATGACGCCGTTTTTTGTGGTGAGCTGGATGGGGCTGGCGGAGGCGGATTTTCCCAAGGCAGCTCTGGCGATTCAGGGAACGGCGATCGCCTGCCTGTCGATGTGGGGACGCCTGAGCAAAACCATTGGCAAGTGCGGTGCGTATTTTATGGGGGTGTCGGTGTGGCTGGTGGCTCAGGTGGGGCTATTGCTGGTGCAGCCGGGGCAGGTGTTGTTGATGTATGCCCTGTGCATGTTGGCGGGGGTGGGGGTTTCTACGGCTTATTTGATTCCTTGGTCCATGTTGCCGGATGTGGTGGACGCCAATGAGCTAAATACCGGGCAGCGTCAGGAAGGTACGTTTTATTCTTTGATGATTTTTCTCCAAAAGCTGGGGCTGGCGATCGCCCTGTGGTTTATGGGGCAAATGATTGAACTGTCTGGCTATGTGCAGGGGCTACCGGATATGCAGCCCGATTCGGCATTGTTAGCCATTCGATTGCTGACAGGAGGACTGCCGGCGATCGCCCTAATCATTGGCATGAACCTGGTGTCCTCCTACCCCATCACCGCCGAACTCCACGCGGAAATTCTCCACAAGCTAAACGCAAAAAAGGCATCCGCCTCTGTGGCAAAGGGGTAATGGGCTGGGGGCGATCGCCTTACAACCAAGATTCAATTGGTAGGGGCTGTGGGGTTGGCAACCGTTGAAAGTCGCTGTCGGCAGTGACGAGGGTTAGGTTGTGCTGTAGAGCGATCGCTGCAATCCAAAGGTCATTATCGCCAATGCCGAGTTGATTAATGGTGGTGCGCCGCCGTTGTTTTTTATCTTTGGGACCATAGCGGCGAAAAAAGTCTGCTTTTAGGACGCCGTAAATTTCTGCGGTTTCGGAATCACACGGGTAAATGTGTAAGCCGGCGAAGAATTGTTGGACGCGGATTAGATTGGTTTGGCGATCGCGGGACCGAGCTGCCATATCCACCAGCTCGCCCACAACGATGGTGCAGCTTGAGAGAGGTGGATCGCCCAAGGCACTTAATTTTTCCAACAGGGTGGGATTGCCCATCAATAGTCCGCTGCAATGGTTGGTGTCCAGCAGAAACATTATTCGAAGGGGTCTAACCTATAGTCGAATTGGGCTTCAATTCGGGAGTGGGCAACTGCTTCGGCGCACTCAGGCAGATCATCCCCGGACCAGGGTTCCAGGGTTTGAAGGTGGGCGAGGAAGCTGGCGGCGGTGCTTTGGATTGGGGGGTGTTGGAGCGATCGCAGCAAATCCAGCGCTTGGCTTAGGTATTGGGCAGGCAGGGCATCAATCGCTTGATGCAGTTTGTCTTTCAAAGTCATGGAGAGTTAAGCCGATGATTGGGGCTACTTCAATGCTAATCCCCTCGGTGAGGTTTGATGGGCGGACAAAACTACTGGCTATGATGAAGGCGAGTTTTGGTGGGGTGGGTTGTGACGCAGGATGAGTTGTTGGAGCTGTTGGGGCGGGCGAAGGTGGAGGGCTGGGAAACGTTAGATCTATCAGGCTTGGGATTGGAGGAATTGCCGTCGAAGATTAGAAACCTACCCTCCCTGACAGAACTTGACCTCAGCTATAACCAGCTCAGCTCGCTGC
>ERZ1740067.129-NODE-129-length-60639-cov-7.669088_pt1 | contig 60639 bp, 46 predicted proteins | sample MGYA00581736_ERZ1740067 | MGnify/ENA primary metagenome ERZ1740067 (study PRJEB43018, sample SAMN04849236) | marine metagenome | isolation source: floating plastic debris | place: Pacific Ocean | collected 2008-08-27 | study: EMG produced TPA metagenomics assembly... | reverse complement strand
GCCTGCGCCAACTGAGGTCTTTCTACGCAAGCACCCGCGAGCCTCGAACCTCGTAAATTTGCACCTTTTAGCAAAGCGCCTTTCAGGTTTGCACCACTCAGATCGCACCCCTCAAGATTGGCAGAGCGCAAATCAGCCCCCGCCAAAATTGCACCAACTAAGCTCGCCTGTTTGAGGTTTGCCCCAATCAAATGTGCGCCTTGCAAATTTGCGCCGCTCAAATCACTGCTCACCAGTTCTGCTCCGGTCAAAATAGCAGCTGCCAGGTTGGCTCGGCTCAGATCCGTGTAGCTTAGGTCCACTTCGGTAAAATCACACCGACTGAAGTCAGCACCGCTCAAAAACGTTCTTGGCAAAGACGCCGCTCGAAACGAGTCATCAGAAAAATCGCGATCGCCCCGATTATATTTGCGTAGTAGCTGTTGAAGATTCATGGATACCTACCTTATTGCGCACTATTGAGCCTTTTGTGCATTATTAAGCGACACACAAAACCGCGAACAAAACCACGGATTTGGCCAGCGCATATTCCTCATTAAAACAATTTTCTATTCTCCTCACCACCATATCTAAGGTAAGTCAAGAGTTTGAGGAACTTATGAAGTTCATAACGTGTGCAACGTTGCCTACACCTGAGTTCGCCGGCTGCTCTGTCCATGAATGCTCACCATGAAAGGCACCGTGTAGGTGATTAATGCCGATGTCCAGCGGGTAGCACTCATTTGGTTATTGATCAGCGCACTGCCATGATTGATCGTAAAGAGGAGCGTTCCCACACACAGCGCAACTTTCATCGCCTTCGCCCGGCAGTGTTCACGGGCTAGCGTCTCCTTTATGCGGTCAATTGTCTGTTTTGAAGCCATATTTTATGTTGTTTGTTTTATGGGTTTGGGGTTGTGAGATTTTCCGGCTAGGCCGGCAAAAATAGTTTTAGAAGTAGATCATCTCCACTTGAATAGTCGTGTCACCAAACACGAAAACAGCCGTTTCATAAAATTCAGGCGCGCCTGTTTGTACCGTTGGATTCCGGGAAAACCCAAACCCCTCCGTTGGAATGCCGAATGTCCCCTGATTAATTTGTTCATCACCGTTTTCATCATGCAACACAGAGACGGCATATGTCCCCATGCTCAGATCTGGGAAAGTGACCGAAAGAGGTGCCGCATCCTCATCAGCCGATTCCTCTGCTGAAACACACTGCTCAGCAAACACAGCTTCAGAATCGGAGGGGAACCCCTCACTGCTCTCAAATACACTGAAGCACACCTGACCATTTGTATTTTCAAGGCCAGCAACCTCTACCGTTAAGCTTCCCCTCGTGGGGAGTTCAGCCTTTGCAGGCGGGGTGATGATATGTGCTGCACTTAAGAGTGTCAGCAGACAAGCACCACCAATTTGCTGTACGGAAAGATGGGATAGATGCATGCTTATATGTTTTTGGGTGTTTACTAATGTCGCAATCAGTCTTAGCCATCAGAACTGAACCACTATGGACTTTCAGTCCATAGGTTGTAACGGAAGGGGGACTGACAGTCCCTAGCTCTCAAACAAGTTCGAGAGAATCCGGAATGAAGATCCGGAACGGAGATGCTAAAGCCTTGCACTGAAAGTGCATAGTTTTTACTAGCGTGTCTAGGACAATAAACGGTTTCAGAGAGCACTAATGTAGTGAGCTAAGTGGACAACGCTACAAATTGAAATGGAAGCACTAAAAAAGCAGAGCACATAAGGCTCTGCCTCTTTTCTGCATTCTATCGCAACGATTCAGTAAGAGTACCGAAATTTGCTGTTCAAAAACGGTGTGACGCCAAGACGCGATTACTCATCATCGTCTTCGTCATCATCAGAAGGATATTCAAAACTATTGGACTGGTTGGTCAGTACAGACTTACCAAGGGAAAGAGCGCGCTGCGCTTGAATAGCGGCTTTGCGATTCCAGGTAGCCCTGCGACTGTTCCGCTTGGATTTGGAGGTTTTCTTCTTAGGAGCCGCCATGAGCGTAGTGTCTTAATTAAAGTGCAATAACCCTGTAAGTGTAGTGCATTTTTGCAGCGGATGAAAGCCCATTTGCAAAAGAAAATGCACCTCAAAAACACTTAAAAACGGTGCTTTCTATAGAGATTTTTCTCAAAAGATTCCTTAAAGATAGACTTTGAGACTGTTATCTCTGACTGTTTTCTTGAAACGTTCTTTAGAAGTGCTGATAGCTGTCGTGAGTAATCCGCCTGCCAACGTGGCTATCTTCGCGATCCAACAGCTTAACGATGCCGGTATCCGTAGTTGTGCCAATCGCCACCGCAAACCGCGTTTTCGTGAAAGCCTTAGCGATAGGTGTGGGTAAGCAGAGCACTAGTTCAAAATCTTCTCCGCCGTAAAGAGCCCACTTAAGTGCCGTTTCTGGCCCAACGGCATCGCTGAGACCCAGCGGCAACGGAATCGCAGAGCGCACAATATCCATCCCCACTTGACTGCTAGTGCTAATTTGCAAGAGCGCATTAGCCAGACCGTCGCTACTGTCCATACCCGTAATGGTGGGATAGGTACTCTGTTGAGCGCCTTTACGCTTTTGAATGATTCGACGGAGGTCTTTTAACGCGTCAAACCGAGGAATGGGCGTTTGATGTGCTCTGATCCAGGCTTTTGCATGGCTAAGAATGCCGCTTGGCTGTTCGCCTTCTAGTTCCAACTCTTCTAGGAGGAGAGCTAGTCCTGCCCGAGAGGCTCCATGAGGCCCTGTTACGACCACCGTCATGCCAGGTGTTGCTGTACTACGCTGAATGACCTGACTAGGGAGAACTTCTCCCATCGCCGTAATCGATACCGTTCGCTGCAGTGCTCGGCAGAGGTCACCGCCAACAACCGCACCCCCATAAGCATCGAGGCATTCCGACATACCGCGGTAGAGCTCCTCTACCCAGGCAAGCGGCGTATGCCCAGGCAAGCCGAGGCCCACCGTAATGCCTATCGGCATCGCACCCATAGCAGCAATGTCTGCCAAATTAGCAGCAGCAGCCCGCCAGCCGACCGTATAGGGCGGGGTCGTCCGTCCGCTGAAATGGACATTCTCTGTCAGCATATCGGTGGTCACGACCAGCTTGTGTTCTGGCCTTGTCCTCATAATGGCGGCATCGTCACCGATAGCCCCTGCCGCACAAAACGGTTTGATCTTTTCAATCAGTGCTAGCTCACCCAAGTCAGCAATCGTATTTGACGGCCGACTCAAATCTGCTGGAATGGTCAAATGATTTAGCTTTTCCATGGTTATGAGCTGCCCAGATGGCAACCTTTGAAAGTCCAGTACCCAGAGGAGTTTCGGTGTATAAACACCCTTACACCAAGGACAATACTTTTTTCTACCGAGAGAAGAGTGAGTCTTGGTAGAGAAAGGTGCTGAGCCTCGTAATTACTTAGAGGCAAATCTGTGTGCAAATAATTTTCCCTGCACCGAACAGAGCTGTGAGCTTCGCACAGGCTTACGGCCCATGTTCTCTTAATAAGAATCAGCCTAACAATCAAGCTCTCTGCAGCAGACATGCCTAGAAAACACTCACTTGGAGAAAACGTATCTAGAAGTCACAAATGTCTACATAGAAATCATCTATCTGTAGAAGATTTCGCTAGAGCATGAGTGCAGACTGCCGATTTATTAAGAAAATTAACGAGAAAAGAAGATAAGCGCCGCCTAGTTAATTAACAAGGGTAAGTTTGGCTAAGTTCCTAGGCATCTGCCTGTAGGCAGAAAGATATTAACTGCATACAGGAATCTGTGTCTGTGACAACGATCTTCTTAAGATTTAAATCAGGGTTTAAGCTCTGGGGTCAACCAAGTTTTCCAGGCCGTCTATCACGCTAGCTGAGATGATTTGATCCTCTTGATTGAGTGATCGCAACACATCCTGCCCATCAATGGTGTAGCCAAACACCGCATAGCGCCCGTCTAGCATATTTCTTCCTGCGGGCGTTAGCTCTGGCTCAAATAGAAAGAAGAAAAATTGAGAAGAACCACCGTTATTGTCATTCCCAGGGCGGGCAAGCGCTAGAGAGCCATAGGAGTTAAACGGCAAAATAGGCTCGTCCATATATTGGCCAATTTCTTCTAGTGTGAAGCCATAGATTGGCTCTTCGTCACCCTTAACCAAAATCTCCATCGGAATAGCTCTGTATTCCTTAGTTTTCGGGTCAATGTAGCCTTCCTCAGGGCCTTCCGGGTCGCCTGTTTGCAGCACATAAAAATCTTCTGCCCGGATAAACGGCATGCCATCGTAAAACTTCTTATTGACAAGATCAATAAAGTTACCCGCCGTCACAGGGGCGCTGTAGCCATCAGCTACAACCGTCACCTTACCCTTACTAGTTTCAAACTCAACCGTCGCTCGGCCTTTGAGCTGGGGTAGATTGATATATTCCTCTGGAACCTCAAAAGGAAAGCCATCAACCATCAGTTCTTCTATATTGCCGACCTGTTCGAGGAGCTGTTTACGCTCTATCCACACGGCCTCCTTGTCTTTTGCTTCGGCGGCAGCACGCAGCGGGTCCAATCCAGTTTCAATACTGTCTAGCAATAGACCTGCCTCTGCCTGTCTACCTTCCGGGACAGAAGCTAGGATGGCATCGCGCTTGCGCTCTAGCTGTCGTTTTACTTTCTTGATGTCCTTTTTAATAGGCCCCCAGCGCTTACTGCGTAGCCACTCCGAAATGCCCTCCAAATCTCCCTGAACTTTCCGAATCTCTGGATTATCAATGGGTAGCGCGTAGCGTAACAGCGCTGCACCATCGGTAACTGCATTACCAGGCGGGAGACCGGCTTGGGCTGGGGCTGCGATCACAAACAGGCAGCTCGCTGAGAGCAAAAGGGTAAAACAAGCTGTTTTAATAAAACTTTTGATCGCAGAGAGTAGCCCGGCAGGTCCGCGCTTGGCGTCAGTACAGGTAAGCTTTCGCAAAATCATGGGAGGCAATTTCAGCATCTTATAAGGAGCACTAACCCTGATCTTGCCATACATCTGACCATCTCAGTCCATAGGCAAGTTACCTTTGGGCTGTACAATAATGGCCGATTGCCTTAGCACGCTTCAGCTATCACCATGATTTCAAGCAACGATTTTCGCACTGGTACCAGCATCGAATTAGATGGCTCTGTATGGCGCGTTGTAGAGTTTTTGCATGTAAAGCCCGGAAAAGGCTCCGCTTTTGTAAGAACCAAACTCAAAAATGCCGAAACGGGCAGTAACCTCGAGCGGACGTTCAGAGCGGGCGAAATGGTCCCCCAGGCAATCTTAGAAAAAAGAAACAAGCAATACACCTATCGGGACGGTGATCAGTACGTTCTCATGGATATGGAAACCTATGAGGAAAGTCGTCTACGCGAAGAGCAAATCGGGCCTGCGGTGAAATACCTCAAAGAAGAGATGGAAGTCACCGTACTGACCTGGAATGAAAAGGTACTAGAAGTGGAGCTGCCCAACTCAGTGACCTTAGAGGTCACTCAGACCGATCCAGGCGTAAAAGGCGATACGGCAACCGGCGGAACCAAGCCAGCCACGGTAGAAACCGGTGCTCAAGTAATGGTGCCTCTGTTTATTTCGCAAGGTGAGAAGATCAAAATTGATACGCGCAACGACACCTATCTAGGACGCGAAACCTAAGGTCACTCGCGTTTCATGAGCTGATGTAACCTTTTCAGCTGCTTTTTTCATCTTCAATCGCATCTTTAATATGGAGTTTTACAGGTGAATTTCAACGAACTCCGCGAGTTAGTGACGACCCTGAGCCAGACTGACATCGCTGAGCTGACGCTTAAGACCGCTGAATTTGATTTGACACTGCGCAAGCCGTCTGCGTTGCAGCCGGATGTGGTTGTCAGCCCAGTGTCTGCTCCGCCAGCGGCTATTCCCACGGCGCCAGTCGAGAGTCCTATGCCTGCGGCTGCGCCCTCACCCGCTGAGGGTGCACCTGCGCCTGCGGCCCCCGTCGCTCCCCCTGTCGATACATCGTTAGTAGAGATTACTTCGCCCATGGTAGGGACGTTCTATCGGTCGCCCGCACCAGATGAAGCTGCTTTTGTGGAAGTGGGAGATCGCATCCAAACGGGTCAAACCGTCTGTATTATCGAAGCCATGAAGCTGATGAACGAGCTAGAGGCCGAAGTCTCCGGTGAAATTGTCGACATTCTGGTAGACAATGCCGAGCCTATCGAATTTGGCCAAGCACTGATGCGAGTCCGTCCTGCCAAATAGGCGAATCTTGCAGCCATGCGCTCATAGTGAATCAGGGATTTGCTATGTTATATGGAATCAAACAAAACGATTGCTTACAGCAGTGCCATTATTTACCCAGGTGTCAGCTGTGAATGTACTGTTTTCTACAGTGGGCCACCCGTTTTTAATGTAAGGAAAGCGCTAAGCTGCAAGCTAAAAAGCCAAAAAGCATACGAACAGCGTGACGAAGTCTTGCCCTTACCCACAGGAGCATCCCGAGTATTTCTTTGGGCAAAGGCATTACAGAATGTACTTAGGAGGAACGTTATGGCAGAAGGCATGATGAAGAACACCGCCCGTCAGGAGCAGCACAGCCCTACAAGATCCACTGCTTCCCCTTCTTCAACTTCCAGCCGACTGTATCACCGATTAGAAGAAGCCATGCACGCCGGTAGTGAGGTGTGGTTTCGCATGCCCGGCACTCGCCTCGTGGGCATTCCCATCTTTCTCGACGCCGAATACGTAGAAGTCGTCGACGTCGATGTCGCCGAAGGCTTCGAAGACGATGAACTGCCTGACGAACCTTACCAGCGCACCGTCTGGCTCATCCGCCTCGAAGAAATCAGCGCTATCTCCTACGCCACCGACCGCTGGAGCAAAGAGCGCTTTGAAAGGCTGCTAGAGCGATCACACAAAGATGACGGACCAGCCACTGAGCCTCGATAAACGTAATTGATTTTTCTCAAAAAGCCCTGCCTTATTAATAAGGCAGGGCTTTTTGAGGTTTAAAACCCCACAGCCAACGTGACGAGAGCCCCCTGCATGGGCCTTTCAAGTGAGCCAATTTCTCTAGAGACCTACGAATACGCTAACGCTTATGATGCCTCGGAAGCCGCCGATTTTTGAGCTGTGGGCACAGAAATGTTCAGACTGCGGAAATAGCGGCTTCCAACACCAACGAGGAACGCTATGTAGGCGAGCAGCTGCAAAAGATAAATGTGATCCCGGTAGCCAAACATGGTTTTCAGAAGAATGCCAGGCAACTGCTTGTGCGGCAAAACGGCACTGGTATCCCAGATCTGCGGACCTAAGATGCATGACTCGCTGCTGATACACAGATCTAGTTCAGGTTTCATCATGCTGATAGCCGTGAAGGCCGCATCTAAGTTTTTGCAGACGGAGACAACAAGCCCAGCAACGATCAGTAGAAGAAAAACGCCCATAATTTGAAAGAAGCGTTTGAGATTGATGCGGATACCGAATCTAAACAGGGCCACACCGATGCCAACTGCGCCAGTGAGGCCAGCGATCGCACCCAATACGCCTTCCACGCTCTGCTGCAAATTGCTAAACAAAAACAGCACCGTCTCAAACCCCTCACGGAGCACGGCAATACATACCAGGCTAAAAATGCTGATATTAGAGCCCTCTGAGTCAGCCAATGCATCTTTTAGCGAGCCCTCTACATTGCGCTTCATATTCCTGGCCTGCTGTGTCATCCAAATCAGCATCCAGCTGAGCATGACAATGGCAACACTGCCAAACAGCACCCCTAAACAGGGATTGAGCAATCCTTGAAGCGCAGGCATTGCATACTGAACTTGGCTCAGCGTGATCCCTAGAAACGCGCCAATCATCACACTGCCCGCCACACCAGCAGCAACACCGGCATATACCCATGCATTGAGCTCGCTACGATTCGCCTTACTCAGACAAGCCAGCACTATCCCCACAACCAGCGCGGCTTCTACCCCTTCTCGTAAGGTAATGACAAAAGTCGGGATAGCTAGAGAAAAATCCATAGATAGTCGGCAGTTCGTAACAGCAGCCTCTTAATTATCCCTAAAATTTCAATGTTTGAGTCTTAGCTCAAACCAATTTCCTTGAGACGTTGCTGCAGGTATTCGCCAGCAGTTTGCGCTGGGTAGAGCCGCTCGCCGCCCGTGCGAGTGACACATTCCGGCAGGGGGGTCAGGTCAAATTCTGGACGCGGATGGACGAAAAAGGGCATCGAAAAACGGCGATCGCGGCTACTATTGGGATTGACGACACGGTGGGTCGTACTCTTTAGTAAACCGTTGCTCAGCGACTGAAGCATATCACCTGTGTCAACAATGATCTGGCCAGGAAGGGTTTGTATGGGGAGCCACTGACCATCGCGTGTAAGGAGCTCTAGACCAGGTGAGGTGGCTTCGCACAGCAAAGTAATCAGGTTGATATCTTCATGGGGAGCGGCGCGTTGGCTATTGGGAGTGACCTCTTCCGAAACCGGTGGATAGTGGATGACGCGTAAGATCGTTTGCCCTTCGCTAATCTGTGTGGAGAAAAAGTTCTCTGGCTGGTTCAGGTACTGAGCACAGGCCCTCATGAGTTCAGAGGCGCAGGCTTCAAGTTGATCGAAGAGAGTCGCCATCACTGGGCGAAAGTGAGGCACTTCCCTGGGCCAAATGTTGTCCGGGTAGCTGACCGGGTTGGCAGTGGGCTGCTCGCGGCCAACATGCCAAAACTCTTTGAGGTCGGGAGCACTGCTGTCTTTGGCATGTTCGGTACCGAAGCGAGTAAAGCCGCGCTGTCCTTGAAGTTCCGCTATTTCGTACTGATTTTTGGTGTTGTCAGGTAAAGCAAAAAAGGCTTCCGCAGCGCCATAGGCAGCGTTGATAGTTCGCTGTTCTACACCGTGGTTTGCAAGAGCGAAAAAGCCATATTCCTCTAGGGCTTGCCCGAAGGCCTCTACAAAAGCATCTACGTTCTTCCCACTCGTGAAATCCTGTAGGTCTAACGTAGGAATAGTTTGCTTTGAGAGAGTAGATGTCGTCATGGCCGAAGCACAATAGGGTGTTCAGGGGGCAGATAAACTCTCCAGAGGAGTGAGTGCAACTTTATTCCTTCTGAGAGAGATAATGGTAACAGCTCTCTGAGAGATGTGTTGAGAGCTGATATACATATTTACTGTCGTAAAAGATACACGACATAGCCGAATACCTACTGAGAGCGTATTTGAGGGTGAGAGCAAAACGCTGATGACTATTGTGATCGCAGTAACTTTCACAAAATCAAAAGGGGCATGACATCGGAAAGCCAAGGAAGCAGATGACCTTAGGCTAGCGTGGGTTAAATCCGTACCGATTGAAGGTTTCTATCGCAACCGGATCACTCAAAAAATCAAGATATTTCTGGGCTGCTTGAGGATTCTCACTACGCTGCAAAATGGCAATGGGGTAATCAATCGGGGCATGGGAGGTTTCCGGTGCGATCGCCACAATCCTCACTTGCGCTGATAGCTCAGCATCCGTGAGATAAACCAGCCCTGCCGCAGCATGGCCACTTTCTACCGCTGTTAGCACCCCACGCACGTTGCTGAAAAAAATCAACTGAGATGATAGATCAGGCAACAGCTGAAAGTGAGATAAGGTATCCCGAGCGTACTGCCCAGCAGGAACACTGCGAAATTCCCCTACAGCTATCCGTTCAGACGCTTTAAGTTCACTAAGACTGGCAAGATCCGTTAGCCGACTGCCAACAGGCACAATCAATACAAGCCGGTTGGCCAAGACCACTTTGGGTGAGCCGGAGCTTAGCCTGCCCTGCTCTGCTAAAGCAGCCATCTGTATCGGACTTGCAGAGAAGAAAATGTCTGCCGGAGCGCCCCGTTCAATCTGGCGTTGCAGCGCCCCGGAACCGCCCCAATTGTAAAAAATATCGATATTTGGATACCGCTGTTCAAACAAGGGCTCAATCTCGCGAAGTGCATTCTGTAAACTCGCCGCTGCCGAGATCGTTAAGCTAATTTTTTGTGTAGCCTGAGCAACAGGCGGACGTTTTGACCCACGCGGCTTTTCTTCAGATTTAGGAGTTAGGGTTGAGGCCACCGATTGACACCCGACTGTCAGCGCCGTACAGGCAATCGCCATTAACGTTTTCGCCTTTCGTTTCAGCAATGGCAACCGCCGCAAAGGTTCGTACGTCGTCATCTCAGCTGGAAATCCTATAAATTGCGTGGTCACGTAGCAAAATTCAAAACAGCCCTCAGTCAATCGACTAAAGGCTGCTCTGACGCGAATACCCAATGCACGACTGCTTAAGGCAAAAAGAATAAGTAGACCTCAAGCGTGAACCAACAGTTTTCCTTAGGAATCCTTATTCTTCAAGGCTTCAATTTCCTTGCGAATCGCAATCAGCTCCTCTGTTAAGGAAGTAACTTCTGCTTGCAGCTCAGTGTCCACAACAGGCGTAGCAACTGTCGTTACAGTCGTTGGCTCAGCCGGTTGGTCTGCATTAAAGGGTGACGACACGTTGCGAAAAGGCTCAGGCATTTGACTCGTTACGCCTTCTACAAAGTCGCGAGCTTCCTTTTCTGTCAGCGCCCCTCGGACTTCGAACTTGTCCGCCAAGCGCTCCCAATCCGTACCAATTGCCGAAAATTCATCAGCCGTGCGCTGAGGATCTTGTATAGCTTCTACAGCAGTGGAAGCCGCACCTAGCGTAACGCGATAGCCCTTTTGGATGAGCTCGAGCAAAGAGTCAGTGTTCATGGCAGAGATAGCTTAAACGTGAACAACAAAGCGTGGCAGTTGAAACAGGAGCGAAAAACCCAAAGAGACAAGAAGTACGCCGCTGCTTTAGGTCCATTGTGCCGCAAACCTTGAAAGGTGGCTATGTATTATGGACAGATCCCTATTCCCATTCAATCGTGCCAGGCGGCTTGGAGGTAATGTCATACACCACGCGGTTCACACCGTCTACTTCATTGACCACACGATTCGAGATACTTTCGAGCAACTCGTACGGCGCGCGCGACCAATCTGCGGTCATGCCATCTTCACTGCTCACCAAGCGCAGCACAATCGGATAGGCATAGGTGCGCTGATCGCCCATAACACCCACACTACGAACCGGCAGCAGCACGCCAAACGCCTGCCAAAAATCGTGATAGCTATCGCTGCGACGAATTTCTTGCCGAATGATATAGTCGGCCTCGCGCAAAATATGCAGTCGCTCCGGAGTCACTTCACCCAAAATCCGAATCGCCAACCCTGGGCCAGGGAAAGGATGACGCCTCACAATATCTTCCGGCAAGTTCACCGCTGCGCCAACTTTGCGCACTTCATCCTTAAAGAGCTTACGCAGTGGTTCGATCAGCTTAAAGCGCAGGTCTTTTGGCAGGCCGCCCACATTGTGATGACTCTTGATTTTTACCGCGACCTTTTCACCCGTTTGCGGGTCCACATTGGTATCTGCCGACTCAATTACATCTGGATAGAGCGTGCCCTGGGCTAGGTAGTCGAAGGGGCCAAGGCGGGTAGATTCTTCTTCAAAGACGCGGATAAACTCGTGACCGATGATTTTGCGCTTTTCTTCTGGGTCGGTGACGCCCTTCATTTTTTTGAGGAAGCGATCGCCCGCATCAATATATTCCACATTGATATGGAAACGCTTATCAAAAATTTCGAGCAGCCGCTCTGGCTCACGCTTACGCATAAAGCCCTGGTCAATGAACATACAGGTCAGCTGATCGCCAATCGCCTTATGCAAAAGAAAGGCCAGCGTAGATGAATCTACGCCCCCTGAAAGCGCTAACAGCACGCGTCGATCGCCAACTTTAGCGCGCACTTCACGAATAGCTTCTTCCACAAAGGCCTCGGTCGTCCAGGTAGGTTCGCACTCGCAAATGTTGTAGACGAAGTTCTGGATGAGCGCGCCGCCACACTCGGAGTGTACGACTTCAGGATGGAACTGTACGCCATAAAAGCGTTTTTGAGGATGTGCAATCGCAGCTTGCGGCGTATTCTCCGTATGGGCTAGCACCGTAAATCCTTCAGGTAAACAAGTCACCGAATCGCCATGACTCATCCACATTGTCGAGGACTCCTTTACCTCTCTGAGTAACCCCGCAGACTCATCGATCAACAGCGCCGCCTTACCATATTCACCCCGCTCAGCTCGCTCGACCTGACCACCCAGCTGCTTCACCATCAGCTGCATACCATAGCAAACCCCCAGCACTGGAATACCGAGATTCCAGATTTCAGGGTCACAGGCAGGTGCACCTTCGTCATACACAGAGCTAGGCCCTCCAGAAAGGATAATCCCCTTTGGATTGAGCTGCCGTAGCTGCTCTGCACTGGTTCGGTAAGAAAGGACTTCTGAATACACTTCCGTTTCGCGAATTCGGCGGGCGATCAGTTCAGAATACTGTGAGCCAAAGTCCAGAATCGCCAGCATTTGACGGTTTAGAGAAGTGGATTCTGCCGCTATGCCCAGATTAGGCGTGTCGGCAGTTTTGGGTTGTGAGGTAGGCGTTTGAGAGGTCACAATAATCCTTGTTGTCTGGTTTGCGGGTAGAGTGCGCCATCAGTGAGGCGTTCAAAAAATCGTTGCTGGCGTCTTCGAGTAGTGCAGCAAACATGAGATTTAAAGAGAATCTGCAAAGAGCGGCCATAGAACGTTAAGGGCACGGTCTACCTCCAGGCAGAAGCACTAAATGACTAAAGGAGCAGAATAAACAGCCAGGTATCGATTGGATAGAACAGTGTAGTGACTGAAACGAATCGGAAGCACTTGCTGAGCTGCGATTCAATCAGCTTACTCGCTGGCTTAAGTTACGATGTTGCTACAAATTGGCAGCCTGTTTCAGGCGTTACACTGAAGCACTTAAAAAAAACAATTGTGCTCAAAAACAGACTCGTTGCTCGAAACAGGTTGGGCTGACCGGTTGTAGTAATTAACTAGTTATAGTAGCTAACCAGTTGTAGTAAGGGTGGGCCGAACAGCTATAGATAATTAAGACTCACACCTAACAGCATCACCTCAGTAATGTCCTGAAGGTTATTTGGTATATTATTTTGCTTTTTAATTACAGTAGCAAACCCGCTGCCCCTTATGACACCATAAGCTACCTACGAAGGACATAAAGTGATTCCTGTCTTGCTGGTAACAATGATTTGCCTGCGCCTGTCGAATAAAATACTCCCTACTTTGACTGTATTTTCGGTGTGGGTATGAATGTAGGTGCGAGATCGCTCATCAACCCGCGCCGCCAAGATGCCATACACTCGCGAGACCCAATCCACCCCTTCCGATTGATCTAGCGATCGCAGCACCTGCAAAGCTGCCTCCGTCGTCGGGCTCTCCAGTACCTGCTGTATCTTTGTTGTCTCCAGTCCAGCCTGCGCACAGTAAGCCACCATAATTTCTTGACGCGCGTCTGCCACATGATGATGCGTATGAAAAATGCCCCCCGCTAACTTAATCAGCTTGCCATGATAGCCAAAGAGCAAAATTGAGCGGACGCCTAGCTCTCCAGCCTCTACTAGCAGCGGCCCAATCCAATTTGCTGTTTTTAAACGTCTTTCAGGATCGATCCCCATCTTCAGCGCTAGGTCTAGGCCATTTTCTCCCAGGCAAAACACAAGATCTTCATGCTCAGCAGCCTTTTGCCTCAGCGTTTCACGATAGGCCGCCAGCTGACCTGGTGCACTTAAGGGCTGAGCAACCCCACCGGTCCCCAGCAGCGACCGCCCTTCTACGACACCAAAAGCAGCATTGGAAGTCCGCAGCGCCAAGCGCCTACCTTCCGGCAAAATTATGGTTACCTTGATTTTCTGCCCATCCTCTAGCAAATCAGATAGCGCTGTAGTCATCAGCTGCTGCGCATACGCATAAATAGCATCTCCGTGCTCATGCCGACCGATGCCTTCGCCACCCACTATCACTATCTGCTCCAGCTGGGCTGAGTCCGCCCAACTCACCACTGACCAAATTGGCGTATGGCGCGTCAGATCTAGATTATCGCCAGGGTCACTTCTTGTAATGGCGAGCGCTTCACTTTCAGAGAGTAACGAAGATTGCTCTATGGGAATATTTGCTGTTTCGTCTGGGGTGATCAGGTGAAGGGAAACGGTGTCAGGGGCGGTTTTGGATTTGAGCTGGTGTAAGGCTGCGATCGCACCCGCGCAGGCAAACACAGGCAATGTATAGCCATGCCTTGGCTTAGTCATTGACAATTTCAATTGATTGTAAACACACACCGTGTCATTTATCCGACCATGATAGAGGATAGATGAAACCTTGAATGGATCAGGATGGCTGCCATCAGAGAACCCGTCTCAACGCCCAATCGCATTGACTACTTACGCATTAGTCTGATTGATCGCTGCAATTTCCAGTGCGTGTACTGCATGCCTGAAGGCGCTGACCTTCAGTATGCACTGAGGGAAAACTGGCTGACGCACGATGAGATTTTGTTACTGCTCAAAGAAGTCTTTATTCCAGCGGGGTTTACGCGCTTTCGACTGACGGGGGGTGAGCCATTACTGCGACCTGGGATTGTGGAACTGGTGGATGCGATCGCCCACCTCCCCCAAACCCAAGACCTTGCCCTTACCACCAACGGCTTCCGTCTCAAAGAACTCGCTCAGCCACTATACGACGTAGGGCTCAAGCGCATTAACATCAGCCTAGATTCGCTGAATGCCAACACCTTTGATACCGTCATCGGTAACAAAGGCCGCTCCCGCTGGCAAGACGTGTGGGATGGCATCCAAGCAGCTCATGCGGTTGGCTTTTCTCCCTTAAAGCTCAATGTCGTTGTGATTCCGGGCATTAACGATCACGAAGTGCTTGATTTGGCCGCGCTCTCCATTGATCGCGAATGGCACGTCCGCTTTATCGAGTTTATGCCTATCGGCAACGACACCCTTTTTAATCACAAGGGTTGGATAGATAGCGAAACGATTCGCAGTCAAATTACTGAGCGTTGGGGACTGCAAACAGGCACTGTCACCGGGAATGGCCCCGCAGATATTTTTCAGATTCCTGGTGCAAAAGGCACCCTAGGCTTCATTAGCCAAATGTCTGAGTGTTTCTGCGACAGATGTAACCGGATGCGCCTGTCCGCCGACGGCCTGCTTCGCCCCTGCCTGCTCAACGAAAGCGGCCAAATAGACCTGCGTACAAACCTTCGCTCAGGTGTTCCCCTCACTGATATTCGCGCCCAAGTCGCCGCCCTCGTGAGTGAAAAGCCCGACATCAACTTCAAAATGCGCGAATCCGGCGTCACCGGGGCCTACAGCCGCACAATGTCACAGATTGGAGGATAGTCTTTTGATGAGTTCAGAGTGTGTCCACAAATTGATGTTTTTGCCTATCGAATATCTGACGTAAAAAAGGCATGATCTTCCATGACTCATCTAGATCTGACCAATACCAGACAGTGTAAAGATGCAAATTAATGTTTGCTTCGATGAGTGATAGAAATTTCGCCCAGCATTCGTGCTGCGTCATGTTTGCTTCCAAATCTTCGAAAGACTGAATGATCGTTTCCATTAACGTAAAACGTTCGTCGTCAGTCAGCTGACCGTTTTCGTAAGCGTCGAGAAATTCATTAATACGGTTTGAGTCTGCAACTTCCCACTCCCAGTCTTGCATGTGCTCTCCAATGGGATGACAGGTCGGAAAATTGAACCGAATGGCGAGGCTGCTAATCGCTGCTGCTGTGGGAAACCTCCACAGATGTTCTGGAATGTCCATTCTTTTGATCGGCTAGTAACTAACTGTAAAGCGTGCGAATCTACCTTCACTGTTGCCTGTAGCTGCACCATGACTAGGTGAAACCATTACGTCCCCACTCCTACCAAACTTACAGTTTCAGCTAGACGATGTCTTGGCGCGATCATGAGGGCCGTTTTTTACATGATTGGGTCCGATTGAGTGTAGTGATAGATTCTCAATGAATTAATCGATAGATGCTGATACCCCTATCAATAACCGCTTTAAGCAGCCGCCCATCTGCCATATCTATTTCAATGTTTGTTTGAAAGTGTGCTGATAATGCACGCTATGTCAGTTGTCAGCACTATTAAAAACTACAAGTGTTTTTTACCTAGTTCCACGCGCAACCTAAAAAAATGAAAAGCGCCTGAGGCAATGCCCCAAGCGCTTTTCATACAGACAGAGATGACATCTATCTTGCTTAAGTGAACTGTCTTAAGCCTGACGTGAGTAGTACTCGACCACCAGTAGCTCATTGACATTCAGTGCAACCCATTCGCGTTCGATCACGCCAGTGACCTTAGCTTCTAGCTTGCCCTTATCGAAATCTAGGTGAGTGGGAACATTGGCCAAGCCTGGAAACTCCAAGTTGGCATTGACGAGCTTCTTAGAAGCTTCCTTGTTGCGTACCCCAATTACATCACCAGGACGGCACTGATAGCTAGGAATGCTAACGACACGGCCATTGACCGTAATGTGGCCATGATTTACAACCTGACGGGCAGATGGGATGGTTGGCCCAAAGCCCAGACGGAAACAGGTGTTATCCAACCGCATTTCCAACTGTTGCAAAATGACTTGTCCTGTAGAACCACCCGCTCGACGTGCTTTTTTCACGTAGCGGAGGAGCTGGCGCTCGGTAACACCATAGTTGTAACGAAGCTTTTGCTTCTCTTCTAGACGAATGGCGTACTCAGACTTCTTTTTACGAGCCTGACCATGCTGTCCAGGGGGATACGCTTTCCGAGCCGATTTGCGGGTTAAACCCGGCAGGTCGCCCAAGCGGCGTACCACTCTTAGGCGAGGACCTCTATATCGAGACATTACTTCTCCAAAAAACAGTTTGCAGATCTCGCAGTATAGCTTACTCCCGCCAGTGAAACTAGGGTTATGACCCTATACCAGCACTTTTTTGTCGACAGGTGCCACCGCCCTCTGCTTTCTAAATGAAATCGCCTGCTGCAAAAGCTGCCATGCACCTAGCGAAAATGCCGCCGGGAAGCCTAACTGTGCCACCGCAGCCAGCTGTTTTTGCTTCAGCGCCACAATCGCCCAGTGTAAGTGCAAGTACTGATTAATCGTCTCCAGCTGCGGCAAATCGGACTGGTGCTTACCATTCACCCGCGCATAAATGCGCTCTTTCATCAGCATATTGGTCGCCAAGCGCTGCTGAAGTGCAATCTTCTGATCGTAACCACCGGGCCACACCGTACGATAGGCCAAACACTGATTGATAAACAGCGCATCGCCATGCTCAGCCACTCGAATCCAAGAATCAATATCGTCGCAGCTCGTCATCGATAAATCCCATCCACCAGAGGTCAAAAAAGCATCGCGGCGAACAGCCACTTGAATAGGCGTCCCAAACGGCACAACCTCCAGCAACATGCCGTAGTGAATGTCGGCCTGAGGGATGTAAAAGACTTCTCCCGGCCCGGTCACTGGCGTACGACTCAGCTCCACACCTTCAGCATCAACCTGCGCTGCCTGGCAGGAACAAATCACAGCCGTAGGCCGCAAGCTAATTGCCTTAGTCATTACTTTTAGGCAATTTTCAGCTAAATAATCGTCATCATCGACAAGCTTGATCCATTCACTGCTCGCTGCCTCTACCCCAGCATTCACCGCCCCGGCATGCTGAGCATTGGATGTATTGCGCACATACACAAGCCGCTCACCCTGTTCAGCAACCAGCCCATTCATATATTCTTCAGTACCATCCGTTGAGGCATTATCGACCACCACCACCTGGCAAGGGACTGTCTGAGATAACGCCGAGCGAATTGCTCGCTTCAGCAGCGCCAGCCGGTTGTAAGTGGTAATCACAACGCTAAAAGATATCGCCATTGTCACCTCACCCATTGACCTCTTCCGTCACCAAAACACGGTTACTATTCCACACAACTCAAAAATACAGAGATACGATAAACATCTACGCAATTTTCCTTACGGAATTATGAAGTAGCCGGGTAGGCTAAGCCCAGCACTCAAAAACTGTAAAGAACCGATCTTCCCCGATCAGTTATCGAATCAGAACGTTAGACTAGGCACCAGCCGCATTTAGTTTTCTTGTCCTTACTTTTATTACCGTTCCCATGCAGCAGCCCATATCTCCCGCTACAGCCCATCCCCTTCAGGCTTCCGCACAGAGAAAGCTGCCACCGTCTTCCGCCATCAAGCGAATCATTTTGCGTACAGTGAGCACCGCTTCCGTGGGCACACTAGCAAGCGCCTTGTTGATCACCCAGGCGTGGATTGGGAAGGCTCAAGCTACCGCGCCGACTGAAAATGAGGTCGCGCAGCTTGCCCAAGCTAACGCCAGCGAACTCATTGCTCAAAATTCGCCCGAGCCGGAAGCAGAAGAGGCAAAGGAAGACAAAGAGGAGTTTGACTACGGCTGGCTATTAGAAAAAATTGACGCTGGGGAAGTGGCTTCTGTGGAGCTAGACGAACTCAACGGCATCGCGAAAGTAAAGCTAATTTCAGATAGCGAAACCGACAAAGCTCGCGAGGTCAAAGTCTTTTCCCGGAATGCCAATGCAGATCTGCAAGATCGGTTGAATAATAACAACATTGATTGGGACGTCAGCAAGAATCCAGACAGGGGAGCAGTCACAAGTTTAGTCACGACTGGCATTTTGGTCATGCTGGCAATTTTTGTGATGGTGATGCTAGTGCGCCGCTCGGCCAGTTCCGGCGGTGGCGCAATGAGCTTTGGTCGATCCAAAGCCCGCTTCCAGATGGAAGCCAAAACCGGTGTGATGTTTGAAGACGTCGCCGGGATTGATGAGGCTAAAGAAGAGCTTCAGGAAGTGGTTACCTTCCTAAAGAATCCTGAGCGGTTTACAGCGATTGGTGCTCGCATTCCTAAGGGTGTGCTACTGGTGGGCCCGCCAGGAACCGGTAAAACCCTATTGGCAAAGGCGATCGCAGGTGAAGCCGGGACCCCCTTCTTCAGCATCTCCGGCTCCGAATTTGTTGAAATGTTCGTTGGGGTCGGTGCTTCCCGCGTTCGCGACCTGTTCAAAAAGGCCAAAGAGAACGCACCTTGTATTGTCTTCATAGACGAAATCGACGCCGTGGGTCGCCAACGAGGCACCGGCATCGGCGGCGGTAACGACGAGCGCGAGCAAACGCTCAACCAGCTGCTTACCGAAATGGACGGCTTTGAAGGCAATAGCGGCATCATCATCATCGCTGCCACCAACCGGCCCGATGTCCTCGATTCTGCGCTGCTACGCCCTGGCCGCTTTGACCGACAGGTTACGGTTGATCTCCCTGGATACAAAGGCCGCTTAGGCATTTTGGAAGTGCACGCCCGCGACAAGAAAATTTCAGAGGAAGTGAAAATGGAGGCAATCGCACGCCGTACTCCTGGCTTCTCTGGGGCCCAGCTCGCCAACTTACTCAACGAAGCTGCCATTCTCACTGCTCGCCGCCGCAAAGACGCGGTCACCATGCTAGAGGTCAACGATGCCATCGATCGGCTCACCATGGGTCTGAGCCTCACCCCCCTGCTCGACAGCAAAAAGAAACGCCTCGTTGCCTATCACGAAGTCGGTCATGCGCTCACCGCCACCTTGTGCAAGCATGCCAATCCGCTCAACAAAGTCACCATTATTCCTCGCTCCGGCGGGGTCGGCGGATTCGCAAGCTTCCTGCCCAAAGAAGAGCAGGTTGACGATGGCCTACTATCCTACGCTGAGATTATCGACTACCTCGTCGTTGCACTCGGCGGAAGAGCAGCAGAAGAAGTCATCTTTGGTCACGATGAAGTCACGGTAGGCGCGAGTAACGACATTCAGCAGGTCACACGCATTGCTCGGCAAATGGTCACACGCTACGGAATGTCAGAGCTGGGCTCACTGGCTCTAGAGAGTGAAAATTCTCAACCGTTCTTAGGCCAGAGCAACCTGATGGGAGGAGGACACGAGTACTCTGATGAACTGGCCACCAAGATTGATGAAAAGGTGCGGGCGATCGCAGAACAAAGCCTTGCCAAAGCCATCGAAATTTTGAGAGACAATCGCGTCCTAGTCGATCGACTAGTAGACACCTTGATCGAAAAGGAAACCATCGACGGTGACGAATTCCGCGACATCGTCAGCGAGTACACCGTGCTACCAGAAAAAGAAGAAGTGAAAATGAGCTAGTCGCTGAGACTATTCATCACGCTGCAACTCAGTGGGAGCAACCGAATCAGCCGATACAGGAATAATGTTATCCACTAACCGTCGCCCTCTCAGGAAGACGGCACCGCCTGCCAGCACTGCCAGCAAAACCAGCGCCCAAACTCGTACGACCGATAATCTATCGGAGCTTGAGTCTTCTTGAGGTGCTCGTGAAAACTGCTCTGACATTGTGGCTCTCCTCCTATACGCTGTTGGGCACAGCAGTCTAGGAAATCAATCGCACCACAAACCGCTGTGATCCCAAGATAACATTGAGATCACAGCGGTTTCACTTTGCGATGAAAACTGGGCTACAAGAAGAAGGATGAGTCAATAGCCTACTGAGACAAGGAAGCGCGACGCTGACCATCAGCCATTGCCTGCAAAACTAAGCCGGGATCAACCCAGTCGCCCTGATAGCGCATGCCCCAGTGGAGATGAGGACCAGTAGTGCGCCCTGTCATGCCCACTCGACCAATGCGATCGCCCGTATACAGATCCTGACCTTCTACAATTCGCAAACCGCCAGCGCCATCAACAAAGACCTTGCGACCTCGCTCGGTCGTAACGTATCCCTGCATGTGGCAGTATACGTGGGTCCAATCACCAGACTGAATTACCACGGACGTGCCACATGCACTGCCATCAGAGACTTCAATCACACGGCCATCCCACCAGTTGCGAATGTAGCTCCCTGTAGGTGCAGCAATATCGATGCCATAGTGAAAACCCGAACCACGATAGCCATAGGGTGATGTATAAGCCTGAAAATTTTCCACTGGGAAAGAGGCAACGACCCAAGGCTCACTACTTCTGGCTAGCTGAGCATCTGGGACAGCAGCAGCAGGCTGCCTAAGCGTTGAAGGCGCAGCCTCACTGAGACCAAAGGCTAAAAAGCCACCAGCGAGCAACAGCGCACCGTATGAAAGACGTCGTCTTTGAGAAAAAGCACTCGCAAACAACTGTAGCGATGAAAAGAATGTTCGCTTCATACAGAAGATAAAAATATAGTGTGTATAGGAGTTGAACTAAGTATTTTTACTGAATGAGTCCCTGGCAATTGAAAACGGGAAACTCCTCAAAACAGAACATAGGAGGCCAACAAAACTCATCCAAGGCAAGCATAGCGTTTGAGGTAATGTACCCCGAAACATCCATTGAAATAAGAAGGGATAAAGCTAAAATAAGTATTCCTGATTAGAATAATTTCTATTGATTAGGAAATGCTGACAAATGCCCCTTTCAAATAGTTGCATACAATACAGCACATTTTTAACCCCCTGAATTCAGTACATATACTTAGCTCTAGTACTGGGATTGAAAATTATAGATGTACTCAGTCTTGTTACATTTTTGACTAGCCCTACCGTTACATCGGCGAAAGCGTTAGCTGTCTTACTTTCTCCAGCAGAGTTTTAGGATCGATGGGCTTCGTCAGCGTATCGTGATGGGCAATGTGCGAAGACTGAGACATTGGCTGCCCCAGCAAGGCCAGCACCTTCGTGCCAATATCTGTGATCGAACGCTGCATTTTCTTGATTTCGTCTAAGTCATGGCTGAGCAGTGACAAATCAGCGATTAATATCGCAGGCTGCAAAGACACCAGTTGAGAAAGCATTTTCTCCACATCTTCCTGCCAAATCACCTCATATCCATCTGCTGTTAACAAGTCACAAATAATAGCCGCGCTGTTTTCTTGAACCTCAAGCAGCAGAATCCGCTTAGAGCTATCTAAAAACGTCCGTGGAACCTGATAGTGTTCGCTATCTCGCTCTGGCGTCTGAAACGGCAGCCGTACCGAAAACACAGACCCTTTGCCAACGGCTGACTTTACCTGAATAGTACCGCCGTGCAGCTCCACTAGGCGCTTGGTCATCGCCAAACCGAGGCCCGTCCCTGAATACTGACGCTGAAAAGGTGATTCCAACTGCTTAAACTTTTCAAATAGCAATCCTCGCTGCGACTCAGATATTCCAATCCCTGTATCCTCAACCTGGAAGACAGCTTCCTGCTCGTCTCGCATGACTCGCAGCGTCACGCTTCCCCCAGCTGGGGTAAATTTAATCGCGTTGTGTACCAGGTTTGAGAGAATTTGTAGCAACCGTTCGGTATCCGCGTGGAATGTATCTTGTGCAGAGGCAACATCGAATCGCAGCGATAGCGTAACTTCCTGCTTATCGGCAACGGACTGAAAGAGAGCCATCACTTCCTGGACCAGCGAATTTAAAGAGAATTCGCTGACATCTAAAAAAGCGCGTCCTGACGATATCTTGGCAAAGTCAAGGATGTTGTTGATGATATCGAGGAGCTGCTCGCCACTGTGATTGATTGTGTTGAGATAGCTTCTCTGACGTTCACTCAGCTCACCAAAAGACCAGCGTAGTAGCGTTGCCGACATGCCGATAATGTAAGTCAACGGCGTTCTCAGCTCATGGCTCATCGTGGAGAGAAATTCACCCTTGGTCAAATCGGCTGACTCTGCCGCTATTAGCGCGTCGTGCAGGTTTTGAGTGCGCTCTACGACACGATTTTTCAGACTATCCGTTTGCTTTTGCAGCTGCTGATATAGTCCCGCCTGGCTAATTGCCACCGCCAGATGCTCAGCGATATGCTGCAAGAACACGGCCTCTGTTTCTTGCCAGCAGCGATAGTCTTCGCACTGATGGGCAATTAGCAGCCCCCATAGCTCGTCTTGAACAATGATGGGTGCAATCATTTTTGATTTGACCTGAGCCTGACGGAGGAAATCGAGCAGGCACTCTGAATGGGCATAGTGCTTTTCAACATCGTCAATAGCAGTTGGCTGACCCATTATGTAGCGAGAACGAATGGAGAGCGATGGCATAAAGCAAGCCGCCTCTGACACGTTCAGTACTGACGGGATCGACTCTGAGACGCGAGATTCATAGGTGATGTGACCATCGTGGGTCCATCGGCCAATAATAGTGTCGCTACTCGTCGCCTGTCCGGTCATCTGTAGATCAGTCACAGGCGATGTCTTAACTGGGCTCCCATCGCCTCGGCCAGCCTGCTCGCGGTGTACAGTAGCTGGTGGCAGCTCAGCATTGCCTTTAGGCAGGGGGTCTGTAGCGGATGGAGAGGAGAATTCCATCGCTTCAAGCTGCTCGAACTGATACAGAACTAACCGATCGGCAGAGAGAAATTCTCTGACTTGAGCAACCGTCGTCTCTAGAATTGCAGGCAAGTCGAGACTGTGTCGAATACGTGTGATTACCTGATTGAGTAACAGGCTCTGCTGTATCTGTTTATTAAGTATGGTCTGAGTTGAGCTATCTGGAGCATTAGCCAGCTGCTTTGCCCAAGAAAGGGCAAACCTTTCTTGATTGAGCGCTTTTACACGAGCTACCGTTTTAGTTGGACTGCTCTGTGGTGACGTATTAGGTGATGACGTATTAGCCCTACCAGACAACGCCTCAATGGATGGTGATTGCGCTACCGCCTGTGGAGGGCTTAACCATGCTTTTTGCGCTGTAGAAGTGCCTTGTGAAGCTCTTGCCGAAGAAGTGGTCTGATGGGTTGCTGCGCCATTTGGCATGAGCTGGCCAACAAAAGAAGAGATTACAGTCTCATCAAAAGTCAGGCTGACTTCGTATGCAAGCAATTGAGGGGGACCAACGACTTCGCTTTTGCCTGCTTCCAAGCGGGAGTCCTGAGTGAGAGTAGTCGAGTACTCTGGCCGGTCTAACGGGGCAATCGACTGATCCGAACGAGACTCTATCAAGTCGGTATCAATCTGCAAATGCGGAGATTGGCCATTTTGCGAGAACTGTCTTGATTGCCTATGTTTTGATTGCCCATGTTTTGATTGCCTGTGTTGATAGCTGAGATCCCTATGGATACTGCCCCTTTGACGACTCAAGTCGTCGTTCACGCTGGCATTGAGATGATGGGAATCTGGAATGGGGCGACCTTGATTGAGGACTGGGTTGAGTATTGGTCTTGCTGCCATCAAAACGCTGAGAGTGGGCGATCGCATCACAACAAAACACAGTGCTTCACGACCATCTGCATCACTATCGTCATCAGCCGCTACCTGTTCGTCGGCACCCAAAGTCCTTAGCACATCATCAGCAAACTGGGCCTCAAACTGGGCCTCAGTCATAACCGACTCAAACGCAGTGCTCTGCTGCATCAGGGTACTTCTCAAGCGCTGATAAGCGCTGAGAGACACACGGTGAGTAGCAATAAAGGATTGAGACTTTTGCATTATTGATTGCGACCGAAAAAACAATCGACTCTTCTACAGAACCTCATGACAAAACCTGGCAGCACCGTAAGATTAAGCAGCTGAATGACAAGGTGACACATCGACCCATAAACGATTTAAACGTTTCGGCCACTCAGCTTCCAAGCGCCTTACATCACAGCAGCACCAACACTAGAACAACACAGTCACAAAAGCCAGACCTGAGCTTTTCAGCACCTGCCGATATCTGGGCCGTCACTTAGCCTAACGACTTAACTAAAAGCAAAATGCTGAAGGTTGATATGTGATAACTTGCTCCTCTAAAAGACCTATTTCTTAAACAGACAAACTATTTCTTAAAAATGATTATCTTTAGAAAACAAACCGTAACAACACTGGTGACGATAAGATCAAAATATTGAAGAGAGACAGACCTAATATTTTCTCCTAGTCAGCCAGTGGGATTAGGTAGCGTTAGGGCTTTCTATTCATGTGATAAATCCTAACGCCGTTTCTCTCTAACAGCTGTTATCCCCATAGTTCTTTTAGAATTCCAATTTTCTTTATGCATCGTTTAGCAGCAACACCCGGTGGTTGGAACGCTCAGTCAGAAGGCGTCATTTTTATAGAACAAACCCCGGCGCCAATTGTCTTAATCTCTGCTGCTGATACCGATATTTCGGCACTCAATCAAGCCCTTAACCAACTGCCAGATAACTTCAGCAATATCCGCAGTGTCAACTTGCTTCAATTACAACAGCAGCTCACAATAGATACCTACGTAGAAGACATTCTCAATTACGCTCAGCTAATTATCCTAAGATTGCTTGGCGGCAAAGCATATTGGCCCTACGGCCTAGCCGTTATCAAAGAAACAGTAGAACGAACTGGCGCAGCATTAATGGTTATGCCGGGAGATGACAAGCCAGATTTGGAGCTGATGAATCACTCCACAGCTCCATTAAGCGTGCTCAATCAACTCTGGCAATATTTCACAGAAGGCGGCACCCAAAACCTGTGTCATGGACTCATGTTTGCCAGTAATCACGCGCTGTCAACTCGATATGCGGTATCTCCGCCTCAAATCATCCCTAAAGTAGGTGTTTATGCAGCCTTTAATACAACCTCGAATGTATCATCAAGTTCATCTGTTTCAGCTGATTCAAGTGAACAAATAGAAAGGCAAACAAATGTATTCAAAACAACAAGTTTAATAACAGCTAAAGAATCTTCGTTCAATTCTAAAATAAGTACAAATCCGAAAAGAGATCGAAATAGAGATTCATCAATAATCACCTCAGAAAACGCTCCGTCTAAGGACATTATTGAAACTTGCCTAGGAGAAACAGAAGCAGAATCAAAAAAAGAAAAAGCAGAACAGAATATAAATGATTCAATATCGTCTGTAAAAGATAATTGTTCTAACACTGCTGTTAATAGCCAGCTCACCCGCTGTGGACGAGTAGGAATTCTTTTCTACCGAGCACATTATCTAGCAGGCAATACCAAGGTTATTGACGCGATCGCCCACGCCCTCACCGCCAAAAACCTAACTCCCGTTCCCATTTACGTCTCTTCACTCAAAGCCGCAGACGTCCAGAAAACACTCATAAACTACTGCCGCCCCGACCCATCAAACGACACCAACTCAGCCTCGACAGATGGCCAACCGATCGAGCTAATCATCAACACAACCAGCTTTGCTATCACCAGCCTCAGTCAAAACGCTAATCAAAACGCTGCGGACAAAAACACACAGAGCTTGTGGCAAATCCTCGATGTTCCCGTTTTGCAGGTGATTTGCAGCGGTAGTCCACGCGAACAGTGGCAGCAGCATCCCCAGGGGCTCACCCCCAGAGACATTGCGATGAATGTGGCCCTGCCAGAAGTTGATGGTCGCATTATTACCAGAGCCGTCTCCTTTAAGGCAGCACAAACAGCTGACGCAGGAAAGAATAACCTGCAAACAGATGTTGTGATGTATGAGCCAGAGGGCGATCGCATCGAATTTGTCACTGACCTCGCTGCCCGATGGGTACAGCTGATTCAAACGCGAGTCGCCTCACGAAAAATTGCCATTATCCTGGCCAACTATCCCAATCGAGATGGCCGTATGGCCAACGGCGTCGGCCTCGACACGCCAGCGAGCTGCCTCAACATCCTGCAAGCCCTCAAAGCACAAGGTTACACCGTTACCAACCTACCCAAAACTGGCGATGAGCTGATGGCCCAGATCGCCGCAGGCATCACCAACGATCCAGAAGGCTACGGTCTTAAGCCCAGCGCTCAGCAGCTCACGATAGAAAGCTATGAGACCTTTTTCCAAACGCTACCCACTGCTATTCAGCAGGGAATTGAAAATCGCTGGGGCTCTCCTAAGAGTGAATGGAAAAGATTTACGCCGGATAGTTCTCAAGGCTCACAACCAACTAAAACATCACTACCCGTTTCTGGCATTCAATTCGGCAACATTTTTGTCGGCATTCAGCCCAGCCGAGGATACGACAATGACCCTAGCTTGAACTACCACGCACCGGATTTAGAACCGACCCATGCTTATCTCGGCTTCTACCACTGGCTGCGCCAACACTTCAACGCACAGGCCATCGTGCATGTGGGTAAGCATGGGAACTTAGAATGGCTCCCTGGCAAAGGTATCGCCCTCTCCGAATCTTGCTATCCCGAAGCTGCTTTCGGCCCCATGCCACACTTTTATCCCTTCATTGTGAACGACCCTGGTGAAGGTGCTCAAGCAAAAAGGCGATCGCAAGCCGTCATCCTTGACCATCTCACCCCGCCCATGACCCGCGCCGAACTCTACGGCCCCTTGCAGCAGCTCGAAAGCCTCGTCGATGAATACTATGAAGCCCAAAACCTCGACCCCACCCGGCTCAAAATCATCGGTCCAAAAATTATTGCACTGCTGGAAGACACAAACCTACAGCAGGATTTAGGTCTAAACGCCTCTCAAAGTTCGTTCGAGCTGCAAACTTGCCTGACCCAAATCGATGGCTACCTGTGCGAGCTCAAAGAAGCCCAGATTCGAGATGGACTACATATCTATGGCCAGTGTCCTGAAGGAGAGCAGTTGCGGGATTTGGTGGTGGCGATCGTACGTCACCCAAATACCCACCACATCGGGCTGAGTCGTGCGATCGCACAGTCCTGGAACCTAGACATCGATCCACTCACCGCTGATCTATCCACCGCTTTAATTTCAAGCAACCCACACACAGAAAACTGCCGAACCATTGGGGACGTTGTTGAGAAAATTGAATCCTACGCGGCTGATTTGATTGCGAGGCTCATCCGGGAAAAGGTCCCTGGGTTTTGGACAGGCGAGACGCCTGTCCTACGACGGGAGGCTGACCCAACTCGGGCTGTTTTGGATTGGGTTACTGGCACACTGCTACCGAACCTTCGCCAAACCTCAGACGAAATCGATAATTTACTGACTGGGTTAGACGGTCGTTACATACCCAGCGGACCTTCCGGTGCACCCACTCGCAATCGCCCCGAGGTCCTACCAACCGGGCGTAACTTTTACTCCGTTGATATTCGGGCTATCCCGACAGAAAGCGCCTGGGACGTAGGCCGCAAAGCCGCCGAAATATTAATCGAAAACTACACCCAGGAAGAAGGCGAATACCCAAAGACACTTGGGCTCTCGATGTGGGGTACGTCAGCCATGCGTACAGGGGGCGACGACATGGCTGAGGCATTGGCCCTATTAGGCGTACGTCCTGTATGGGATGGGCCTAGCCGCCGTGTCATCGATTTCGAAATCCTGCCGCTTTCGCTCCTCGGTCGCCCTCGTGTCGATGTCACCCTACGGATCTCAGGATTCTTCCGTGATGCCTTCCCCAATCTCATCTCGCTATTCGACCAAGCCATTATCGCTGTCGCTGCGCTAGATGAGCCGCCTGAGCAAAATCCATTGGCCGCACAGGTGCAAAAAGACTTTACCTACTGGCAGCAGCAAGGGCTCAATGAGAGGCAAAGTGCACAGCGATCACGCTACCGCATCTTTGGATCCAAACCCGGCGCATACGGCGCTGGGCTCCAAGGCCTCATCGAAGGCCAAAACTGGGAAAGCGAGGCCGACTTAGCCCGTGCCTACATTAACTGGAGCAGCTACGCCTACGTTGGTGGCCAAAGCGGCCAACCAGACGGTCACAGCGCACCAGAGGCCTTCTCCCAACGCCTAGAAAATATGCAAATCGTGCTGCAAAATCAGGACAATCGTGAACATGACTTGCTTGATTCTGACGATTACTATCAGTTTCAAGGTGGACTGACGGCAGCGGTGAAAGCAACGCGAGGGGAAGCGCCGAGGACGTACTTTGGGGATAATGCGGTACCGGAGAAACCGAAGGTGCGATCGCTTGCCTCAGAAATTGCCCGCGTCTACCGTTCCCGCGTCGTCAATCCCAAATGGATAGAGGGTGTAATGCGCCATGGCTACAAAGGTGCATTTGAAATGTCCGCCACTGTAGATTATCTCTTCGCCTACGATGCCACGACTCACTGCGTAGAAGACCACATGTACACAGGCGTCGCAAAAGCGTATGTTTTTGACCCGGAAGTGCGTGCGTTTGTAGAAAAGTCGAATTCTTGGGCGCTACGGGATATGGCAGAGCGATTACTGGAGGCAAATCAGCGAGGACTATGGCAGAACGTGAGTGAGGAAATGGTGGATAAGTTAAGAGCGATCGCGCACGAAGCCGAAGGTAAAATCGAAGTCGGACTTTCTAACACAGATCATTTGTTCTAAAAAGACAATTCTGAAAAACAAATAGCTGGTGTCGCCTACTCTACTGGGCCCGACTCAGCTGCCACGATGGGCGTCGCTGTCACACTCGGATCCACACGGACCCACAGGGCTAAATCTAGAGAATCTTGCGCCGTCGTCAAATTCAAGACCCTTGCGGTTATCCCACGCGATTCAAGCGCTTGTAAACTCAGACGATTGCTAAAATCACCCAACAGCAAATTCACCAGCCGCTCATCCGCTACCTGCCCATTTACCGTCAGCGTCGGCGCAACCAGAATCAATCGATCACCGCTTGTCATGTCGAGGCCCGTTTCCGCCTCAATCATCAGCCCGCCTTCCTGCACCAAATCCTCTAACTCCACAGAAAGTCTGAGCCGATCGCCTTCAAGGAAATCAATCGTCGGGTCTGCAATCTTGTAGCGATCGTGCTCACGAGACTGCGCCGCATTCAGTGAGCCAATCTCAATGTCTGCCAACAGCGTCTGTACAAAAGGCGACGCCAAAAACGCATTCATATCTGCCTCGGTGAGCACCAAGTGCACGGCTCCCTGAAGCGCCTCTTCTAGTACCACCTCACCCTTGCGCAGACTGGCGAATTCTAAATCGATTGGGTCCGTTTCCAGCTCAGCTACCGCAAAGCGCAACCCTTCAATTGGAGAAATACCCCGTCCAGCAATACGAATTTTATCGACCTTACCTTGCAGAATTTGATAAGAAGGTCCGTTGTCAATGCGCACATCCAGGCTTTCAGCCCCAGCGAGCTGAGAGCGAATCGCATTTTCAGCCACCTGATCTACCACAATACCAACTGGCGAAATCAGCAGCAGCAAACTGGAGAGCACAACGGTTACAACTTCCATAGCAAAAAGGCTCCTGGGATACGACTCTAGGCTTACGACTCTCTAGGCTTACGACTCTAAGCTTCTAACGCAGCCGTCACCCAGCCTTTGATCGTGGTCACCACATCTTCGAGTGCTATCTCTTCTGCTTCGCCGCTGGCTCTTTTCACCACTTCCACCTTGCCATTTTTGAGTGATCGCCCCGTCACGACCCGGAAGGGAATTCCCACTAGCTCAGCGTCTTTGAACTTAACGCCCGCCCGCTCTTTGCGATCATCTAGCAGCGTTTCCACGCCTGTCGCGTTCAGCTCGTCGTATAGCTTCTCAGCCGCAGCCATTTGGTCAGCATCGCCAATATTGGGAACGACAACGATGGCGTGATAGGGCGCGATCGCAACCGGCCAAATAATTCCATTCTTGTCATAGGACTGCTCCACCGCCGCCTGCGCTAGGCGAGAAACCCCCACACCATAGCAACCCATCTCCAGGGGAACTTCTTTACCCGCTTCGCTGGTGTAAGTGGCTCCCAGCGCAGTCGAATACTTGTTACCCAGCTGAAAAATGTGGCCAATTTCAATGCCCCGCGCAGTCTTAATGATTTGGCTCGGGTCGTGAACAGCGCGATCGCCCGCCATGGCTGTTCTTACATCTAACTGCAGCTTTGGCAGATCAAACTCCTTGCCCCAGTTCGCACCCACGACATGAAACCCCTTCTCATTCGAGCCCGTCGCAAAATTCTTCAGTGGAATCGCCGTCTCATCCACCATGCGTAAAAACTTAGGCTCCAGGTCCTTCACATCCCCGATGTAGTCATCCGATAAATCCGGCGCAATGTAGCCTAACGGCAGCGGCTTCGTCGCCCACACACCCTGCACCACCTCATCCGGCACTACTAGCGCGATCACGGTAGAAGCACCGTAACCACCCGCTAAATTCGTCAGCGCGTTTTGCAGCTTCGTTTCATTCACATCTTGGTCACCGCGGATGCTCACGATCACCAGCACCCGGTGTCCGTTGTCGTAGGTCACCTGATACAGAACGTCTTTGACAACCTGTGTTGGCGAGCAATCGAGAAAATCGACCATCTTGGCGATCGTAGCCGTATTCGGGGTCTCCCGCTTTTCATAGGTGGCAAACGGCGAAGGTACTGCGTCAGCTGGCAAAGAAACCGCTTTCTCTACGTTAGCCGCATACTTGCCATCTTCGGTGTAGAGCACCTCATCTTCACCGGCCTCAGCGAGCACCATAAACTCAGTCGAGCCAGAGCCACCAATCGCACCCGAATCTGCATCAACCGCACGAAATGCTAATCCAGTGCGACGCAAAATATTGCTGTACGCCTGATACATGTCGTCGTAAGTTTGCTTTAAGCTCTCTGTATCTGTATGGAAAGAGTAGCCATCTTTCATAATGAACTCGCGGCCCCGCATTAGACCAAAACGAGGTCGAATCTCATCACGAAACTTGGTTTGAAGCTGGTAGAGGTGCAGAGGTAGCTGTTTGTAAGACCGGATCATGTCACGAGCAATGGCGGTAATCACTTCTTCATGGGTAGGGCCCAAGGCAAGCTCCTGCTTTCTGCGATCGCCCAGGGTAAACATAATCCCCTCAGCCTTTGTGTAGGTATCCCACCGACCAGACTCCTGCCATAGCGAAGCAGGCTGAAGCTGTGGCAGCAAGCACTCCTGCGCCCCTGTCGCATCCATCTCCTCGCGCACAATCGCCGAAATTTTATCAAGCACGCGCAGCAACAATGGCAGATAAGCATATAAACCGCTTGAAATGCGGCGCATGTAGCCTGCTCTTAGCAACAGCTTATGACTAGGAATCTCCGCTTCCGCCGGGTCTTCTCGCAGCGTGACAAAAAGCATCTGAGACAGTCGCATAAGCCTGAGCGTTCCTTCTAAACATGAATACCAACATACTAAAACTGGCCGCACATCGAGCATAAAACGACTCTACAGTGCGTACAGTAGCCACTTGCGACAGCAGCCACAGCCAATCTCCAAACAAGTCTAGAGCATCAGGCACGAGAAAATCAGACCACAAGCAAACTTCCTACTCAACAACAGCAGAGATGCGGTCTAAAAACAATTCCGGACGAGTCCTCAACGAGTTATCGATCGTGCACCGCAAAAAAGGAACTTGCAATCACCACAACCACAGAACTCGAGTCGAAGACATCAGTCGCCTCTGCAGACAGCTTCACACAAATCGTCAAGCCTTCTAGCAAAAGAGAATAGAGCAGAGCATATAGACAAACCCCAAAGCGACAGCTAGTGTGCCAAATCGCTTGAGCAGTTTAGTCCTATCCCCAATCAATGTAGTCAGAGGCCACAAACAAAACGAGGAAGCGAAACATTCCGTTAACTTTGTATCGAATTATTAAGCAGCTCTAAGGTAGAGATAGACGCTATCACCTCAGATCAGCTCAAATATGCTCCCATATAAACTTTTCTAATTTCAGGTATTTGCTTGTTTTAATGACCACTTATGGACTTATATAAGCTATAGGAACTTGTAATTGACTAATCCTACCTAGCATCGTTTCTCTGTTAACCCTGTTAACGAAGAAATCGCAGCAGACTTTGAGCGAAGCAGCAGAGCGATATGGCTCTGGAAAAGTTCTGCTGAAAAAGCATTCAAGCGAAACAGACGAACGCCAGCTGAAGTGAACGCTCACTAAGCCCAATCTTCTCGTGCCCTTGGCAGCACAGGAAATTAGCAGTTTTTTATAGTCCAGCTATCTGTGATGCCTTTGCTGACACAGACATATCAACGTGCCTTTTCAAAAAAACTAAACGAAATTCATTTAAGACCGCTAACTAGTGAGTAATTCAAGCTACACCATTCTTATCGCTGAAGATGACCCCCGTACCCGACATGCCCTCTACAACAGCCTAAAATCCTCTGGCTACCAAGTGCTCACAGCATCAGACGGACAAGAGGCCCTCGATACCTTTCTAGCTGCTGCCGAAACGATAGATCTTGTCGTTCTCGATGTACTCATGCCAAAACTAGACGGCTTTCAGGTTTGCCAAGCTCTCAGAAAATTCTCGGACGTGCCTATTATCATGGCCACGGTACTGGGCAGCTCTTCTGACCGGATCACGGGACTAGAAATGGGCGCTAACGACTACATTGTCAAACCATTCTCTACGAAGGAGCTGATTGCGCGGATTCGCTCTATTCTTCGACGAGCACCCAAACGCACTGCCAGGGAATCAAAACACACTCACCCTCATTCCCATTTTCAATCAGCGGCCTCACCGTCACTGATCAAGCATGGGCTTCTCACCATCGATGTTAACGCCCGCAGGGCTTTTATCAGGAGCCACCACTTACGGCTCACCGAAATTGAATTTCGATTACTAGAACTCTTGGCCAGTAAACCAGGCCACATTTTTTCTCGCGGCGATATTCTTCATGCCTTGTGGGGCTACGATGCGAGCAGCGCTGCTGATACTAAAACAGTCGATGTTCACATTTCTCGGTTACGCATCAAGCTAGACGACACCGCCCGTGACCCTAAATTCATCATGACGATTCGAAGTCGGGGATACATGTTTTTAGTACAGCGCTAGGTACACTAATACTATGCGGCTCTCAAAAAGACCAACAACATATCTCACTGCTCTGTAGCAATTGCGCCGACAACAGCCTTAGTAGCCTCAATGTAATCTACAACGCTCAGCCAAATCATCAGTCCACGCATTCCTGCCGAAACAGCGATGTGTTCGTAGACCTGTGCCCACTCATCTACAAAAACGGAATAGGGCTTTTTACAGGCGATCGCCGTCACCCCCCCACGAATATAGCCAGTAAGGGGCTGCACTTGCTTTAGCGGAACAGTTTCTATTTTGCGATCGCCACTCAGTCGAGCCAGCGCCTTCAAGTCCAGCTGATAACTACCTGGCAGCACCGCTAGCGCTACCCCGTGTCGATTTCCCCTAACCACCAGCGTCTTAAAAACCTGATCGGCAGGCAAGCCCAACTTCCTGGCCGTCGACGTCGCCAGCACATCATCTGGGTCCACATCATAAGTCAGCAGCTCATAGGCGATACCCAGCGTATCTAGAGCACGAGCAGCGTTGGTTTTCATGACCGAGCGTAGGTTTTATCATCATCAACATTCTGACGGCCAGTATTCTGACAGTCGACATCCTAAATGGTTGATATCTACGGATATTCTATTTCGCCAAGGGAGTAGCGATCGCGCCCTTCATACTTAGCCTGATACAGGCCTTGATCCGCACAGGCCACCAGCATATCTGGATGGGAATTGGCCGTTGTTGTCACCGACGCAATTCCAAGGCTCAAGGTAATACAGTCGCTTACATCAGACTGACTGTGGGGAATTGCCAGTGTCTTAATTTCTTGCTGAATGTCTTGAGCTACCCGCTCTACGCCCGCTGCATTAGTATTGGGCAGTACAATAGCAAACTCTTCCCCCCCATAGCGAGCCACTAAGTCAGTACTGCGCTTTACAGCCCTTTCGATCGCCTTAGCCACTTTGCGCAGACAAACATCTCCTGCCTGGTGGCCATAGGTATCATTAAAGCTCTTAAAATAGTCGATATCACAAAGTATCAACGATAGCGCTGAGCGGCCAGAACCAACATTCGCCCATTCCTGCACCAAATACTCATCGAAAGAACGACGATTGGCCACCTGTGTAAGTCCATCCATACTGGCAAGGCGCGCTAACTCTTCATTAAATTCTTTAAGTGCAACTTCTGCGTGCTTACGCTTGGTAATGTCAGTTGCCGTACCAAATACTTGAGTCGGCTGGCCATCTTCGTCACGTTGAAAAACCGTTTCACGACAGAGAAGCCAGCGCCAATTGCCCTGACGATGGCGAAAACGATATTCATTTTCGACCACTTCACCATCGTTAATGGCCGCAAGCTTTTTGCGCTCTGTCGCCATTTGTGGCTTTTCATCGGCGTGGACAAGCTTCTCTAAATAGTGCGGTCCCATTTTTTGAACATCCGCAGGCGTGTAACCCAAGACATTTTGAATCCAACGACTGATGTAAAAGTTACTGCCATCTGCAAAGCTGTCGACGTACAAGATATTCGTACTGGCGTCGATAATGCCCTGAATAAACCGCTGACTTTCCTGCCAAGCTTGCTCTGCCTGCTCGCGCTCAATGGTCTCTCGCTTAAGCTGACGACGCTGATGCGTGAGCGTACTTGACATAGAGTGACGTTGGCGGGCATCGACAGCCATTGCCGTTAGCAGCGAAATCGCCACCGAATTCGCCTGCTGCAAAGCTGTCCAACGGTGCGGTTGTGCCAGTTCACACCAGAGCACGCCAACCAGCTTGCCCTCAGTTCTCACCGGCAGTTCTAGAAAGGCACCAGAAGACAGTAATCCAGCCCTGATGAGGCCCTCTAAAGGTTGCATCGAAGTCGAGAAAGCCCCGCAGGATGCACTGACATTCTCAATTTGCAGACCCTCTCGCTGCTGAAGCGTTTCAAAGTAATCGGCAAAGTCGGCAGCCGCAATCTGTACGCCGCTGGCATGGACTTTGCACGCGACGTCGTAGCTATCGCAAAGCTGAAGGGACGTCTCCGCATCATAAAGCCACAGGCTGACTCGATCGACACTCAAAACCTCAACCGATACCTGAGTAATCACAGCCGCAGCTACGGATAAGTCACCACTGTGAAGCGAAGGATGCTGGCAAATATACTGCAAGCGCTGCTGTTGATTAACTTTTGATAAAGGCTCTGTTGCAGCAGACGGCAGCGCCCTCGGCGGAGCGGACGCTGCCGTCGATTCTGCGTTGGGGTTTGCGGATTCTGATAGAGGCTGGGTTGGCAAAGCGGTCTGCCCAAGGGTTTTCGGGTCGGTAAGGGGCGCGTCCTTAGGCCGATGAGCCCCAGATGACGCAACAGATTGCTCTGAGAGAATTGACATTCTTTTTACTTAAAAGCAACCATGCCCAGTGCTAACTTCATACCTTTAGGATTCCCGTGGCATGTTCCAAACGTTCAAATCTCAGCAACTTGCACCGTAGGTATTTCAATAACAAAAGCGGTTCTTCCGTCTAACGTTTGTCTATATTCGAGTGTCCCTTTGTGCAAATCCGCAATGGTTTGATAGCTGATGGCCAATCCCATACCGGTCCCTTTGCCTACTGACTTGGTCGTAAAAAAAGGGTCGAACATCCGCTGGGCGATATCCTGGGGAATGGGCGGACCGCTGTTAGTAATCTGAATAACGACACGCTGATCTTTGGAATAGGTTTGCAGCACAATTTGATGCGGTGTCGGCTGTTCCGAACCCTCTGAGTGTTCATGAGCTTCATCGATACAGTCGATTGCATTGACCAGTATGTTCATAAAGACCTGATTGAGCTGGCTGGCATAGCAGTCGACCTGTGGCAGGCTTTCGTAAGCTTTTACAAGCTTGATTTCTGGCCTGGAAATAGTGGGTTTAAGTCGGCTGGCAAGTAGCATCAGCGTATTTTCTAGACCCTCATGAATATCAATGCGTTTGAGCCCTGTTTCATCCAGTCTAGAAAAGTTTCGAAGGGAAAGTACGATGGCACGAATGCGCTCAACCCCCAGCTTAAGAGAGTCGAGTAGCTTGGGTAAGTCACTGGCCACATAGTCTAGTTCTAGTTCATCGGTCAAGGTCTGAATCGTGGCATGGGGAGTGGGGTGATGTGCCTGGTACAACCGAATGAGTTTCAGCATGTCTTGGGTATACCCTCGAATGTGCGTTAGGTTGCCATAGATAAAGTTTGCAGGGTTATTGATTTCGTGGGCAATACCTGCAACAAGCTGCCCCAAGGAAGACATTTTCTCGCTTTGCACAAGCTTGACTTGGGCATGTTTCAGTTTCTTGAGGGTAGCTTTGAGCTGCTGAGTCTGTTCTCGCAGCCGATGTTCTGATTTTTGTAGGCTTGCTTCAGTCTGTTTGCGAGCAGTAATGTCGATAATCATGCCGGACCACAGAATATCGCCGTCGGCTATTGGTTGGGGCCGAGAAGCCATTTGCACCCACTTGTTGCTTCCACTTGGGGTTATTAAACGATGCTCTGAATTCCAGGGACCAAGGCTTTCTGCGGATTGCCGCATAGCTAGCTCCAAGCTGGGACGATCATCATCATCGATCAAATCCAAGAGCTGCTTAGGATCTTTTTGAATGGTCTTAGCGCTCAGTTCGTAAACCTCTTCACAGACAGCGCTGATGTAGGGCACGCTGTAGGTTCCATCCGCATGTAAGCAGAACTGGTAGAGCACAACAGGAACGTTGGCAGCGATGCTTTTAAAACGAATTTCGCTTTCGTGAAGGGCCGCATGGGTCTGGGCGCGGTCGTTCATCGCGGACTGTAATCTGGCAGTTGCGTGCTTGAGCACTCGCGTGCGTGACTTTAGCTGAGATCGCAGTTCTTCATTGGATAAGGCTGTTTGGCCAGTAATATCCACGATGGTCGAAAGGGTACTGACTCGCTGACCTTTGTACATGAACGGCGTGTTGTACCAGCGGCATAGCTTTTTTCCGCCGATGCCTACATGCTCGCGCACAATGCCAGAGCGATCGCATTTCGTCCAATCGTCTAAATCTAAGTCCACCAGCTGTCGCTGCCGCAAGAGCTCATCAATTCGCTGCCCGAGGGCCTCTTCCTCAAAGAAGCTGAACAATTCTGCGGCCGCAGCATTCCAACCGACAATCACTAAATCAGCATCCCATTCCACCATCGCTAATGGCGAGTTCTGCGATAGCAAAGAAAGCTTCTTTTGAGGGCTGAGCTGAGCTGATGCAGATTTGAACAATGAGTCAGGGCTAGACACAGGCACGCGATAACAAAAGCAGCATAGTAAAGCAGAAAAGCGTTCTTAAGCGGAGAATAACGTCCTCACAGCAAGAAAACCTGCTAAACCGTGTTGCCCTAGGATGCCTTTTAGACTCGCGAAACTATCGCAGTATCTGAATAGCCGTCCTGAATAGCCGTACTAGTCAAAAATATTGCCGAAGAAATCGATGGTCTCTTTGAGCGCAGCAATAAACGCATCAATTTCAGCAGGCGTGTTGTAAAAGTACAGGCTTGCTCTAGCGGTGGAATCCACGCCCAGAATTTTGTGCAGGGGCTGTGTACAGTGATGCCCAGAGCGAATAGCAATGCCAGACTGGTCTAAAAATGTGGATAGGTCTTGAGCATGCACGCCATCTACAGTGAACGTTGCGATCGCAGCTCGCCCCGTACCATTGGCTTTTGGATTGGGCCCGTATAGCTTCACCTGTGGCACTGTAGCGATTTTCTCGTACAGGTAAGCGGTGAGCACATGCTCATAATCAGCAATGCGATCCATCCCAACTGAGTTGAGGTAGTCGACGGCTGCACCCAAAACAACGGCCTCTGCGATCGCAGGTGTTCCGGCCTCAAACTTATGGGGCAGCTCTGCATAGGTCGCACTTGAGAGCGCCACATCTTGAATCATTTCACCACCACCAAGGAAAGGTGGCATTGCCTGCAACACGCTGAGCTTCCCGTATAAAAAGCCAGCACCCGTTGGGCCACACATTTTGTGCCCCGAGGCTACCAGCCAATCACAGCCTAGCGCCTGCACATCCACTGGCATATGTGGCACGCTTTGGCAGGCATCAATCAACACCTTGGCACCATACTTTTTGGCGACCCCTACAATTTCTTTCACAGGGTTAATACAACCCAGCGTGTTAGAAATATGGTTAACAGCAACCAGCCTTGTTTTATCAGTAACTAGCCCCTTAAACGCCTCAAAATCGAAGGATTGAGTCCCATCCAAGGGAACATGCTTTAGCACCGCACCTGTTCGCTGAGCAATCAGCTGCCAGGGCACCAAGTTACTGTGGTGCTCCATCACCGAGAGCACAATTTCATCGCCTTTTTTTAGCTCGCTCAAGCCCCAGGCATAAGCCACTAGGTTGATTGCTTCACTTGCGTTCCGGGTAAATACAATTTCATCGCGAGATGCAGCATTTACAAAAGCTGCAACCTTATCGCGAGCGCCTTCGTAAGCTTCAGTTGCACGCGCACTGAGCGTGTGAACGCCTCGATGTACGTTAGCATTGTCAGCCTGGTAATAGTGCAGCATGGCATCTAGCACTGCCTGCGGTTTCTGTGACGTAGCCGCATTGTCTAGATAAACCAGCGGGTTGCCATTGATTTGCTGCGCCAAAATCGGGAAATCGGCGCGGACTTCATCTGCTAGCAGCGGTAACGTTTTGGGAACAGTCGTCGCAATCATGAGGGGCGTAGAGGAAAGAGCCTGTAGTGAAAGAGCTTAAGTAGAAAAAACGAAGAATATTAAAGAAAGTGATGCTGAGTCGGAGACCCCCCGGACTTGATGACAAACTTAGCTAGCCCATACGGTCAGACGATCACTCAGTGCCTGTCGCAGCGGCGCTACTGAGATCTTTTCAACAATCTCCATCGCAAACCCGTACAGCAGAAGACGCTGGGCCTGTTCAGAGCTAATGCCTCGACTCTGGAGGTAAAACACCTCATCGGCCTGGAGCTGACTAACGGTTGCACCATGGGCACATTTCACATCATCAGCCACAATATCTAACTCGGGCTTAGTGTCTATTCGCGCTTTGCTTGAGAGCATCAAGTTGCGATTGAGCTGGGAAGCATCTGTATGCTGGGCTTCCTGAGAAACAAAGACTCGGCCATTAAAGACGGCGTGGGCTTTATCATCAACAATGTTTTTCTGAATCTGGGTCGCACCACTGTGGGGATAGGTAAGCGTCAGCAGACTATGGGTGTCGGCAAGCTGGCAATCACGCAATGCACTGAGCCCATACAGATGAGTATCTGTTTGCGGGCCCGACTGAAATACTTCTAGGTGGTGACGCGACAGATGAGCACCCAGATCGATTGCGGTGCACTGATAGCGACTGTTTGTTGCTTGATCAACGGCTGTTTTAGCAATGTGGAAAGTATGTTCACTTTCATCTTGAATACGCATGTGATTGACCTGTGCACCCTCCGCTAGCCACAGTTCAGTAACACTGGTATTGCATCGGATGGTGTCAGCAGCTTCAGGGCTACCCGTAAATGTCTCAACTAGCGTTAAGCTCGCGTGTCTCTCAGCGATGACCAGCGTACGGAGGTGAGAGATTGAACTCTCCTCAGCTTCTCTGACAATACAAATAGGTGTATCTACGATTTGGTCAGCCTTTACCCACACCACCATCACGTCCGTAAAACCAGCTGTATTCAGTGCGGTAAACACCTCTTCAGCACCTTTCACACGCGCTAAGCGCTCAGTCAGAATGGGCTCTAGCTGCGCCTTGTACTCTGCTTTTTGCAATAGCTGAGAAAGCGGGGCAATCGTTACCCCAGGTGCAGGAACTTTCTTAGAGATTGAGCGAGCATAGTAACCGTTGATGCTCACAAGCTGGTGGACATCATCCAATGAGGTCAAGGTCGCGCTGATATCCGATTGGCTTGAGCTTTGAGCAGTGGGGGGCTCGGCACGCTGCAGTGAATGGCTTAGTAAATCGGATAGGTCGGTGAATCGCCAAGCCTCATCACGGTTTGTCGGGAAGGTGCAATCACCTACAAGAGCAATAGCGAGATCGCGAACATCCTTTAAGGGCAAACCAGACTCATCGGCCGCAGCCGCAGCCTGCGTTAGCAAATGCTTAAGGTAGGTTTCACGATTAATCGAACGAGAAGACTCTGCTGCACTTACCGCGATTGAGTCGAGTGCATCTGAACCAGCTGGCTTAGTCATGGCTTATACCATAGCCTCCTCAGCGACAGTGTCCTCAGCAGTGAGCCAGTCGTAGCCCTTTTCCTCTAGCTTCTGCGCCAGCTCTTTTCCACCTGTCTTCACAATCCGGCCTTTGGCCATCACATGCACATAGTCCGGCACGATGTAATTCAGCAGCCGCTGATAGTGAGTAATCAGCACCGTCGCATTGCTCGGCGTACTCAGCTGGTTAACACCACTTGAGACAATCTTGAGCGCATCGATATCCAGTCCAGAGTCGGTCTCATCCAAAATCGCCAAGGTAGGCTCCAACAGCGCCATTTGAAGAATCTCGTTTCGCTTTTTCTCGCCGCCCGAGAATCCCTCATTCACACTACGATCGAGAAAGCTCACATCCATTTTGACAATTTCAGAGCGCTCTTCTACCAAATCATCAAAGTCGAAAACATCGACTTCCTCTTCGCCATTTGCCTTGCGATGGGCGTTGTACGCAACCCGCAAAAAGTCTCGATTACTGACACCAGGGATCTCCAACGGGTACTGAAAAGCCAAAAACACGCCTGAATTAGCTCTTTCGTGTGGCTCGAGTTCCAGAAGGTTTTCCCCTTTGAAAATCACTTCACCCTGGGTCACTGCATAATCGGGATGACCAGCTAACACCTTAGAGAAGGTGCTTTTACCAGAGCCGTTGAGTCCCATAATGGCGTGCACTTCGCCCGACTTCACCTCAAAGTCCACACCCTTGAGAATTTCTGTTCCCTCAACACTCGCGTGAAGATTGCGCACGGAGAGAATGGTTTTGGCGTTTTCGTTGATCATTTCATTATCTGGAAAGGAAAAGAGAGGTAAAAAGTGAACCTGACAGATACCAACGGATACAAAAGAGGCAAAATCGAAACCTTAGCCAACTGAGTTCTCTAGCTTCAGGCTAAGCAACTTATCGGCTTCAGCGGCAAATTCCATCGGCAATTCGTTAAACACATCGCGGCAGAAGCCACTAATAATCATCGAAACAGCATCTTCTGGAGAAATGCCCCTCTGAGCAAAGTAAAACAGCTGATCTTCGCCAATTTTGGACGTGGAGGCTTCGTGTTCCACCTGTGCGGTGCTATTTTTCACCTGAATGTAGGGATACGTGTTGGCGTTTGAGGTGTCCCCTAGCAGCATAGAGTCGCACTGAGAGTAGTTGCGAGCACCCTCCGCCTTCGGGTTGACTTGAACCAACCCGCGATAGCTGTTCTTGGATTTACCCGCCGAGATGCCCTTTGAAATAATGGTACTGCGGGTATTTTTGCCCACGTGCACCATCTTTGTGCCGGTATCAGCCTGTTGATAATTATTCGTTAGCGCAACAGAGTAGAACTCACCCACTGAGTTATCACCCACCAAAACGCAACTGGGATACTTCCAAGTAATCGCCGATCCTGTTTCCACCTGAGTCCAAGAGATCTTCGAGTTAATCCCTTTGCACAGACCTCGCTTGGTCACAAAGTTATAAATGCCACCCTTACCGTTTTCATCGCCCGCAAACCAGTTTTGCACGGTGGAGTACTTGATTTCCGCATCATCTAGCGCTACTAGCTCCACAATGGCCGCGTGCAGCTGATTCGTATCGTACATAGGGGCCGTGCAGCCCTCCAGGTAAGTCACCGAACTGCCTTCTTCCGCGACAATCAGCGTCCGCTCAAACTGGCCCGTGTCGCCATTGTTCATGCGGAAATAGGTCGACAAGTCCATTGGGCACTTAACACCTTTTGGAATGTACACAAAAGAGCCGTCAGAAAACACGGCTGAGTTCAGCGCAGCAAAGTAGTTATCAGCCGCAGGAATCACTGTACCGATGTACTTTTTGACTAGCTCTGGATGCTCCTGAATCGCCTCTGAAATAGAGCAAAAAATAATGCCGTGCTTAGCCAAATCCTCTTTGAAAGTTGTGGCAATAGAAACACTGTCAAACACAACATCAACAGCCACATTAGCTAAGCGTTTCTGCTCATTGATAGAAATACCGAGCTTGTCGAAAGTTTCGAGCAAAGCAGGGTCCACTTCATCGAGGCTGTCTAGCTTCTTTTCAGCCTGCTTGGGTGCGGAATAGTAAACAATATCGTTGTAATCAATCGGCGGGTATTTCACATTTGGCCAACTGGGCTCTGTCATTGTCAGCCAGCGCCGATAGGCTTTAAGGCGAAAGTCGAGCATAAACTTAGGCTCACCCTTCTTAGCAGAAATTGCACGAACAACGTCCTCACTCAGACCGCGAGGCAAACTGTCGGATTCAATATCGGTAACGAAACCGTACTTGTAAGGCTGACTGACGACGGATTGAACGCTAGAACTCATGGGAGTTGTGATACCTAAACTAGGCAAAAACTAAGGTTTTCGAAAACAGGGTGCCGAGAGCTAAAAACCGGAAGTAGGCTATGACTTAACAGCGCTCGTTTCTTCCCGGATTTTCTCGAAGGAAATTTCTCTTTCGGTACCAGAAAAGGGATTGTCTTCTGTGAGGAAGAGCATGCAATGGCATTCCTGACGCTCATGCATAGGAACACAGGGGCAGTTCCAGTAAGTGGCTTTTACTTCTGCTTCCTTGTCTTCGTAGTGACGACAGGGGCAAAGCGGTGAACCGAGGTCATCCTTATGCTTGGCGAGGCCTTCAAGCACAACCGCAGTGACTCCCAAGTCTTGGCAAAAGTATGTGCCTGTGCGCTTGGCATAGTTCTGCGCAAAGTTTCGCATAATTTCCAGACTTTTATCGGAGCCTTTAGTAGGGTTGTTTGTGCTCATTTTGCTGATGTCCTGTGAGGTATGACAGTGGACGTGTAATAAATGCGGCATATAATTAAAGCAACATGTGTGTTGTTTAACTATGTAAATTAAGGTTACTGTAATTGCAGGGGTTTAGCAACAAAGGTGTTTCTAAAGTATTGTGAACGAAGTTCTAGACTTCCGACATTGTTTGCGGTAGAGCATCAATCAAAGTCCTAGTTTTTAATGTCCTAACGTCATAGACCTAAGGAGATTCGTGCGACAGAAACAGACGTCCCAATCGACCGCTAGCAAAAGCACCCAGGCAGGCACTCAGACAAATGCCCAGACCACGTCGATGAAAGAAGATATCCTGCGTTTTTTGCTCAAGCAAGGAACGGCAACTGCTGGCGCGATCGCACATCACCTAAGCGTGACCCCTCAAGGCATCCGCCGTCACCTCAAGAACCTGGAATCGAGCGGACTAATTGAGCATCAGACCAGCCAAGAAGGCATCGGCAGACCCAATCACGTATACAAGCTCAGCCGCAAAGGGCGCGAGCACTTCCCCGACCAGTACGATCAGTTTGCGCTCTCGCTGCTCGATACTGTAGCCGACACCATGGGACCTGAGCACGTGGGCAAACTGCTAAAGCACCAGTGGCAAAGCAAAGCAAAGGAATATCGAAAAAAGCTAGGCGATGCGCCATTGAAGGAGCGTATGCAGTCCCTGGTCAAGCTACGGCAGGCGGAAGGCTATATGGCAGAGTTCTATCCTGCAGAAGATATCGAGACAGACACAACAGAGCAATCTGCGTTTGTAATTACAGAGTACAACTGCGCGATCGCCCACATTGCCGAATCCTATCCCACCGTTTGCGGACATGAGTTAGCCATGTTTGCGCTCGCCCTCCCCGACTGCTCAGTAGAGCGCACCCACTGGCTCGTCAATGGTGAACACCAGTGCGGCTACCTCGTCAAGCCCAAGGCCCCCGCATCCTCAAATTAATAGTTGCCTCTCAATAGTCGCTTCATCCTTCCCTTCCTTTCCATGTCTCTACAGTTCCTTACCGAAGAAGAATCCGCCGCTGTCGATGCAGCGCTACTTACAACCCCCGAAAAGTTTCTCACACGACTAACGCTCTCCACTGGCAAACTACTGATTTACATCGCCAAAGATTTAGGCACAACGGTAGAGTCCTTGAGTAATGAGCAAATCATCGCTTGGTTTGAAGCTGACTCCAAGCGCAAGCAAACAGAAGGAATCCAAGCCTCTGTATTAAAGTGGGACGCCAAAGATTTAATGGATCTATAGCCTTAGCCACTGAGCTCACTATGCAAGTGCTCTCTGAAACCGTTGTTTTTTTGGCTAAGTGGCGCACAAGCATACTTAATGCCAAAGGATTGGCCTAGCCAAGGTGTAGCCACGCCTTTGGCGATATGCATCCGCACGCTTGCTGTAAATTGATTTTCCGACCAAGCAATTATCAAGATTCAGCTATCAAGGTCAACCTGGGGCCAGTTCCCTGATTGGCCTGCTATACCCTTGTAATTACGGAGCAGTGCATAATTATAGGCATGGATATTGAAACAACTTGTTGGGTAGAAGTTAATATTGGGCAACTCTAGTGGGTAGGCCCATCTACCTGGGTTGTTTTGATTCAGCAGCCTCGTAAAGTTTTCTTTGCAGGCTTCCTTAAATAAAAGTTTTCAGTGTTTTGAAACGTCCCTTTGAACGTCCCTAGAACGACTAATTCTATGAAACAGACGCTCCTCCTCCACACCTCTCTTCCCACCAAGGTCTTGACCTTTGCTGCTGCGCTAGGAATAGCCGCGTTGCCAACCAAAGTAATGGCACACCAGGTACAGACCAACTATTTCCTCAACAATAGAGCTGGTAGTGAAAGCATTGAGCTAAGAACCACTTTCAGCAACGGCGAACCACTCAAAGGCGCAAAAGTCAGTGTCTACTCACCAGACCAGCCTTTTCGTGCGCGTGCAACAGGCATCACCGATAGCCAGGGCCGTTTCACGTTTGCTCCCGACGAAGCCATCAATGGTGACTGGGAAGTCAATATCGAACGCGCAGGCCACCAGGATATTTTGACCGTCCCTGTAACTGAAGAGGGCATTGATATAGACCTAATGGCTAGCAATGGTATTGAAGACCAAGGCGGCACCGATTTTCATTACGCAACGTCCTCTCCATGGACTGTTGTGGGTGGCATTGCTACGGCACTTGCCTGTGTTGGTTTTGCGAGAATTGGCGGCAAGAAGGCGACTGAGTAATTAACAGCGCAGTTTTTACCCCCCTCGATAAACCGAAATTGATAAGTCGAAAAATCCCTGGAGCATCACAATTGCACCAGGGATTTCTTTTTGTTCCTCGTTTCTGAAACTAACGTTTGAGCCTTTGAGTCTAGCGTTTGATATCATCACGAAGATCAGCTAAGTCTGTGTAGGAATCAGCCAAGTCAATCAGACTATCACTCGTCATAGACTGAAGGCTCACTACTTCAATGAATGTACCGCCTCTACTCAAGGTCTCCAGCGCGTAGGCCAAGTTACCATCGCCACCCAACAAGGTGATATTTTGGCAATATTCTGAAATGCGCATCATATCGACGGCCATTTCCACATGCATATTTGCTTTGCGTGAGCCGTCGGGCAGTTGCGTCAGCTCTTTGCTAACCACGCGGTGACCGTGGCGGTTTAGCCACAGCAGAAAACCGCGCTGCTTTTCATTCTGCGGATCTACCCCCGTGTAGAAATAGGCACGAAGCAGACGGCGACCTCGTACTAAAGAAGATAGCAATCGGCGATAATCCACCTCTATGTTGAGGTGAGAGGCGGCATAAAACAGGTTAGAGCCGTCTATAAAAATGGCAATGCGATCACTATTTTGATTCACAGACTGATAACTCTGAGGCAGGCTAAAAGGAGGAACAAGTTTTTTGGCAGATTTGGTCGAGAGCGTTGGCTTAACAAAATCGTCCACTGCACTCCCAGCGACACCAGAAAACGAAAACGTTTCGTCTTCCATCGACAATGTAGTCTCAGCAGAGGTCACAGAATCAGAAGCAGCGCTCACAATTGGCTTCGCTGCCGACTTCAGCTTGGACCTTTTGTCCGAAAGCTGACGGGTCGATGATTTTTTGGTGGATTTTCTAGAAAGTGGTGCTTTCACCGTACCCAATTTTTTTAAGTAGACTTCACTATCCTTACCATTCGTGCCCCTACTGTCTGCGTCACTATTATTTATCGCAGTGTCACTTGTCGCAGCGCCACTTGTTGCACTATTGTCCATCGCCGCGTCATTCATCGACCCCTCAGCAGTCTCTGAAACCATATCAGCGGGTGGAGTTGCCTCTGCATCAGGATCTTGTGGCCGACTGGCAGGGCTAGTGGCTTTTTCGTTGGCTTTTTTCTTAGCAGACTTTGGAGCCTTACCTGGAGTAGCCGAGCTAGCGTCAGAAGATTTTAATGACCCCATAAATAGAACGAAACTGAATCTATCAAAATGTTGCGAACTTTAACATCTTAAAGCGTGTACACCGCATGCTCAGGAATGTTTGCGAATGATTTAATAATGGTCAGGCTCAAGTTATACCAAAGCGGATGAGACGATTCACAGAACTGTTCCGGGCGATAGATGCAACCACATCTACAAACGAAAAAGTAAAGGCTCTGCAGAGGTATTTTCACGATGAATCACCCAAAAATGCAGTGTGGGCACTACATTTGCTCATGGGCAAAACCAGAAAGCGATTGATTACTTCACGGGTACTCCGGGAGATTTTTTTACAAATTTCTGACCTACCGGAATGGTTGTTCGAGGAGAGTGCTGCCCACGTTGGCGATACGGCAGAAACTATTGCACTACTCCTGCGTGATACCCCAGTTAAGGCAACCGGAACCTCACAGGCAGGTAGTGACACCCCCCTACATGAATGGCTAGAAACAGTTATCCCACAGGTCAAAGACCTCAGTAAAACCGACACGGAAACGCTCAAAGATCTGGTCGTAGATTGGTGGGCCAACCTAGCTGATGATGAAATCTTTGTGCTCAATAAGGTGCTCACAGGTGCATTTCGAGTGGGGGCAAGCACCAAGCTGGTAATCAAAGGACTGGCTGCAGAGTACGGCATTACCGAAGCAGTGCTGGCGCACAGGTTGATGGGTGAAATAGAGACCACTGGCGAATTCTATGAGTCACTGGTGGATCCAGATGAAGCGGATGCTAGCCCTAGTCGGCCCTATCCGTTCTTTTTGGCTGCGCCGATTGATGTAGAAAAGTTTGCTAATGAGGAGATGACGCTTGAAGGCCTAAATAGATGGCAGACAGAGTGGAAGTGGGATGGCATCCGAGCACAGCTCATTTATCGAGACGGTCAGCTATTTACCTGGTCGCGAGGCGAAGATTTGATCACGCATCAGTTTCCTGAGTTTGAGTCAGCGGTTGGCACGATGCCAGAAGGCACAGTGCTAGATGGTGAAATTATTTGCTGGGACGGGGAAAAGCCGCTGGACTTTAATTTTTTGCAGAAGCGATTGGGACGCAAGAAGGTCGGCAAAAAGCTGATGGCGGAGTATCCGGTGCACTTTATTGCTTACGATTTGTTGGAAGAAAATGGCGCTGATATTCGCCAGCAACCTCTGCACGAGCGGCGAGCATCCCTGATAGCAATTATCGACAAATATCCAAGCGAGTACATGAGCTATGCCAAGCCACTGCCTTTCAATACATTTGAGGATATCGAAACGTGGCGATCGCACTCCAGAGAGTACGGCTCAGAAGGGCTCATGCTAAAAGCGAAAGACAGCCCCTATCTAGTTGGCCGCAAGCGCGGCTACTGGTGGAAACATAAGGTAGACCCGATGACGCTAGATGCGGTGATGATCTACGCGCAGGCCGGCCGGGGTAAACGGGCGAATCTGTTTACCGACTACACGTTTGCCCTATGGACAGGTCAAGGAGAAGGCAAGACGCTAGTGCCATTCACTAAAGCCTATTCCGGCTTAGACAATGCCGAGATTGAAAAGCTAGACCGATGGATTCGTCGCAATACTCGAGAGAAGTTTGGACCGGTGAGAGCAGTAGAGCCCACTCATGTATTCGAGATCGGCTTTGAGGGGATTGCCGAATCGAAACGGCATAAGTCGGGTATTGCTGTGAGGTTCCCTAGAATCTTACGCTGGCGAACAGATAAACCCGTTGAGGAAGCAGATAACTTACAGAGCGCGATCGCATTGCTGGAAAGCAGAAACCGTGGGAAATAGATAACCCTACCGAATCGTAATTTCTCCTCGCTCCTGAAGCTGGCTCGATCGCTGTGGAGTCGTTAGCTGGCACACCCAATCGCCCGTCTTACCCGTGAGGAATGGAACGATAGAGCCATCGCTAGCTAGAGTACGAATGCGATCACGACAGTTGTACAGCTCTAGCGGCTGCTTAACACCATCGATACTAACCACCGCTCGATACTCCCAGTAGCTCTTAGCACTACGACGAATGCTGTTGATACAGACCTTATGCCCAGTAAATATTCGGCAAGAATCGCTCTGAGTGGGCTCAGATGCCATGTTAATTAGCCACACGGCAAACGGTAGTGTCAACATGACAATGACAACCGCCCACCATACAGATAAAAACTTATCGACGATCAGAGACTTTAAAGAGAGCATCTAAAAAAAGGAGCATCTAGCAAAAGAGCGTTTAACGGAATGTAAACCTATGTAAATTCTACCGTCTCTGCTCACCCTTGATCGCAACATCACGCCAGCGCCGCCCCCCCTTCAGGTGGCACATCCTGCCAGCGTCCCTGCCCTACGGCTCGAATCGCATCTCTTAGCAATACATCGCCTGTATACAAAGCCTTGCCAACGATTGCACCTGAAACACCAGAGGGGACAAGGCGTAGCAACCTCATCAAATCTGAGACAGAACTCACGCCCCCGGAAGCAATCACAGGTGTATCAATGGCAGTTGCCAGTTCTCTTAGCGCTTCTAGGTTTGGGCCTTTCATGGTGCCGTCGCGTTTGATATCGGTGTAGATAATTTCGGCAGCGCCCATTTCACCCATACGTTTCGCCAGTTCTACAGCCATGACTTCAGAGGTTTCTAACCAGCCGCGAGTAGCAACTTTGCCGCCACGGGCGTCTATACCCACAATGATTTGCCCAGGAAATTTTTCGCACAGCTGACCTACGAGTTCTGGATTTTCCACTGCCACCGTGCCCAAAATCGCGTACTGAACGCCTAGGTCAAAGAGTGCGCTAACTCGGTCCGCATCTCGCAAGCCGCCGCCAACTTCGATAGGTATATTTGTCGCTTCTGCGATCGCCTTAATTGCCTGCCAATTCTCAGGCTTCCCAGCCTTCGCCCCATCCAAATCGACGAGGTGTAGACGAGTGGCTCCTTCGGCTTCCCACTGCTGAGCGACTTCTACCGGATTTTCATTAAATACTTGAGACTGCGCGTAGTCTCCTTGGAACAGTCGTACGCAGCGGCCTTCTAGCAGGTCGATAGCCGGGATCACATCCATTCAATCAATTCTCTTTTCTACGGTTCTTTTCTAGCAGCAAAATTGTTCAAAAATTGCTTAGAGGAAGGGCTTTTCAGCCGTGCACGCTCGGCCTAAATTGTATCAAGAAAGACCAGCGGTACCGCCCGCTGCACACGAATCAAAAAAAAGACCTGTGCCGCTGTGGGCTCAGGTCCTTACAAAACACATAGTAGAAGGAGATCCACCTTGACAGCTTAAATGGCTTATCTAAGGATGGCGTGCCTGTAGTTTGCCCAATTTCAAACAAAATCGATGGTGCTCTCAGCGGACGTAAACCTTCTTAACTTTCGACTGCGCTAAGTCTGGGGAATGCTTTCTAAAATTTTCTGAATGTGAGCGCCATCGGGTGGGCTAGGGTGCGATCGCAAGTATCTCTTCAAATCATGCCGTGCCAGCTCGTAATTCTTCATTCGATGGTGCAAAAGGCCGCGATCGCGCATTTGCTCAGCCGCTTCTGGCATCAGTATCAGCAGCTTATCGAGCACGTTTAGCGCTTCCTCATCCGCCTCCTGCTGAATATAAATCGTCTTCAAATTCATCAGCATCCTAGCCAAAAAAGGCTTTGGCATGACCCCACTCAAAAACTCTGGCTTCCACTGCGCTTGCGGGAACAGCTGATGAAATTGCTCTTTGCAATCTTCTAAAAAAAGCACTTCACCCTGATGAAACGGATCGACAAAGACTTCCATTTCTTCAATAACGGGTCGAATCAAAAAATGTCCAGGCATCCCCACCCCGACCATTGGGAAACGAAGCCGATGGGCAATTTCTAAATACACCAGTGAGAGTGAAATTGGGATACCGATTCGCCGGTCAATCACACAGTTCAGATAGCTATTGTCTGGGTTGTAATAGTCTCTGGTATTCCCCGTGAACTGGAGATCATCAAAGAGATAGTCGTTGATGGCTTGAATGACTTTCAGCGGATAGCGCCGGGGAGGAAGACGAGATCGCACTGCCGCGGCCATATCATCCAGCGCTTCTAGATAGCGACTTGGGTCCATGTCCCAATATTCTTCTTGGGCAATGTAGAGCGCAGCTGCTGCTAGATTAATTCGTCCGTCGGCTTTTTGAACTTCCTGATAAAAACGTTGCCCAGCTGGCGTAAGTCTCATGAGCTCTGGCGGAATGGAAAAAAGCAGCCGGGTGAGGGCTGCTTTATTGTATAGCAAGCGTACGGATGCATTCGTACGCTTGCGCGCCACTTAGCCCTCAGAAATAAAGGGTGTTAGCACTCACTGATGTAGTGAGCTAATTGGCCAACAATACATACCGGACTTGTGTGTAGCCGAACTGAAATTGACTATCCGTCGGTGGCGGGAGCTTCAGGGAGTGCCACGCTGCCGTTGTTAGGCTTGGCACCGCCCAAGCCATTAATGGCACTCGCTAAGTCTACGCCTGAGGTTTGCTTCAGCTGTGTCATAAACGCAGTGGCCTGTGTAGCAAGATTGCCAGACTGGGTGTCCACCACAGTGACGTTTTGCACGGCAACATCTGGAACCGTAGCAGTCAGTGTCTTTAATAGCACTTCGAGCTTTTGTAATAGGAAAATGTCACGAGCGCTTTCTCCCGCAGATACCCAAGATTCTGCCAGGCTACGGGTACCTTCGGCCTGAGCTTTACCTTCCTCAATGATGGTAGAGGCATTACCTTTGGCCTGTGCGATTGCTCTCTTACACTCTGCCTCAGCCGGTGCAATCACATCCGCTTTCAGCTGCTCGGTGATCTGCTTAATGCGCTCTTCCTGAACGGGCACATCCGCCTGAATTCGAGCTAGAGAAGCCGCAATTTCGGCTTCTGCTTCAGCGACGACCGCTGCTCGCATCGTCAAAGCATCCTGAGTTCTCTGCTCTGCGGCTGCTTGGGCAATGCCAATGTCACGCTCTAGGCGACGCACCGCAGTAATTTTCTCATTCTCTGCGGTTTGTACCGCTGACTCTGCTTTAGCTTCTGCTTCAGCAATTCGCGCATCTCGCTGCAAATCGGCCTGTTGCTTACGACCAATGGAATCGAGGTAAAGCACATCGTCTGAGATGTTTTGAATTTGCAGCGTATCTAGTACAAGACCCAGCTTTTCAAGATCTTCTTCAGCTTCATCTAGCAAGCTTTTTGCAAAGGCTGTCTTGTCCTCATTTACCTGCTCAGGGGTCAGGCTAGCTAACACACCACGCAGATTTCCCTCCAGCGTTTCTTTTGCAATTCTTTCAATTTCTTTGCGAGGCTTGCCCAGTAAACGCTCAATGGCATTGTGAATGGTTGGTTCTTCGCCCGCAATTTTGATATTCGCCACGCCATCTACATGGAGCGGGATACCTCCTTTTGAATAAGCATTCGAAACTCTCAGCTCGATAATCATATTGGTGAGATTCATCTTCATCACCTTTTCGAGCAGCGGAGTGCGAATGCTGCTGCCGCCTTTGACCAGTCGATAGCCAACCTTGCGATTACCTGTCTTGCGGCTACTGCCTGCAAAAATCAGAACTTCGTTTGGCTGGCAAATATAGTAGAGGTTTTTGATGATGAAGGTCCCTAAACCACCGGCTCCTCCAATGATGATTAAAAGTGCGAGTAAAGGCATGAGCTAAATTCTCCAGATGTTCTTCTCTATTACTTGAAGTGTGATGTTTGGAACTGGGCCCGTAGAAATGAGGCCATAGAACTGCAGCAGAAATGTGCAAATGGTGGCTTAATTTGAAGCGGATGTGCCAGAAGCTGCGACTGCTGCACCAGAACCATTCATGCCATTTACTGCAACTGTTCTTGCACTCAAGGTACCGACGACATCAATGCCTAGCGTTGCTTCCACTTGAGCCAAAAACTGCTTAACAATTTCAGGGTAGACATTGGCCAGACTTGCGATCGCCTTGCCATCTCCGTTATCAATCACATTCACATTCCCCATATTTACTCGGTGAGGAATGGCCGCCGCTTCCTGCAAAATCATTTCAATCTGCTGTAGCAAAAAGATTTGGCTCGCATCTGCGCCCGTTTCTTGCCACACCTGTGCCAGCATTTCGTTCACCTGCGCAGCTGCTTTCGCATTTTCAGCGGTACCCGCTGCCGCTCCTTTCGCATGAAGTGCCTGCGCCTCTCGACGAGCTTCTGCTGGGAGTACTTCGTCAGCTTGCAGTCGCAGCCTTTCTAGCTTGGCCCTGGTCAATTGCAGCTGCTGCTCGGCCCGTGCTCTGGCCTCTTTAGCCGCTGCCGCTGTCCGCTCTTCCTCAGACTTCGATCGCTGATCTAGTTCCGCTTTGATTTTGCGCAGCTCGTTGGTTTTCTCTTGGATAATCGTCAGCGCCTGAGACTTGAACATTTCAGCTCGCTTTTGGCAATCTGCTTCGATTCGCTCTGCTTCACCAATAGCTACCGCTTCAGCAATTTCAGCATCGCGAACGATTTTGGCAATTTGCCTGCGGCCAATGGAGCTGAGATAGTCCACATCGTCTGTGACGCTCTGCACTTTAAGGGTGTCTAGCTGCAGACCAAGCTTATTTAGATCGCGAGCTACGTCTTCTGCAATGCGCTCAGCAAAGTTGAGGCGATCTTCATTCACCTGCTCGGGGGTAAGGTTAGCAACGACCCCACGTAGGTTACCTTCTAGCGTTTCACGGACAACACGCCGAATTTCGGAGCGATTACGGCCCAAAAATCTTTCTATAGCATTGCCAACAATGCTTTTGTTGCTGGAGACTTTTACGTTTGCGATCGCCTGAATGTTTAGCGGTGTCCCCCCCTTGGCGTAGGAATTACTCACCTCCACCGGAATGGGCATGGTGGTCATATCCATCTTCTCCACCCGCTCAATCACCGGAATGACAAATGCTCTGCCACCAAAAACAACCCGGTAACCAACTTCTCTGCCACTCGGCTGCTTATAGGTGCGCCCAGAAATAATCAAAATTTCGTTGGGCCGACAGATGCGCAGGCAGGTCTTAAGCAGCGTAATCACACTGGCCAAAACAATCAGTGTGAGGCCAATAGTGCCCACGCTGAAAAGGCCCAAAGCAGCGGGTGGTGCCGTTGTGGCCCCCACAGGTTGGCTCGCTTGCGCCAGCACAACAGCTTGCTCGGTGGCCTGCTCAGCCGCAAGGCTTTCTGACTGAAAAGATGTTTTGTTCATAGTTTGTAGTTCCTTCAAAAGAGTGGTCAGCTGCAATTAGCCTCATTACGCATGTTCATCCAGTGGCGGTTTATCAGAGGCCTCAAGCGCATGTTTATCGGAAACGACCCAAAGCCGGTTTTGGCTGCGACCCACAACTAAAACACGATCGCCTTCCTGAAAGTTCACGTTCTCATCGGTACGGGCGATCAAATGCAGCGTACTGCCGCCCACCTCCAAAAGCACTTTGCCTTTACTGTTTTGGTCGAACGGTAGCTCGACAGTGCCAATCAGGCCAGAAAAGTCTTCACTGCGCACTAGGCTATCGACTTTGCGATGTTTTAGATGACGCAGCGTGCTCACCAACGCAGTACCACAGACAATGCCCATAATGAGTGCGATCGCAAAATTCACAGCCACACCCAAGTCAGGCGCAATCAGGCCCATGACCAATCCAGTCAGGCCAAAAAAGAACCCACCAAACGTCCAAAACTTAAAGCTCAACAGAATCGAGAGCCCAGCCGGAATTCGTTTACGTCTGCGGGCTGAAGATCGCAGTAGCTCAACATCCGTATCGATCTGGACATCGGCTTCTACATTGGCATCCAGGTCAGCATCTACATCAGCATCCAGGTCAGCGTCTACGTCAGCATCAAAATCCGCATCTACATCTACGTCAGCATCGGCATCAATATCGAAATCTGCATCCGCATCTACGTCAAAGTCAGCATCAATATCGAAATCGGCATCCGCATCGATATCCATATCGTCGAGCAGGTCACCACCACCCACCAGGGATAAGGCGACAAAGGCACCGCCGATCGTTAAACAAAACCAATAAACTGATTGCACAACGGTTGTTCTAGAAATAAACGATAAAACGGAAGCCCAAATTCGAAGCAGATATCAAAGCCAATGCTTGATGAGAAAAGGGATAGGAATCTGTCTCGATACATCAAGGACTCTTGTTATATCGTGTATGTAGATACCTAAAATCGGGATCCGATTCCCGAAAATCTTCACAAGATTTCCAAGAATCAAGGGCCAATTGACAAACCTAAATTGACAAAAAAGGAACGCCCTTTTGAAAGAGCATTCCCCGTCTAAACCATCAAATTAAGTGCCAATCAAATTAAGTTGCTAACACTTTGAGCCTAACCGACCTACATTAACTAGGCTTCTTCTCAGGCATCAAGCACTTATCCGAATCACAGCCTGCTGGCCCTGCTTCTAACAACTCACCCGCGTCATGCTTCTCGAGAGCCGCATGGAAGTTTTCTGTTTTCCGGCGTCCCTGAACCTCAGAAAGCAGCGTTTCGTACTGTTCCTTGTTAATTGGCTCAAACGGCAGGCGTGGGAACATTTGCAAATCATCAAACCGAGCCAGCAATGCAGCCGACACATAGCCTTCATCGTTCTGAATCGCTTCAGTAATTCGCCTCGCAAGCGGCTCGATTTCGTTTTCGCGCAGTTCAATCGTTGCCGAAGTGTTGTGCGCGGTGTAGTGCCGCTGCACCTGCATGTAGAAATCAAACTGAGCTAGCGCAGAGAACTTCTCAATCGCCACTTCGTCTGCACCCGGCAGGTTAGCCCAGTCCACTTCTACAGGTAGCTCTACTAGCCACTCAGTACATTTTGGATCGAACGGATCGTTTAGTAAGTTGCCATTTTCGTCTTTATCAGATTGGGATGGCGTCACCGAGTAGCCATAGTCCATGCAGGCCAACGCCACTGGATCGTCCTTACGGAAGGTGATTCGACGGATAAATCGCTGCGCTTTGGGTGGGTGCCAGCCAGAAGACGCACCGGTTAGCAAGCTCTTGGTGCCAGCAGGTTGAACAGTCGTGCAGCGATTAGGTCGACGGATACCGTGGCGATCGCAATACTCCCAAACCGTCTCATGCACCACCTGCTTCCAGCGGCTCAGATATGCCTGCTCCTTCGACTTGAACTCACTGCCCTGCATCGTGTCAGGCCGACCTGCCGCAAACCACTCTAGCCATTCCACCCCAAATGCCTTGACGCAGAAGTCAAAGAATCCCGTAAACGAAACACCTACAATCGGGTCTTCTTCGCGAGACTTTTGATAGCGCTCCTCTGCGAATTTGTGATTGAGCAAGGCGGCAACCGCAATGCCAGCAGCTCTAAACGCATCATTCTGAGATTCTTCGTCTCTCGGATTTAGCTGGTTTAGATGAATTTCAGCCAAATTGCAGTGAAAATCTTGACCAATGATCTCGCCACATGGATTGAGGCCGTATCGCCCCTTACCTTGCGCACGTCTCTCAGCTTCCCCGGCCCACTGAATCGCACCCTCTCCAGAGTAAAACTGCTTCCGCACTGCAGTTTCAATATCCTCAGGCAACGGCTTCTCATGAAAGACCCGCGTATGATTTGCCATCCGCAGCGCATCTTTCGTCGGATCAATACTCCAGTTACCATCCTCATCCTGACGCCACAGATTCTCCTTGGCACCTGTTGCGACATCATCATCACTCGCAAACTGCCTCATACCCGCACTTCGCCGAATGTTTCCTGCCACAACACAGGCCGCCGCCTCATCAATTAGCAAACAGCACTCAATGGAATTTAGCTGACGCCCCAACGCTGCGTTCAAAATGCTAGCGCATCGCTCGTACAGCCCAGGCAACTTCACTGGGTTCGCCACACCACCAAAGCCATTGAGTCGCTCACCTGCTGGCCGAATATCGCTCAGATCAATGATGGCTTCTACTTCACCATCAAATCGTTCATCTGTTGAAAGCTCTAGCAGCGTCTGGTAAGACTTCACCCATCCCTGACGACTATCACCCGCAATAATCTCTACGCGATTGTTCGCTTCATCTACTTTAATTTCTGCTTCTTCCCGGCGTTGGCTGGCAATCGTCATGCCCACATCGCCACGCATTGTCACCTTAATCTTGTTGCTAATCTTTGGCAGTTGATTGATGTACTGCGGCTCTAGCACCGCGCCTGTGCCGCAGCCCATCATCGCCAAATCCATCATCAGCCCAAAGGCCTGCCAATCAACAACATTTGTACTTGTGCAGTTGTAAGCACCTGAGAAGTTTTTGGGGTTCTTACTCCACTCGGTGCCACCAACCCACAGCCAACGTCCCGAGGGCATGGCCTTTAGCTCGCGCTGCATTCTCGAAACAAGGTCACGCTCTTCTTCGGTGAGGGTGCCAAGCTCTACGAGGCCAGCCAGTGTGCGATCGCACACATCTTGCCAGGTCTCCCGTCTGCCACCTTCAAACCGGCGGCTATACGTCCGGTAAAAAACAGGATAGGCCGCAGGCGCAGTCTCTGGGAATGGACTTTTCGACCGATTTCTTTGGCGCGTACGCTCGAGTTCTTGAACCATGGTTATTTTGAGTGATGATTGCGAGGTTGCTTTGAGTAATAACTGAGAGAAAGTTTGAGTCTTTAATAAAGAATGGCTGATATAGCGTTCGGCTAAGACTTTTGCCCTCCAAACACTCTATATGTAGGTTGAATAGAGTAGAGAGTAACACATTTCTAGTGTTTGAGCTCTACGCACGACACTATATATGCATATCGAAAACATGCATGTGCTCAAACACTAAGCTGAAAGAGCTGTACAAAGTATGGAGTAAAAGTAATCTTTCGAATGCTAGCGAATGATCAGAGACCTGAAAGCATCTCTGGCGATCGCGCCTACCGCTGGCCAGCTCACGTTACTTTTATAATGCTCAAAGGTACTGCGAGCCAGCGCCTGGTATTGCGCAGAGTGCCTGACATATTCCGTAATAAATTCGCCGTAGGCTTCGGGCTTACTCCCCGGTGGAAAAGTTTCCCCCGTCGTACCTGCGATCACCACGCTGCCTATCCCACCCACATCACTGGCGAGCGACGGCACCCCAAAAGACGCCGCCTCACTTAGCACCACACCCATGGCATCCGCCTGAGAGGGATACAGCAAAAAGTGCGCCGATTGAAATAGCTCAGCCATCTTGGCCTGTCCTGCTGCCGTCGTTCGATCGACAAAGCCATGGACCTTCACAAACTCAGGCACCTCAAAAGGCGGCGTGCAGCCAACGATATGTAAATCTGTCCTAATGCCCTGGCGATTTAGAACCTCGGCGATGCCAAAGGCCGTACTGCCGCCCTTACGCTCCCAGTCCACCCCCACGAACAGCAACTGACAAACGTCGAACTTCCGCTGAGCCAGCGCTTGCTCAAACGCCTCATCAGACAAACGCTTTGTTTGACTAGAGCCCCGAGGAATAACGCTAATCTTCGCGGGCGAAACCCTATAGAGTTCAGTCACTTGATTCGCGGCCCACTGCGAGTTCACAATAATTAAGCTGCATCTATCCACTACGCGCTGTTCCAGCTTCAGTAGATTTCGCCTAGTCTCTGCACACAAATTGCTTAAATAAGGATAAAAATCAATCAGACTACCCAGCGTTGTATCTGTCCACAGCACCATTGGCCTATCTGGGTTAACCATTGCCAGAGGAATGGCATTCTCAGGACACAGCAAAATATCGGCATCAGACTCAGCTAATTGCTTCGTAATTTGGCGGGCGTAGTGCCGAGACACGATTGGATCTGCCCAGCTATAAAAATCTTTCTGCTGAAATTTGCGATAAAACTGCCACTTGAGCCGAGTAATTGGGCTGCGCTTCCGCTCTAGTTTCCCTAATGGCAGAACCTGCGTATCTTCTGTCTTCAGCGTTTGAACAATCTTTTCTCCAGCGCCGTACAGGCCGAGATGCCGTCTTGGCCAGCTCTCAGGATTTTCTAGGTCAAAGGTTGTCGTGTAGGCAATTTTCATGATTCTTTTCTACTAAAGACCTATACGCATCTAGTGTTTGCTGGGCGATCGCATCCCACGCCAGCTCATCCAAGCTAACCTCTGCCGAAGCCGGCAAAAGCGTCTCTATCGCCTCATGCAGAACCTCCGCTGTCAGCGTGCCTGTATATGTCTTCACCCAGTCTGGACCCACCTGTTGCTGCCAATCTGCGATCGCCCCCAGATGCGGTGCCAACACCGACCGGTTGAAAGACAGTGACAACAGCAAGCTCCCGGAGTTCAAAATCTCCTCAAAGGGCAGCACTACCAAGTCAGCCGCTTTGAAAAATATCTGTAACTCTTCATCCTTAATGAAGCGTAGATGCAGCTGAATATTGTCAGCACCACCAGCTACCGCACGAACCATTTCTCCCAATGCGTCACTGTCTGGTTTTCCGGCTACCAGCAAAGTGATAGACCGATTAGAGGCTGGCAATTCACGGAATGTTGTGATGAGCGTCGGGACGTTTTTGTAGGGGCTGATGTAACCGAGGTAGAGCAGAACTTTAGTGTCTAAGGGCAGTTGAAGCTGCGATCGCGCCTCCTCCCGACTCATCTCATCTAGATAACACCCTCGGTAATGCCCATGCTTCACCACGAAGCTAGGTGTATTCACCAGCTCAGGCAACGATTTTTCTACCGCCGTTTTGCCTGCTTCACACAGATTGATATAGCCATCAGCATGCTCAACCAGCTGACTAGTAAACCAATCCGCCAACTTCTGATGCAGCACCACATGCGGCTTCTCGTCATGAATCGTCCACACCACTTTAGTGCCACGCCACTTACTCAGCTTTAGCAACAGCCAAAAAACAAAAACCCGCATCCGTGCCATCCAGACACTCGGATGCCTCACCAAGGTTTCCACCGGCCAATGCAAATGAAAAATATCAAACCGCTCTTTCAGCAGGAGCTTTGATGAAAACTCACGCACCGACACTGTCTCAGGCATGTGCGAATACAGCAGCCAAGTATAGGGATTTGCATAACGGGTCTTAAAGGCAGGCCAAGCAATCACCTTCATATCGGCCAGTTTTGATAAGAGCATCACCCCCTAAACTGCCCAGTTCTAAGGTCAGCTTTACGATTAAGGTGACCCTAATTCTCAGGTAGGTAGGGAAACCCGCACTCTCCTGTAATGGCCCACCCCCTTGTCAGCACAGCGAAAGTCCGCAACATTGGTGAATAACACTTATCGCACTGCAAAAAGCAGATCTTCAGTTATGACAGCAACGGTTTTGGAACAGGGAAATATCAGTATCCATACCGAGAATATTTTTCCCATTATTAAAAAATGGTTGTATTCCGACCATGAAATCTTTATTCGTGAGCTGGTCTCAAACGGCGTCGATGCCATTAGCAAGCTGAATATGCTCTCCCGCACGGGTGAGTTCAGCGAGGAAGTAGCGCCTCAAATTACAATCGCCATTGATAAAGAAGCCAAAACGCTTAGCATCACCGACAACGGCATCGGCATGACCGCCGATGAAATCAAGAAATATATCAATCAAGTCGCCTTCTCCAGCGCCGAAGAATTCATCAATAAGTTCAAGGACGAATCCGACCAGCAAATTATTGGACACTTCGGATTAGGCTTCTACTCCTCCTTCATGGTTGCTGATCGGGTAGATATCGATACGTTGTCTTGGCAAGAAGGCGCACAGTCCGTTCACTGGTCTTGTGATGGCAGTACTTCGTTTGAGCTGAGTGAGAGCGCTCGCACTGAGCGCGGACC
>ERZ1740067.128-NODE-128-length-60699-cov-7.124580_pt1 | contig 60699 bp, 47 predicted proteins | sample MGYA00581736_ERZ1740067 | MGnify/ENA primary metagenome ERZ1740067 (study PRJEB43018, sample SAMN04849236) | marine metagenome | isolation source: floating plastic debris | place: Pacific Ocean | collected 2008-08-27 | study: EMG produced TPA metagenomics assembly... | reverse complement strand
GACGAAGTTTCCGTACAATCAAACAATACAACAAAGGAAGAAGCGTTATCTGCTTTAGAGGTTCTTGGATTCACCAGAAGACAATCAGAAAAGGTTGTGGACCGGGTGCTCGCCCAAGATACTTCACTTAGCGTCGAAGACATCATTAAACAGGCGCTGAAAAATTTGTAATTAGTTTGGAAATAGGGGCGTTACCAGAACTTAAACCAATTGGGTTTAAGCTTCTGTTCTTTTTTATGTTGAGTTTTGGGCTAGGTCATCAACTTAGTGCCCAAGACCTCAATGAACAACCACAAGATTCTATCAAAACTGGAGTGGCTTTGGGAAAGATTCTCATGGAGAATCCCAATAGCGTCGTGACCCAATACGAATACGACCCCAAAATTGACCGGTACGTCTACATTGAAAGCGTGGGGGACTTTAACGTAAATTATCCACTTTTCTTGACCCCTGAAGAATTCTACGACTTGATTCAAAAAGAAAGTATGAAGTCGTATTTCAAGGAAAAAATAGATGCATTTTCAGGAAGAAAAGAGGGGAGTGAAGAAGCGAGAAAGAATCTTTTGCCCAATTTCTACATTAACAGTGGATTCTTTGAATCTGTTTTTGGAGGAAATACCATTGAGGTCATTCCGCAAGGTTCCGTTGCGATGGACCTGGGTATCATTTGGCAGAAAAATGATAATCCTGCATTATCTCCAAGAAACCGAACCAATCTTTCGTTTGATTTTGATCAGCGTATCAGTTTAAGCATGCTTGCCAAAGTGGGAGAGCGTTTGGAGGCTACGGTTAACTACGATACCGAAGCTACTTTCGATTTTCAAAATCTGGTAAAACTTGACTATACGCCGACAGAGGACGATATTCTTCAAAAAATCGAAATCGGTAATGTCAATATGCCCTTGAACAGTTCTTTGATTCAGGGGGCACAGAGCCTTTTTGGGGTAAAGACCCAAATGCAATTCGGTCGAACTACCGTTACGGCCGTCTTTTCAGAACAACGCTCACAAAACAATACCGTAGTCGCACAAGGGGGCGGAACCCTAAATGAATTTGCATTGACCGCATTAGATTATGATGAGGACAAACATTTCTTTTTGGCCCAATACTTTCGTGATAATTATGATAGGGCACTTGAAAACTATCCTTTTATCAACAGTCAGGTTCAAATTACCCGATTGGAGGTTTGGGTGACCAATAGAAATCAACAGACCATCAATGTTAGAAATGTGGTTGCCATTCAAGATTTGGGGGAAGGGGCTATAGGTCCGAATGGGAATGAAAAAACAAGAATTGGGATACAGGGTACACCCCCAGCAACATTTTTTAACGAAATCGGGAATGGTCTTTTGCCCCAAAACTCCAACAACGATTTCGACCCAGCTTTAATAGGAACAGGAGGGGCCTTGACGGAACAGATTCGTGATATTGCCACTGTAGAACAAGGGTTTAACCTTGGGGCTACGGGTGGATTTAACCCTAATCAGGGGTTTGATTATGCCATTCTGGAAAATGCCAGAAAATTAGAAGTTGGGCGCGATTACCAGTTTAATGGGCAGCTTGGGTATATTTCGTTAAATCAAAGATTGAGCAATGATGAGGTCTTGGGGGTGGCGTTTCAATACACATTTAATGGCGAGGTATTCCAGGTCGGGGAATTTGCCAATGGGGGTATTGATGCTACCACGACCACTACGGTAGGAAGCGCACCTCCAATCATCGAAAATAATACGTTAATACTTAAATTACTTAAAAGTAATATCACCAATGTAGATGATCCGATATGGGATTTGATGATGAAAAACATCTATTCCACTGGGGCCTTTCAATTGAGCCAAGAGGATTTTCGAATGAATATTCTCTATACTGACCCAACACCACGAAACTATATCACCCCGGTTGACCCTGACGCAGGGTGGCCTTCGAATTTGGAGGATAGAATTTTGATCAATGTGTTCAATCTAGACCGTTTGAATATTTACAATGATGTACAATCAGGAGGAGATGGTTTTTTTGATTACTTGCCGGGTATTACCATCGATCCGCAAACCGGGAGAATCGTCTTTACCTCGGTAGAACCCTTTGGTGAAAATTTATTTGAACTGTTGGGTGGAGGAACGTATGATGTCGAAAATGATCAGGGATATAATGTGAACCAGCAGAAGTATGTGTTCAGAAATATGTATGCCAAAACGAAGGCAGCTTCATTGCAAGATGCTGAAAAGAACCGTTTTCAGATTAAAGGACGATATAAATCTGAGGGGAACAATGGTATTCCCATTGGGGCGTTCAATGTACCCCGGGGGTCGGTTCGTGTTACGGCCGGGGGCAGGCAACTCCAAGAGGGTATCGATTATACGGTCAACTATCAGGCTGGAACGGTGCTGTTATTAGATCCTAGTCTGGAAGCATCTAATACGCCCATTAATATATCCGAAGAAAACAATGCTGTTATTGGCCAGCAAACCAGACGCTTTACAGGCATCAATGTAGAACACCAGTTCAATGAAAATTTTGTTCTTGGGGCTACCTTGCTAAACCTCAATGAAAGACCGTTGACCCAAAAAGCAAATTTTGGTATTGAACCCGTGAATAACACCATTTTCGGACTGAACGGAAATTTCAGCACTGAATTGCCGTTTTTGACCAGGCTCGCCAATAAACTGCCAAATATTGATACTGATGTTCCTTCCAATCTTTCATTTAGGGGAGAAGTGGCCTTTCTAAGTCCGAACTCCCCAAAGAATGCAGATTTTCAAGGAGAAACGACCACCTATTTAGATGATTTTGAGGGGGCACAGGCACTCATAGACATTCGGTCGTCCCTCGGGTGGTTCTTGGCAAGCCCGCCAGTGGAATTTTCAGATGGTCTCACCGATTTAGATGTGGGCTTTGGTAGGGCTAAAATGTCTTGGTATACCATCGACCCTATCTTTTATACGAATCAAAGACCTGATGGGGTGACCGATAATGATATATCCTTGAATTCCACAAGACGGGTTTTTATAGACGAGGTGTTCCCAACAGTGGATGTTGCCCAAGGGCAAACCACAGTGCAGGGTACGTTGGATATTGCGTATTATCCAGATGAAAAGGGGCCTTACAATGCAAATCCCGCCTTTGAAGGAAATCCACAGAATAATTGGGGAGGTATTATGCGATCGTTGAGTAGTACCAATTTTGAACAGTCCAATGTAGAATTTGTGCAGTTTTGGGTACTCGACCCCTATGTGGATGGTGAAACCATTGGGGCCAATACTGGTGAGTTGGTATTGAACCTCGGGAATATTTCTGAGGATATTTTAAAGGATGGTCGAAAGCAATACGAAAACGGCTTACCCGCCGCCACAAACAACGAGATTCCAAGGGAAACGATATGGGGATTGGTGCCGCAAACACAGTCATTGGTATATGCTTTTGATGCGGACGAAACCAATAGAACGCAACAAGATGTTGGTCTTGACGGTATCGATGATTTGGCAGAGGCGGCCATTTACAATGGGCCCGCTGAAGATCCAGCTTTGGACAATTATGTCTACTATCTTAATCGTCAAGGCGGTATTTTGGAACGTTATTACGACTTTAACAATCCACAGGGAAACTCTCCAGTATCCGTGACCAACACCGATAGAGGCTCCACAACATTACCCGATGTTGAGGATGTCGATCGCGATTTGACGATGAATACGGTAAACAGTTATTATGAATATCGTATTCCCATTGGCCCAAACACGACCATTGATGACCGTTATGTAACTGATATTATCGAAGGTACCGCTTCAGGGGGCAATAGAATACCAAATGGAGGGGAAGTAGATTACAGATGGATTCAATATAAAATTCCACTTACTGATTTTACCGAGTCAATTGGGGGTATAACCGATTTCCGTTCCATAAGTTTTATGCGGATGTACCTCACCGGATTTTCAGATGATGTGGTACTTCGTTTTGCTACCTTGGATTTGGTTCGTGGAGACTGGCGAAGTTATACGAACACGCTACAACCTGGTATCGATGATATTCCCGAAGATGACGGTACCCTTATTGATGTGAATACCGTAAATATTGAAGAGAATAGTGGGCGAACACCCATACCTTATCAATTGCCTCCAGGGGTCATTCGTGAGCAGTTGAACAATAATAACACCATTATTCGACAGAACGAACAATCGTTATCTTTTTTGATTGAAAATCTAGAGTCCCAAGACAGTCGGGGTGTCTTTAAAAATGTAAATATTGATGTTCGGCAATATGAGCGTATCAAAATGTTCATGCACGCTGAAAAATTGTTCAATACGGACTATTCTGATGACGATACCCCGTTGGTAGGTTTTCTTCGATTGGGAACTGATTTTTCAGAGAATTTTTATCAAATCGAGCGTGCCCTCCAATTTACCCCATTCGGTTCCTCCTCAGCGGAGGAAATATGGCCGGAAGTCAATGAGATTGATGTTGCCCTCTCTGATTTGAACAAAGTAAAATCCCTTCGAATTGCACAGCGTGATGATGGCGTGCCTTTGACCGAGCTTCGGTTTTATGAAGTCGTCAATGGAGAGGTGGTTGAGGTTGGCGAGTTCGACCCTAGAACTGTGGGCGTAAACCGAATTGGTATTCGAGGAAATCCATCTTTCGGTAGTATTCGAGCTATGATGGTTGGGGTTAAAAACACAGACGCCGTACCGGCAAGGGGTGAGGTCTGGTTCAATGAACTCCGTTTGGCCGGTTTGGACAATAATGGGGGCTGGGCCGCAATTGCTGCGCTAGATGCCAATATGGCTGACTTTGCAAATGTAAGTGCTACTGCCAGCACCAGTACTTCAGGTTTCGGTTCTATTGATCAGATACCCAATGAAAGGGCACGAGAAGATGCCATTTCATACGATATGGTAACCAATGTGAATGTTGGTCAGCTTTTTCCGAAAAAATGGGGCTTGCAGATTCCATTCAATTTTGGGCTTTCAGAAACTTTGATTACGCCAGAGTTTGATCCGGTATTCGACGATTTAAAGTTAGACGATCTCATCGATGCCCAAGCCACTGATGAAGGTCGCGAGGCCGTACGTGAACAGGCTGAAGATTATACGAAACGTAGAAGTGTTAATTTGATTGGGGTTAGGAAGAATCGTGGGGAAGAGGCTGATGCCAATTTCTATGATATTGAAAATTTTACCTTCAACTATTCCTACAATAAAACGAGCCATCGCGACTTTGAAATCGAGGACCTTCAAGATGAGAACGTGAACACTGGTTTTGTTTATAACCACAATTTCAAACCTGCGGCGGTGGCCCCATTTGCAAAGGCAGATTCCCTTTTTACGGGCAATTATTGGAAATGGCTCAAAGACTTTAATTTCAATTTATTACCAACAAGTGTATCGTTGAACGCCAACGTGAATCGATCGTTCAACCAACAGCGTTTTAGAGGTGTTTTTGGGGATGGAGATTTCTTGGATTTACCTACCCTACAACAACGCAATTATCTTTTCAATTGGCAATATGCCCTAAATTATAGTTTGACCAAATCACTGCGACTGAATCTTACGGGCTCAAACAATAACATTGTTAGAAATTATTTTGCCGATGGGGAAGATTTTGAAGGAAGGCCTTTGATTGACAATTCATTGGATCTTTGGGATGGATTCTTTGATGTGGGTGAACCCAATAGACACTCACAGCAAATGCAGTTGAACTATGAACTGCCTTTTGAAAAAATACCATTTTTGAACTTTATAAATGCCCAATATACCTATACCAGTAATTTTGACTGGCAACGAGGTGGCGACGCCCTGATTGAGGTTGCCGGCGAAACTATTAATACAGTGCAAAACGCCAATACCCATAACCTCACGGCGAATTTGACCATGCAAAGCTTTTATGATGTCATAGGGCTTAAAAAACGAACCGGTAGCAAAGCGACCACAGGAATCGCACCACCTAGAAGCCGAAGTTCTCAAAACGCTGATGATGATAAAAAAGATAAAAAGCCGAAGGGAAAAACGTCTAAGGCATGGAATACCTTGGTGGATATCGTTACAATGGTGAAACGCGTCAATGTGAATTATAGTGAAAATAACGGTAAGGTACTTCCTGGATATACCCAATCGATAGGTTTTGTCGGAACGAGCAGGCCTACTTTAGGATTTGTTTTTGGAAGTCAACGCAATGTGCGTTTTGAAGCGGCGCGAAGGGGCTGGCTGACGAATTTCCCAGAGTTTAACTCCCAATATGTTCAGAACAGTACAAAAAACCTGAATATTACCGCTACAGCACAACCCACACAAGACCTAACTATAGATATTCTGGCAGACCGTCAGTTTTCAAACAATTTACAGGAAAATTATGTCCCGGACCTTTGGGCGCAAGGTCAGACGGGTTTGATCAATGCTATAGGAAATTTCAGTATCTCGACAATGATGATTGGAACGGTGTTCAGTAAAAGTGATGAATTCGATTCCCAAACGTTTGAGCAGTTTAAGGCCAATCGTTTGACGGTTGCAAATAGAATTGTTTCCGATAGGCGCATCAATGTGCAGGCACGTGATGAAGAGGGCTTCCCGGTAGGATACGGTAAGACCAGTCAAGATGTTTTGCTTCCAGCCTTTTTTGCTGCTTACACAGGGCAAGATGTGAATCGGGTAAACCTAGATGCCTTCCGTGAGATACCTATTCCAAACTGGAACATCAAATACACAGGGTTGATGAAGAACCGTTGGTTCAAAAAGAAATTTAAGCGTTTCTCCGTTCAACATGGATATCGCTCCTCTTACAGTTTGAATTCCTTTCAAACGAATCTCGAGCGGGAACAACTGGTCAATGACGGTTTAGCTCCCGTGAATGCCGAAACAGGCAATGTGCTCCCTGAAAATATTATCAATAATGTAGTGTTGAATGATGAATTCAATCCGCTGATGCGATTGGATTTCGAAATGAAAAGCTCCATGAGTGTTTTGGCTGAGGTACGTACCGACCGCGTACTTTCGTTAAGTTTTGACAATAGCCTTTTGACCGAGATCAACGGAAGGGAGTATACCTTAGGGCTGGGCTATCGCTTTAAAGACGTAAAGTTTGTGACCAATATTGGCGGCGAAAGAACCCGATTAAAGGGCGATTTGAATATACGGGCCGATCTGTCACTGAGAGACAATATCACAATTATTCGTAATCTTGATTTGGATAACAATCAAATAACTGCTGGGCAAGAATTGTGGTCCATTAAGTTGAATGCCGACTATGCACTGAGCAAAAACCTGAATGCCATTTTCTTCTACGATCATTCCTTTTCACAATTCAAGGTCTCGACGGCGTTCCCGCAGACAACGATTAATGCTGGATTTACCCTTCGCTATAATTTTGGAAACTAGTTTTCTGCTAGATGCTAGATGCTAGATGCTAGATGCAATATACTAGATGCTGGAAGTTGGATTTTTAAAATTCAAGTCAGAATGTAAAATTAATTGTTATTTGGATTAAAAGTTTTGATTATCGTCTGAATACGTTTTATCGTCAAACTCCTAAACCCTGTGAAATAAAAAAATCATTTTGACAGCGTTGAGAAACGGTTAACTTTGTTCTTATTGTAAAAATTTTAGAATGAATATTCCAGCTGATTTAAAGTATACCAAAGACCATGAATGGGTCAGCATCGATGGCGATGTGGCTACCGTAGGTATAACTGATTTTGCCCAAGGAGAACTGGGTGATATCGTTTATGTTGAAGTCGAAACCTTAGACGAGACATTGGATAAAGAAGAAGTCTTTGGCACTGTAGAGGCCGTAAAGACAGTTTCTGATTTGTTCTTACCATTGAGTGGCGAGATCGTCGAATTTAATGAATCATTGGAAGAGGAGCCCGAAAAGGTGAACGCCGATCCTTATGGTGAAGGTTGGATGATAAAAATAAAAATTTCAAACCCAGACGAAGTAGAGGAGTTGCTCAGTGAAGGCGACTATAAAGCTTTGGTAGGTGGGTAATTACAAATATACAGTATGCTTTATAGGCTGGATGGTGTTGATTACATCACTCAGCCTTTTTTCATTTTCTGACGAAGGGGAAAGCAAGATTTGGTTTCCCCATCTAGATAAGATAGTACACTTTACATTTCACTTAGGCATTATGGTATTGGGCTACCTGATGCTGCTGCAATCAACAGTTTCCATCGAGGATAGAAAAAGAAAAGTGCAATTCTTGTTGCTATTTTCACTGTGTTATGGGCTTTTAATTGAAGGGTTACAGTGGCTAATGCCGTACGACCGCTCGGCAGAGATTTCAGATGTTCTGGCCAATTCTTTAGGAGCGATAACGGGCGGTTTACTCATTCAATGGAGGCCTTCACTCTTTGAAGGGTTAAAATGAAGGTTGAAATTGTGGTCATTTTAAATATTTGGTTAAATTAGCGAAGACTTAAAATTAGGATATGGAACCGAAAAAGAACCCGAAAGCGGATGTAGGCAGAAATAGTGGACTTTATTTTGTCATTGGTTTGGCAGTGGTTATGTTGTTGGTCTGGAGAGGACTGGAGTGGAAGAAATATGACGAGGCCAATGATTATGATATTGCCCTTAATGTTGAAGATCAGTTGGATGAAGAAGTACCAATGACCGAGCAGATTAAAACACCGCCACCACCGCCACCGCCGGCAGCACCTGAAGTCATTGAAGTAGTCGAGGATGAGGAAGAAGTAGAAGAAACGGTTATAGAATCTACTGAGACCAGTCAAGAAGAAGAGGTAATGGAAGTAGAAGACGTAGAGGTAGAAGAGGTTGATGAAGACATTTCCGTGCCCTTTGCCGTTATTGAGGATGTTCCCGTGTTTCCTGGATGTGAAGGGGCAAGCAATAAAAAAGCATGTTTTCAAGAAATGATGCAAAAGCATATTCGTAAAAACTTCCGTTATCCTGAAATTGCACAAGAAATGGGTATTCAAGGAAGGGTTGCCGTGATGTTTACCATTCAGAAAGACGGTAGTATAGGCAATATTAGAATGCGTGGTCCGGATAAGAATTTAGAAAAAGAGGCGATGCGAATCATTAATAAGTTGCCAAAAATGACTCCTGGAAAACAAAGAGGTCGTGCTGTAAAGGTTCCTTTTAGTATTCCTATCAACTTTAAGTTGCAATAGAATTCATAAAAACTCCAATGAAAGCCCGGTATCCACCGGGCTTTTTTCTTGTCATATTGTTAAGATGGGTTGCAAAACCTAGACCCCGGGCGTATCTTTGCAACCCAATTAAAGGATGATGAAGGCTGCTACAGGTACGTTACAGACATCTTGGTTCATGGTGATTTCTGATTTTAAAGAATTGACCAAGGTTCGTTTAGCGATAAGTGTGGTTTTTTCCTCTATTGCAGGCTATTTTTTAGGGGCTTATCAAATAGACCTATTGTCCATTCTGTTTTTGGCTTTTGGAGGCTATTGCATGGTTGGCGCTTCCAACGCTTATAACCAGGTTATTGAAAAAGATTTGGATGCCTTGATGAAGCGCACAAGAAATCGACCGTTACCTGCGGGAAGGGTTTCCGTTACTACGGCATTGACAACCGCCATTGTTATGACCCTACTGGGTGTTGCAGCCCTGTACGTGCTAAATCCTAAAACGGCTTTGTTTGGCGCTATTTCCTTTTTCTTGTACACTAGTGTATACACCCCATTAAAGACCATTACGCCCTTATCGGTTTTCGTAGGGGCCCTACCTGGGGCAATCCCTTTTATGTTAGGGTGGGTTGCGGCCACCAATGAATTCGGCATTGAGCCGGGAACGTTATTTATGATACAGTTTTTTTGGCAGTTTCCCCACTTTTGGGCATTGGGGTGGATGTTGGATGACGATTACAAACGTGGCGGATTTAAAATGCTACCAACAGGGAAAAAAGATACAGCTACCATTTTTCAGATCATTTTGTATACCATTTGGATGATCGTGATTTCCATTATGCCCGTTTTCGGATTTACTGGGCGATTGATACTTTCAGTTCCAGCGGCTGCCATTATCTTGTTGATGGGTTTGGGCATGCTGTTCTTCGCTTTCAAACTATATGAAAATCGAGATAATGCCTCAGCACGAAAATTGATGTTGGCCAGCGTTTCTTACATTACACTAATGCAAATTGTTTTTGTATTGGATAAGTTTATTTAGATAATTATGGGAGTAGATTTAACACAAGGCACCCCGCAAGAGAAAAATGCCAGGGCAAAAAAGATGATGCTCTGGTTTGGTATTGTTAGTTTGATTATGGCCTTTGCCGGTTGGACCAGTGCCTACATAGTGAGCAGCAAACGAAAAGACTGGCTCGATACGATAGAACTACCCCAAGCGTTTTTCGTAAGTACCGCTATCATAGTAGTGTCTAGTTTAACCTATATTCTGGCGAAAAAAGCAACAAAGCAAGATAATCACAAGAAAGCAACGATGTGGTTATTGCTCACCTTGGCTTTGGGCATTTCATTTATTGCTTTACAATTCTCTGGGTTTTCACAAATGCTACGGACAGGTTACTATTTTACAGGGCCGACCAGTAATATCAAAATGTCTTATATTTTTCTGATTGCCTTTGTTCATATTCTGCATGTAGTGGCAGGTTTGGTTTCACTTCTTGTGGTATTATACAAACAAGTAAACGGAAAGTATACTTCAGTTGATATGTTGGGGTTGGAATTGGGCGCAACCTTTTGGCATTTCTTGGATTTACTCTGGGTATATCTTATTTTGTTTATGTTCTTTGTGAAATAAACAGGGTATTTTAAAGTTTTCTTTGAACGCATATTTGATTAAATAAGAAAACGATTATTTTTACTAAAATTTTATTAAAACGGATATTTTAATGGATACTACGGTAACTAGCGAATCAGGAGAAGGCGTTTGGGGTGGCGGTGAAGACGTACAGCCCTTAGGGGCCAGTTATGGTAAAACGATGATGTGGTTTTTCATTGTTTCGGATGCGCTTACGTTTTCAGGTTTTCTAGCAGCTTATGGCTTTACACGGTTCAAATTTATTGAAATGTGGCCTATTGCAGATGAGGTGTTCACCCACGTTCCTTTTTTTCATGGTAATTATCCCATGATTTATGTAGCTTTCATGACATTCATTTTGATCATGTCTTCTGTTACTATGGTATTGGCCGTAGACGCAGGCCACAAGATGAAACAGAATAGTGTGACGTGGTATCTGTTCTTAACAATTATTGGAGGAGCTATTTTTGTTGGTTCACAGGCTTGGGAATGGGCGACCTTTATTAAGGGTGATTTTGGGGCTTTGGAAACCAAGGGGGGCAGAGTTCTTCAATTTTTCAATGCTGAAACGGGCGAACGTGCTGCAATAGCAGATTTTTCAAAAGAGCTTCCTGAAGAACGTATCAAACATGTCAGTAGTGAAGGTGTTTGGTTTGAAAAAGAAGGCTACCAAACCTCTTATTCGCTCAATGAAGTGGTAGAAGGATTTAAGGCCAACCCTGGTATTCTTATCCGTACGGAAAAAATAAATGAAGAAGGCAAGAAAACCCTGTTGGATAGAAAACAGTCTTTAGAAAGATTGAAAGATGCGGTAAGAGTGGTTGAAGGCGCCAACCTTATACGTAATGAATATGGTAGTCGTCAATTTGCAGATTTCTTTTTCTTTATTACTGGTTTTCATGGTTTTCACGTGTTCTCCGGAGTAGTGATTAATGTAATTATTTGGTTCAATGTCATCATAGGGACTTACGAAAAACGTGGTCATTATGAAATGGTTGAAAAAGTCGGACTGTATTGGCACTTTGTAGATTTGGTCTGGGTGTTTGTATTTACATTTTTCTATTTAGTATAAATTTTATTATTACTGCGAAAGCGAGTATTTCATATAATGTTACAGCATGGCACACGAACATAAACTTGAAATTTTTAGGGGACTTTTAAAGTTCAAATCCAACATACAAAAGATTTGGGGCGTATTAATATTCCTGTCGATTGTCACTGCAATAGAGGTTGTACTGGGTATCTATAAACCTGAATTCATGTTAAGCACCTATTTTCTGGACATGAAGCTATTGAATTGGATTTTTATTATTTTGACCTTGGTAAAGGCCTATTATATCACTTGGGATTTTATGCACATGCGTGATGAGAAAAGTTCTTTGCGTAGAGCGGTAGTATGGACACCTATTTTCTTGGTATCCTATCTCATATTTATACTCCTTTTCGAAGCCACTTATGTTTTTGAGGTGTTCAGGGACGGTTTCTTGGCTTGGGATTTCTAATTGAAGGAGATTCTCCAACGCGATGTGCCGGAATTCCAATAAAGGTCATTCCCACTTGGGCGGGTAACATAAAAAGACTTTTAAAACTCTTTTTCAGAGTTAACAATATTTTAAGGCGGTTCGGAAGACCGCCTTTTTTATTTTTGTAATTGAATTGTATTGCCTTGAAAAAGACCTTCGTACTTATAGCACTTTTTGTTCTTCCATTAGTGGCGTATCTTTTTTTTGCTTCTGGAGTAAACAATTTTGGTAGACTGCCCACACTCACTAAAAATGTAAGGGACGTTTCGTTTATTGATGACGCCCAGACCTTTGAAGGAAAGATTACAATTCTAGGGTTTTTAGGGGAAGAAATCGAAAACCAGAAAACGATTGCCCTCAATCTTAATCAGAAAATTTATAAACCTTTTTACGAATTCAATGATTTTCAATTTATAATGATTGTGCCCCCTAATACTGAGGATAAGGTTGAAGCACTAAAATATGAATTGAGTCAATTGGAGGATATTTCAAGATGGAATTTTGTGTTTGCGGAGAGGGAACAAATTCAAGAAGTATTTTCAAGCCTAGAAACGAATTTAAGTTTAGATGAAAATATCGGAACCTCATACGTATTTATTGTGGACAAAGAAGCGAACCTAAGGGGGCGAAGTAAAGATGAAGATGAAGGGGTAAAATACGGGTATCAAGCCAACTCTGTTGCGGAACTAAACAATAAAATGGAAGATGATGTTAAAATCATTCTCGCCGAATATCGACTGGCACTAAAAAAGAACAATGCCACAAGGAGCAAGTAATAAAAAAAAGTATACCTACGTTTGGGTCTCTGCCGTTGTTTTGGTTTTCGGAATATTCACGGTCGTAGAAGTTTCAAAAAGGTTTAGAGATGATACGGTCGTCGATAAAAACCGTATGATGGTGGCTTCGAACCAAGATGAACTTGCATTTGTTGTCAGCGACGGGCAAAAGCGGACCGTACCTCCTTTTTTGTTTATCAATCAAGATAGTAGTGTTGTAAGCAATAAAGACTATTTAGGCAAAGTGTACGTAGTTGATTTTTTCTTTACTACATGCCCGACGATTTGCCCAATAATGACCCAAAATCTAGCAGATATTCAGAATACGTTTAAAGATGAAGCCGATTTTGGAATTGCTTCCTTTACCATAAACCCTAGGTATGATACGCCCGAAGTGCTACGAAAATACCAAGAGAAGTATGGTGTGAAAGATGCGTTGGATTGGAATTTTCTGACTGGTGATCAAGATAAAATTTATGCCCTGGCCCGTCAAGGCTTTACCATGTATGTCAATGAACAACAAGCAGCGCCTGGGGGATTTGAACATTCAGGCCTATTTGCGCTTATTGATAAAGAAGGAAACTTTCGATCACGAACAGACCGTTATGGGAATCCCTTGATATATTACCGCGGCACCATAACCGAAGCACAAGGAACCAATAATGAGGGCGAAGCACAACAAATAACGATGTTGAAAGAGGATATTAAAAGATTGTTGGAAGAATAATGGAAGCTACGTTGAAAGAGGAGAAGAAAATCAAGGTTTGGATTACAGTGTTGTCGATAGCAATACCTGTGGTAGTGGCAATTTTGTTTGGATATAAAATTCCGAATGTAGAGCCGCTAACATTTTTACCTCCCATTTATGCTAGTATCAATGGTCTGACCGCAATCTTGTTGTGTGCAGCAGTATGGGCCATAAAACGTCAAAACCGTCAATTGCACCAAAGATTAATGACAACTTGTATTGCGTTGTCAGCACTTTTTTTAGTGATGTATGTGGCATACCATATGACATCTGAATCCACGCCCTTTGGTGGTGAAGGAACTATTCGCTACATATACTTTTTCATATTACTTTCCCATATTGCCCTTTCGATTATCATTATTCCCTTGGTATTGGTCACATATAGTAAAACGTATTTGAAGGATTTTGAATCCCATAAAGTATGGGCGAGATATACTTTCCCGATTTGGTTATATGTGGCCGTAACCGGTGTGGTCGTTTATTTGATGATTTCCCCATATTATGTATAAGAGAATTGTTTTTATTCTTGTTGTTTCATGCGTTTTATTTCCCTCTTTTGCCGAGGCCCAATGTGCTATGTGTCGAGCGGCATTAGAGAGTGAAGCAGACAACAGTCAGGCAGAGGGTGTGAACAATGGTATCGTATACCTTATGGCCATTCCTTATCTCTTGGTGGGCGGTCTTTTCTACCTTATCTATCGTAAAATCAGAGGGTAACACAATTTTTATAAAATTTTTAAGGACAGACTGTAACATTTTGGGTTAGTTTTAGTCTTATGCATATACGTTCGCGTATTTCATCAATCAAAAATCCAACCCAAATGTTTGACATCGAAAGGTGGCAAGAAATTTTTGATACCATCCGTAAAAATAAATTACGGACGTTCTTAACAGGTATCTCGGTCGCTTCCGGTATTTTCATATTGGTCATTCTTCTCGGTTTTGGCCAGGGGATGCAAAATGGCATCAAGCAAGAATTTGAGCAAGATGCGGCAACCAGTGTTTGGGTTTGGCCAGGGGTAACTTCCAAAGAATTCAAGGGAATGAATCCTGGGCGAAAAATCCAGTTGACGAATGAAAATTATGATAATTCAGTTGCCCTTTTCGAAGAAACCATAGAATTCGATTCCCCCAGAATTTTTGTAAGGGACATTACAGTCAATTATGGGAAAGAATCCCTGGTTTATGGTGTGCAAGGCGTCTCCCCCAATTTTCAGTTTATTGAAAATTGTAAAATGATAGAAGGGCGCTTCATCAATTATCCTGATGAATCAAGCCTTGCCAAGGTCGCCGTAATAGGTAAAAAAATCAGAACCGATGTTTTTGGGAAATTGGATACCCCTATAGGAGAATATATTGAAATATCGGGTATTCCGTTTAAGATTATTGGTGTGTATAAAGAGTACGAAGACCGCAAAGAAGAGCGTATTTATATCCCAATTACGACAGCGCAAAGAACGTTCAATGGGGGGAATCGTGTGAACAATATGTCTTTTACCCTACCTGCTGTGGAGAACTTTGAACAGGCTGTGGTACAGGCGGTGGACTTCAAAAAAAACCTAAGGTCATTTTTGCAACAAGCCCAAACGGTATCACCTGAAGATACCAGTGCCATTCGCGTTTGGAGCGCTATGGAAGAAGCGAAGCGATATTATAGTTTGACCAATAATATCAAAGTATTTTTTTGGTTTGTCGGGGTTTGTACCATTATTGCGGGAGTCGTCGGGGTCAGTAATATTATGTTGATTGTTGTCAAAGAACGAACTAGGGAAATTGGAATTCGAAAGGCCCTTGGGGCACAACCCTGGTCTATTATCGGAATGATTTTGCATGAAGCCATTTTTGTTACCGCTATTTCAGGTTTTGGAGGACTGATTTTTAGTATGGCCCTTTTGGAAGTCGTTGGGCCGCATATAGAAATAGATTATGTGGTAAATCCATCGGTAAACTTTGCCGTAGCGTTCACCACGGTAATTGTTTTGGTAGTTGCCGGTACGTTGGCTGGATTTTTCCCAGCATGGCGTGCGGCCAGGGTACATACCATAGAGGCATTAAGAGACGAGTAGGCTATGTTCAATAAAGACCGTTGGAAAGAAATTTTAGAAGTGTTGACCTCAAATTGGTTCAGAACGGTGCTCACGGCCTTTGGGGTGTTCTGGGGCATCTTTATTCTTATCGTACTTCTCGCTGCAGGTAAGGGTCTTGAAAACGGAATCAATGCTGACTTTGGTGATATCGCGACCAATACCATGTTCATGTGGACACGCAGAACCACGAAACCTTACGAGGGGCTTCCTAAAGACAGGAGTTTTGAGTTTCAACGTGAAGATGTGCAGTCAATACGCGATAATGTGCCCAACCTAAGGTTTATTTCTCCTCGAAACCAATTGGGGGGCTTCAGTTCTGGAGGAAATAATGTTGTTCGTGGTTTAAATGCTGGGGCATATAATGTTTATGGAGACTATCCGGAGATTATCAACCAAGATCCAATGACGGTTACCTCCGGTAGGTTTATCAATCATAATGATATCAATGAAAAACGGAAAATTGCCATCATTGGTCAAGGGGTGAAAAATGACCTGTATGAAAAAAACGAGGAGGTTCTAGGTACTTACATAAAAATTCAAGGCGTGAATTTTTTAGTGGTCGGTACGTATAAAAAGAACTCCAGCGATGGAGGCGAAGAAGGCCAAAAAGAAATATTTGTGCCATTTACAGCCTTCTCACAAGCGTTCAATCGTGGTCAAGATGTAGGATGGATGGCCATTACAGCACATGATGGTAGCTCAATCTCTATCTTAAAAGAAAAGATCATAGCGGTAATGAAGGAAAAGCATAAAGTGCATCCAAAAGACAAGCGGGCCATCGGCCATTTTGACTTATATGAGCAATACAATAGGGTTGAAAGTCTTTTTGCAGGTATTCGCTGGATAGCGATTATTGTGGGAACCTTTGTGCTGATTTCGGGTATTATTGGAATAAGCAACATCATGCTCATAGTCGTCAAAGAGCGCACAAAGGAAATTGGTATACGAAGGGCGCTGGGCGAGTCCCCTTGGTCAATAAAACAACAAATATTGATGGAGTCCATCTTTTTGACCATTATTTCAGGAATGACGGGAATCATCTTTGGAGCATTGGTCATTTACGGAATAAATGCACTACTTGACAGTGTTGGTCCTGTTGACATGTTTTTGAACCCTAGTGTAAGTGTAGGGGTCGTCTTCAGTGCCATGACCGTCTTGATTTTCTCTGGGTTGTTGGCCGGATTTATTCCAGCGAACAGTGCGATACGAGTAAAACCAATCGAAGCGTTGCGAAGCGAATAACCAGAGAATTATAAATAGCCAATTAACCGAACTTAAAACGTTAAACACATGAAAAAGTCAGTAACCATACTCATACTCGTCGTAATAGTCGTGGCCTTTGCAGGTTCGATGTACTACTTGTACCAAAAGAATGCTGAAGACCCTGTAACCTATAAAACAGAGGCGCCAAAAAAACGAAACATAGTGAAAAAAGCTGTGGCAACCGGCAGTATTCTTCCGTTGGAAGAAGTCTTGATAAAACCCAACATATCAGGGGTCATAGAGGAGGTCTACGTAGAGGGTGGAGATTATGTGAAAACTGGTGATCTTTTGGCAAAAATTAAGGTTGTTCCAAATTTGAGTGCATTAAATGACGCAAGAGATGCCATAGAAAGAGCACGAATAGATGTTGAAAATCAGAAACGGAATTATGACCGGCAACAATCAATTTTTCAAAGGGGGGTTATTTCGAAAGCTGATTTAGAGAACGCAGAAGTGGCTTATGAACAAGCCAAGCAAACCTTTAAGGCTGCCAATCAGCGTTTTGATATCATCAAAACGGGTACGTCTAGAGGATATGGAAACCAAGCCAATACACTGATTCGTTCAACAGTTAGCGGAATGGTTTTGGATGTTCCGGTGGAAAAAGGAAATCAAGTAATAGAGAGCAATAATTTTAATGAAGGAACTACTATAGCTTCCATTGCCGATGTGGAAAAAATGATATTTGAAGGAAAGGTCGATGAATCCGAAGTAGGTAAAATTAAGGAAGACCTTCCTTTGGAAATCACTGTAGGAGCCATTGAAGATCAGGTATTTGAAGCAGTCTTGGATTATATCGCACCTAAGGGTGTTGAGGAAAATGGAGCCATCCAGTTCGAAATCAAAGGAACTTTAAAAAAGCAGGATACCACTTTTATAAGAGCGGGCCTGAGTGCCAATGCATCTATTATTATGGCCCGTGCAGATAACGTTTTGGCGCTGAAGGAAGCCTTGGTGCAGTTTGATGATGATACCAAAGCGCCTTTCGTGGAAATAGAGGTAAATGAACAGCAATTTGAACGAAAGGAAATACAGCTCGGTATTAGTGATGGCATCTTCGTTGAAGTAAAATCAGGTATCACCGACAATGATGAGGTCAAGGTGTGGAATAACGTTGAAGACGAGGACGAAGATGAAGACGAAGAAGGTGACTAGCACCTCTTTAACATAACTTTTAAGCTAATCTTGTAACATTTTTGCGACTTGTCAGTCCTATACATGGATTCCAAGTCCAGAGAACTAAGCAAACCAATCATGATAGAAATTAAAGATCTTCATAAGTCTTATAGGATGGGAAGCAATTCGCTTCATGTTTTAAAGGGTATCAATTTTAATGTGGAAGAAGGAGAATTGGTCGCCATTATGGGATCTTCCGGTTCGGGCAAATCAACACTGTTGAATATTTTGGGCATGTTGGATGGTGCGGACTCCGGGGAATATCAATTGGATGGGGTACCTATAAAAGACCTTACAGAAAAGAAAGCAGCTCAGTACAGAAATAAATTCCTTGGGTTCATTTTTCAGTCTTTTAACCTAATCAATTATAAATCGGCGGTTGAAAATGTTGCCTTACCGTTGTACTATCAAAAGGTGGGTCGAAAAGAACGACAAGAAAAGGCCCTGAATTACCTCGAACGCGTAGGTTTAAAAGAATGGGCGACCCATCTACCATCAGAACTTTCAGGTGGGCAAAAGCAGCGGGTAGCCATTGCAAGGGCCATGGCCGCAGAACCTAAGGTACTTTTGGCTGACGAACCTACAGGGGCGTTGGATAGTAAAACCTCTTATGAGGTAATGGATTTGATTCAAAAAATCAACGATGAAGGCAATACCATTTTGGTGGTCACACACGAAGAAGATATCGCCCATATGTGCAAAAGAATCGTACACCTTAAAGATGGATTGATTGTGGAGGATAAAAAAATCGAACAAGTAAGAGCCCAACAATATGTTTGATAGGGATATCTGGCAGGAAATATTCAACACCATCAAAAAAAATAAGCTGAGAACCTTTTTGACTGGCTTTTCAGTAGGTTGGGCGATTTTCATTTTGGTCATGCTACTCGCTTCGGTAAATGGAATGCAGAACGGATTTTATTCCCAGTTCAATGACGATGCCACCAACTCGATAATTATTCGTCCTGGAACCACAGCTGAGGCTTATGCTGGTTTTGAAGCTGGGCGTAAAGTACAGTTCGAAAATGATGATATTGAGTTTATCCAGAAGAGTTTTCCAGAAGATTTTGTTGAAATAAGTGCTAGATTCTATCAAGGAACAAACGCGCGTTACAAGAATGAAACGGGTAGCTATTCCGTGCAAGCAGTGCACCCAGATCATCAAATCATTGAAAAGACTATTGTTACTGCGGGTCGATTTATCAATGAGGCCGATCATATAAACAAAGCAAAAGTTGCAGTAATTGGTCGGAAAGTGGCCGAGGACTTGTTCGATAAAGAAGATCCCATCGGTAAGTTTGTAGAATTCAACAACCTTCCATTCAAGGTAATAGGTGTGTTCATAGATGAAGGCGATGACAATGCGGAAAGAATAATCTATGCTCCAATAAGTACTTATCAAAGAATATATGGAAATACCAACGATATCAACGTGATTCTGTTAACGTATAATCCTGAATATGATTTGACCAAGGCTTTGGAATTCTCCGATAAATTAGAAACCATTATGAAGAGAAGGCACAAAGTAGCACCAAAAGACCAGGCCGGTATAAGGGTATGGAATTATGCCCAAGCTTTTGATGATATCAGCAGTTTTACCACGGTTTTAAAAGCGATAGGTATCGGTGTTGGATTTTTAATCTTAGTGGCTGGTATCGTAGGAATAGGAAATATTATGGTTTTCACGATAAAGGAAAGGACAAAAGAAATAGGGGTTCGAAAAGCTCTTGGTGCAAGGCCTAACCAAATAGTGAATCTGGTGTTGTTGGAGTCGATTTTTATCACGGCCCTATCTGGATTTATAGGACTTTTATTTGCATGGTTAATACTTTCATTAATCGGCCCAAATATCAAAAGTCCAGCCTTTACCAACCCCAGTGTAAGTGCTTCAACTGTAGTAACGGCAACCATTGTTTTGATTATTGCCGGAGTTTTGGCAGGATTGATTCCCGCAATGAAAGCGGCAAATGTTAAACCAATAGTAGCGCTAAGGGATAAGTAGTATGTGGTTGTTCGATAGAGATTTATGGTTTGAAATTTTCCATACCCTTGGAAAAAATATGTTCAGGACCTTTCTGACCATGCTTGGGGTGATTTTTGCCATGATGATTTTGGTGTTGCTTCTGGGTTCTGCAAATGGAATGAGCAATGGTTTTGATAAGCTTTTTGCGGGCACGGCTTCCAATAGCTTGTTTGTTTGGGGGCAAAGCACTTCCGAACCGTATAAGGGGTTTGAACGAGGTCGAAGAATACGATATAAAATTGAAGATGCGGACATTTTAAAGAATCAAATTCCAGAAATTGAGGTTTTGGCGCCAAGAATTGAATTGGGAAGCCATAGAGATATTGTCACGGTTTATAGAAAAGGGCAAACCAGTGGGTCTGCGGTCTATGGAGACTATCCCCAAATCGATAATATCACGAAAAAGAAACTGGTTGAAGGGCGTTTTTTGAACGACAATGATATTGAATACTCAAAAAAGGTATGTGTAATAGGAGAGGAGACCTACAAACTTCTCTTTGAAAAAGGCGAGAATGCTATCGGGAAAGATATTCGTATCAATGGGGTCTTCTTCTCGGTGGTCGGCATTTATAAGCCAAATAAAAATATCAATATTGATGGTGAAAATGCTGTCTTCATTCCTTTTACCACATTTCAAAAGGCCTTTAACACTGGCGACCGAATGGGTTGGATGGCGATAGCGGTACAACCAGATACTGAGGTATCGGTCGTAGAAAGTGAAATAAAGGCTATCCTCAAGTACAAATATGATATTGCCCCAAAAGATGAACGGGCCATTGGTAGTTTTGATATGTCAGAGATTTTCAACAATATCAGTGGGTTCACCATGGTACTTAAAGGATTTTCATTCTTCGTTGGAATCTTCACCCTGTTGGCTGGCGTCATTGCTATAAGTAACATTTTATTGATAACCGTCAAAGAACGGACGAAAGAGATTGGGGTGAGAAGGGCCCTTGGGGCCACTCCTTCAGTAGTCAAGCGACAGATTGTGATTGAAGCAATTGTACTGACCGCCTTTGCAGGCCTTATTGGTTTTGCCATATCAGTAGGTATACTGGCCATTTTAAATGGAATATGGGGTAGTGGAGATGACTTCCCTTTTATCAACCCCATGGTAAGTGTTCCACAATTCGGAATTTCTTTCTTATTAATGGTGGGGCTCAGTGTTTTAATAGGACTATTACCCGCCAATAGGGCCATTAAGATAAGACCTATCGAAGCTTTACGAGAAGAATAGCTAAACAAATCAAATAACAATAAAATACATCGAAAATGAACAAGTTTGTAAAATATGGATTGATAGCGGTAGCTGTAATAGGCATCTTAGCTGCAATCGTTTATTTTCTAAAACAGAACAGTACTCCAAAGAAAATATTTGAAACTGAGAGTGCTGAGCGTAAAGATATTGTGAACAAAGTTATCGTTACCGGTAAAGTCATCCCAGAAGATGAAATCAATATAAAACCTCAGATTACCGGTATTATTGATAAGATTTACCTTGAAGAAGGTGATGAAGTAAAATCTGGAGAATTGATTGCGGTCATCAAGGTGGTGCCCAATGAGCAATCATTGTATCAGGCTAAAGGGCGTGTCAATAATGCCAAAGTTGCTTTGAGCAATGCCGAACTTGATTTTAATCGAAACAAAGATTTGTTCTCCAAAGGTGTGGTTGCGGCGCAAGACTTCCAGAATATTCAACTGACCTATGAACAAGCAAAACTTGAACTGGAAAATGCCCGAAATGATTACAGAATTATCCAACGGGGGTCTGCCGGCGGTTCTTTAAGTGCCAATACGGATATACGTGCAACGGTCTCAGGAACGATTTTGGAAATTCCTGTGAAGGAGGGTGACCAAGTAATTCAGAGTAATAATTTCAATGATGGTACTACTATCGCCACTATTGCAGACATGACCAAAATGATTTTTGAAGGTGAAGTGGACGAAGCCGAGGTGGGGAAACTCACCTTGGGTATGCCTTTAGAGATTAGCCTCGGAGCGTTGGAAAAAGATAAATTCAATGCCGATTTGAAATTTATCGCGCCAAAGGGCATCGAAGAAGAAGGCGCCGTTCAATTTAAGATAGAGGGTGATATGAATTTAAACGATAGTACTTATATACGTGCTGGTTACAGTGCCAACGCTTCAATAGTATTGGAGGAAAAAGAAGATGTGCTGGCCATAAAAGAGGCATTGCTCCAGTTTGATGAAGATACCGATAAACCTTTTGTCGAGGTCGAAGTGTCCGAAAATGAGTATGAGAGAAAAGAAGTTGAATTGGGAATCAGTGATGGCATTGATGTCGAAATTCTTTCCGGAATAGAAGAAGAAGCCAAAATAAAAGTCTGGAACAAATTAGAAAAGAAAAGTGAGGAAGACGACTCATAACGAACCAGGCCAATAAAGAACCAGAAAATCAAAAAACGAATGAAATCAAAAATTTTAATGGCACTACTTTTTTGTGCGGTTTTCTCAATGAACGCACAAATAAAGAAATGGACATTGGAGGAATGTGTCACCTTTGCTGTGGAGAACAATCTAACCATTGAACAATTTGAGCTAGACTTGGAAAATGCTAAAATTGATCAATCAGACGCTTTTGGGGCCTTATTACCCGATTTGAATGCGCAAACAAGCGCTTCTAATGCCGTTGGATTCTCTATTGTTCCAGGAAGTAATAACCCAACAACGGAAACCACATTCCGGGTGAACGGTGGGTTTGGCTCTAACCTGACGCTTTTTGACGGGTTACGAAACTTCAAAAGATTGAGTAGAGCTAAAATGAATGCTATTTCTAACCAATATCGACTGGATGACCTTAAAGATGATATCCGTCTAAATGTGGCCAATGCCTATTTACAAGTGCTTTCCAATAAAGAGCAATTAAAAGTTTCCCAAGCGCAATATGCGGTTACAGAGCAAGATATGAATCGCACAAAAGAATTGGTGGAATCAGGGGTCGTGCCTCGCGGAGATTTATTGGAGATAGAAGCAACCGCAGCCACCCAAGAGCAACAAATTGTAAACAATGAAGCTTTGGTCACCATATCAAAAATAAATCTAGCCCAATTATTACAAATCACGGATTATGTGAATTTTGATACCGCGGATGAATCTTTTGAGGTGCCTCCTTCAGAGGTGACAAAAAACTCCCCGAAGGTAATCTTTGATAAAGCATTGGGTTTTCGTAACGATATTAAGCTGGCGGAAACCAATATAGATTTGGCTGAGAAGGATGTGGAAATAGCAAAAGGAGCTTATTATCCAACACTGACAGGTTTCTTTAATTATAACTTTGGCTATTCTAATCGTAACCAGATTCCAGATGCTAATGGTGAGTTTTTTGTTCCAAGTTTTACCGATCAGCTCTGGATTTTTGATGGTGTTTCCTATGGAGCACAAATAAACGTGCCGGTCTTCAATGGTTGGACTGCGAGGAATGGCGTAAAACGGGCTCAAATAGACCTGAAAAGGTCAGAGTTACAGTTAGAACAAACAAAGTTGGAATTGGAAACGGCAATTAACCAAGCTCATGTGGATGTTACCACTTTTGGAAAAGCCTTCGAAGCTGCTGAAAAAACATTGGAAGCAAGGGAAGTGGCCTATCAGTATGCCAAAGACCGGTTTGATGTGGGGTTATTGAACGCCTTTGATTTTGGACAATCTCAAGCACGCTTGGATGATGCGAAGGCCAATGTGATTCGAAGCAAATATGACTATATCTTTCGGTTAAAAATATTGGAGTTCTATTTTGGACTTCCGATTCAACTCGACTAAACTTTTGGGTTGAGAGCCCCTTCAGTTTTGAAGGGGTTTTTTATCTTCTTGTAAGGGAAGATTATCTTTGTTACATGGCGAAAATTCTTTGTTTGGAAACGGCAACGACCAATTGTTCGGTGGCTATCGGTAAAGACGGGGAGGTGGTTGGTCTAGTTGAAGAAAACTCATTGAACTATTCCCATTCTGACCAATTACATGTTTTTATCGAGAAGGTTATGGCTGAAGCTTCCATGGTCTTTTCAGAGTTGGATGCGATTGCGGTCAGTAAAGGTCCTGGCTCCTATACAGGTCTTCGAATCGGTGTTTCTGCCGCAAAGGGACTGTGCTTCTCCTTGGATATTCCCTTAATTTCGATTCCTACATTGGAAAGTATGGCCCATCAGATTCAGTTGTGCCCGGATCAGGTGGTCATTCCATTGTTGGATGCGAGAAGAATGGAAGTCTATTCCTGTGTATTTAATGACAAGTACCAAGTGCTTAGCGATACCAAAGCAGAAATCATATCTGAAGATTCCTTTAGTACCTACTTAAGGTATAAAAATGTCCATCTTATTGGGAGTGGAGCAACCAAATGTATGGATGTGCTGCCTCAAGACTTATTTACGTTCCGACCCGAAATCGTGCCTTCTGCACGAGAAATAGTGTCACTGGCCGAAAAAAAATATGATCAAGGTCAACTTGAAGATGTAGCCTATTTTGAGCCTTATTATTTGAAGGATTTTGTGTTACAGGGCAAGAAAAAACCTTAGTCTGTATGCTCCATTTTGTGAACAACACGTTGCGGAAATGGTATTTCAATTCCTGCTTCATCAAACCGAAGTTTAGATTGTTCTATCAAGTCGAAACGTGCTGGCCAAAATACGTCATTGGGCGCCCAAAAGCGCAACGTAAGGTTGATCGCGCTATCGCCCAAGCTATCGACATACACTTCAGGGGCTGGTTCTTTTAAGATTCGTTCATCATTTACACAGATATCCAGTAAAATATCCTTCGCTTTTTTGATATCAGAATTATAGCCTACCCCTACTTTGTAGTTTTCCCGACGGTTGGGTTCGGCACTGAAGTTTACAATATTGCCATTGGCCAGTATACCATTGGGAATAATGGCCAATTGGTTTCCAAACGTATTGAGTTTAGTATTGAAAATGGAGATTTCTTTTACCGCACCGTCAACGCCTTGTGCAGAAATCCAATCCCCTACACGAAAAGGCTTAAACAGCAGAATTAAGACACCTCCGGCGAAATTGGCCAACGAACCTTGTAGGGCCAAACCAATGGCCAGCCCGGCCGCACCTATCATTGCGACCAATGAAGAAGTTTTTACTCCAAGCTGGGTTACCACCAGTACAGCTAACAATACTTTAAGGGCAATTTTGATAAAGCTTTGTAAAAAAGATTCCAAGGCGAGATCGTAATCCTTTCTATCGAAAAACTTGCGGACCAAGGTATTAATGAATCGAATCAGCCATAGGCCTATCACCAGAATAATGACCGCCATAATCAGGTCTGGTAAGATATTCCAAAACCAATCAATGGCATTTTCAATATGCTGCTCGTAATTATAGATTTTTTCTTTCATACTTATAACTTGATCAAAGGCTATCTATTTTAGCTTTTGATTTTAAATTATGGTTATACCGTGTTTTGATATTAAAGCTGCTTTAAGGTTTGTTCTACGGTTGTAACCGGTAATTTACAAGTACCTTCTATACATACATAGATGAGGGTCTGCCCCTCGTTATATCGACTTTTAAGTAAGTCAAGGGTTCCTTCTTCTTTTGAACCAACCAATATACTGTTGGGTAGGTAGTTTGATGCAATTTTGTTACCGAATACTTTATAATTCTCACCCACAACGGCGATTTCGTAGAAGTTTTTGTTTTGGAACAGTATTAGGTTTAGCCAATTGGCAAAGCTTTGACCATTTTCAATGAAGTCTTTCTGCACATTTCGAACCATTTGATCTGCTTGTTCCATATATCCCCTTTTAGGAAAAAGCTTATGGAGCTTTAAAAGATTGGTTGCCATGATAGAGTTGGAAGAAGAAATCTCTTTATCATATTGTTCGATTGATTTGCGTATTAAGCTATTATCTTTATTTGAGGTGTAGAAAAACATTCCACTTTCTTCATCCTTAAAATACTTAATAGCGGTGTCGGCCAATGCTTTGGCCTTTTCTAACCAGTCTTGGTCTAAGGTCACTTCATAAAGTGCGATGTAGGCCTCAATTAATGTAGCGTAATCATCTAAAAATCCGTTTATGGTGCTTTTACCATTCTTATGGTTCCGGTAAAGCGTGCCGTCACCTTTAACCATTTCATTGTTAAGAAATTCTGCATTTTTGAGGGCGAGCTTGAGGTATTCATCATTTTGCAAATAGCGGTAGGCATCCACCAAGCCTTTAAGCATCAGCCCATTCCAAGAGGTCAATATTTTATTGTCCAATCTGGGTTTTTCCCTTTGGTCACGAACAACTTTCAATTGTTTTAATGATTTTTCAATCGTTATCTTCAGCTGTGGTATGGTCATTTCATGTTTGCCTGCAATCTCTTCATCTGACTTATCACGTATCAGTACATAATTTCCTTCTTCCCAATATCCGTAGGAATTGATGTTGTAATAGTCCTTAAAAACAGGAAAATCAGAACCCAATAATGAATCCAGTTCATATTCTGTCCAAACGTAGTATGCGCCTTCTTCCAATTCGCCCTGCTCATTCTTGCTGTCTGCGTCAAGGGAGGAGTAAAATCCACCATTTTCATCCATAAGTTCCAGTTGCACAAAATCTATGGTTTTGGCCACAATCTCTTTGTACAAAGGATTTTTGGTTACCGCATAGGCCTTGGCATAGAGACTGGTTAATTGACCATTGTCATAGAGCATCTTTTCAAAATGTGGTACATGCCATTTGGTATCGACGGCATATCTTGAAAAACCGCCATCTATGGGGTCAAAAATTCCTCCATAGGCCATTCGGGTTAGGGTGGTGTTGACATATTTCATGATACTATCGTTTTTTTCCGAAACGGCGTAATGCATTAAAAAGTCCCAGTTGTTGGGCATCATGAATTTTTGGGTCTGTTTGTACCCTCCAAGATAAGTGTCGAAATAAGAGGACCAATTGTTTACCGAAGCAGCCAGGCTATCAAGGGGGAAACGCTCATTTTTAGTGTTGACCTCAACCAGATTGATTGCTTTAATGCCTCCCTCAAGGTTACTTGCAATTTCTTCCAACCTGCCTTTGTCCGTTTTGTACAGTTCAGTAAGCTTTTCTAGAGACGTTATCCAATTGTCTTTCGGCAAATAAGTGGAGCCCCAGAAGGGCTTCCCATTGGGTAATGCGATTATATTTAGGGGCCATCCTCCATTACCTCCTGTTATGATATTTAGAGCGTCCATATAGATTTGATCAACATCTGGTCGTTCTTCCCGATCAATTTTAATATTGATAAAATTGTCATTCATAAACTGGGCCACCGCCTCATCTTCGAAGCATTCATCCTCCATGACATGGCACCAGTGGCAAGCAGCATAGCCTATACTGATGAGTATGGGTTTGTCTTCTTTTTTGGCTCTTTCCAAAACTTTAGGCTTCCAAGCTTCCCAATTGACGGGATTGTGGGCGTGCTGTAATAAATATGGGCTGGTCTCTTCGATTAAGGCATTGGTATATTTATGGTTCGTTTTGTTTTCTTGACATCCACAAAGGACAAGAACCAAAACAATTAGAATCCATTTTTTTGTTATTTCCATAGTTAAATTAAGTGCATAAAAAAAGCGCCAATAAGGCGCTAAGTTATAAGCTACAACGGCTTAATTTACTTCAAACGTAATTTTAATGTTTACTCTGTATTCGTCAATCTTACCCTCTTTTACCGTACAACTTTGTTCATTCACGTATACCGAGCGAATGTGCTTTACCGATTTTGATGCCTGTTGTACCGCATTTTCAGTGGCGTCTTCCCAACTTTTATTGGAATTGGCCATCACCTCAATTACTTTCAATACTGCCATAGTCAATGAATTATTGATTTTAAATCAAGATACGGATTTTATACTATTTTAACCATTGATGGCAACTACCTCATTGACTTCGTCACCAAGCATATTTTTAAGCATGGTCTCGATACCATTTTTCAAGGTGAAGGTAGATGAGGGGCATCCGCTACAGGCTCCTTGAAGGATAACATTTACTGTTTTATTTTCTTTTTCATACGATTGAAACAGAATGTTTCCGCCATCGCTGGCAACAGCTGGTTTTACATACTCATCTAAAATATTGATGATTTTAAGGGAGGTCTCGTCCTGCGTTTTTGTTATACTATTAGTTGAAGTTTCTGCCTGCTTCTTTTCGATTGCCTTATCGGAAATGACCTCTCTGCCATCAGCTAAGAATTCCCGAATAAATTCCCGTAATTCCATGCCGATATCGTTCCATTCCGCCATGTCATATTTAGTTACGGAAACATAGTTTTGGTCAAAAAAGACTTCTTTCACAAATGGAAAATGAAACAACTGTTTAGCTAAATCCGAATTTTTGGCCTCGTCAATATTTTTAAATTCAAAAATACTTGGTACGATGGCCTTGTTGGCCACATATTTCATTACCGAGGGGTTTGGTGTAACTTCGGCATAAACGGTAACGGGTACCTTTTTAGATGACTCAGGTTCCATTACAATGGGCTCTCCTGAATTGAGGTATTCCACCAGATTTTGAGCAACTTCATCTTTCACATCATCCCATTCCACAATGTCAAAACGTTCTAAAGCAATGAAATTACCCGAAATATAGACGGTTTTAATAAAGGGCAAATAAAACAACTGTTGCGCCAAAGGAGAATTTTTGGCCTCATCTATGTTCTTGTATTCATAGTTTTCTTTAACCAAAAAGTGATTGGCCTCAAATTTCAATATTGCGGAATTGCTCGTCGCTACAATAGTGATGTGATACTCTTTCATCGCAGTAATTTTGAACAAAAATACAAAGGAAATACTGGGATTAAAATTTATAATATTATCTTGTGAAATACGTTATGTACTTGATTCAAAAGCACTATAGCACTTATTTAGCCCCACTTCTTGATGAAAAAATTGCTCGTATCATTTTTACTAACCTCTTTTTTTGTAACAGGTTTGCGTGCCCAAGAGGGCATACCCGTTTATTTCGACTATCTCGCAGATAATTATTATTTGGTTTACCCATCAATGGCGGGTATTGGTCAAGGGGGTAAGGTTAGATTGACCGCAAGGCAACAATGGTTTGATGTTGACAATGCCCCTAATCTGCAAACCTTAAATGCACATTTCAGGGTTGGGGAGCGAAGTGGCGTGGGTGGAATCTTATTCAACGACGCCAATGGATTTCATTCCCAAACAGGATTTAAAGCCACTTATGCGCATCACCTAAAGTTAGCGGGCGATTTTCGTATGTTGAATCAATTGTCTTTTGGATTGAGTGCAGGTGTTATTTTAAGTAGCTTGGATGAAACCCAATTTCGTTCAGTCATTCCCGATCCTATCGTTTCGGGGGTAAAGAACACTACGAGTTATTTTAATTTGGATTTAGGGACATCTTATAACTACAGGGAGTTCTATGCCCATGCTGCTATTTTGAACATTTTGGGCACGGGTAGAGACCTTTATACTGTTGCGGAATTTGATAACCTTAGGCGATATTTGCTTTCTGCAGGTTATGTTTTTGGGAAAAGAAGTTTACGGATAGAACCTTCCATTTTGTATCAGTTGACCGATTTTACACAAGAGCAAACGGTTGATATCAACGCTAAAGTGTATAAAGACCTGAATGAGACCGTCACTATTTGGGGTGGATTATCGTATCGCCGAAGCTTTGATGGTGCCCAGTTTCAACAAGATGGTACGTTTGGGGAACAAAGACTACAATTGTTTACACCAATAGCAGGAATTAATATCAATCGCTTTTTGGTCTCCTACAATTATTCTTATCAAACCGGGGATATTCGATTCGCCAACGGTGGCTTCCATCAGATCACTTTGGGTTATGACTTTGGTGAAAAACCAGAGAATCGTTATGATTGTTACTGCCCTGCTGCGAATTATTGATTTGGTTAGAGGTTAATTAAAGTTGAAAAGTAAAAGGTCAAAGTTGAGGGTTGGCAGTTGAAAGTCAAAATTGTTCCTTACATCAACCATCAACCATCAACCATCAACCATCAACCATCAACCATCAAAAATGATTCCTCAACAAATACCCTATTCCCAAGTGTAGTTCTTTTGTTTGGCTTGTCTTTTAATTGCATTGACCATCGCATTTTCCAGTCCTCCCTTTTGTTCACTTTGTTGTTTGGCGATGTAGGTTTCACGCTTGGTATTTACCTCTTGTATTTCTTTTTGGATTTTAGCTCTTTCCAGTTGTTTTGCACGTAGATACTCTTTTATTTCCTTTTTGGATTTATCTTGAAGTTCTTTGGGCAATGCGCTGTTTTCAAGCTTATCCAGTGCTTGCTCATCGTCTTCAATAGCGTCTACCAAATCCCAACTTGAATTTTTGTAAAAGCTTGAACTCTTGCTGACCGCCCTTTTTACGGCAACGGATTCTTCCATTTCATAGGCATTGGCGTCTTGGGCGACCTGCTTTTTGGCTTTTTGAACGCCTATTGCACCATAACCGACATAAGTTTTGTTCAATTTGGTATTTAGCTTTATGATGATATCGTCATAAGGTGTGGCTACATGAACGATTTCTTGATTATGGTCGATAGCCATATAATCACCACCGGTTCTTATTGCCCCATCTTTCCAGCTGGTTGAAACTCCTTGTTCGTAATTACCGCAGAATATGGTGTTTATGACGACATCCTTTTCTTTGGCCTGTGATGTGGCGTCGCGATAATTAAATTTTCCCTGGGTAAAAGGCTCATTGCCAGCGATGAAAATGAGTTTGAGGTCATCTGGATTTTTTCCCCAGTCCAGTTGTTTTAATGAGGTGTTGATGACTGTTCCGCAGTACTCCTCTCCACCATTGGTCGAAAGTGAAAATAGTTTTTCTGATATGTCATCCAAATCACTACTGAATCCAAGTACTTGCCTGATATATCCTTCTCTTGAAGACAAATTGTCATTGCCATATTCATATAGGGCAATTTGAAGTTCGGGGCGTACATCATTGCCACATCGGGCATATGTGAATTCATTGACGATATCCCAGAGTTGTGCTTTTGCCTGATTAATCAACCCATCCATACTATTGCTGGTGTCAAGTAAGAGTGCAATTTTCACAAATTGTTCTGATGGTTTGTTGTCCACAATGGCAACTTCATTTGAATTCGTAATACCTTTTTCAAATTCACGGGCATTTGTTTTGTAGGAGTAGCTCATTCCGAGCATTACCAAAAGGATTACCGTTAACGATACTTGTTTTGTATTTTTCATTGTACTTTATTTTTTTTGAATAATATGGGACCAAACTAGGACCAAACTTTCTCAAAAAGAATCCATATTGAGTGAAATGAATATTCGAATTAGGGAAGCGTGTTTTGAATTGAGTATGCGATGTTTTTTGGGAAGTAAAACGGTCAAATGACGGTTTCCTCCATTTTTTTTCCCTTTTGAAATCCATTAAGTTTACTGTATGAAGAAGGACGTTTTTCATTTTTTTCTGACTGTAACAGTATTGATTTTGTCAGGTCGTAGTCTTATAGCGCAAGAGATGAATCGAACCAATGGAATTTTGCTGAAAGGATCCGTAGTGGAAGAAAAAAATTATTCTCCTATTTCAGGGGTTGAAGTTTCAACCAATAATGGCGCTTACACGTTGACCGACGGTTTAGGGGAATTTGAAATACGGGCTATGATTGGAGAAGAGCTGATTTTTCAAAGTACTGACTTTAAAACCGTGCGCCATAACATCGTTTCGGATGAAGATATTCGACTGGTCGTTAAAGATTATCAAGGAGGTGTTAGCGAAAACAGGACTTCTCGAAATGCATCGCACAAACAATTATTGGATTCGGCTTGGCATTACCAGAAAGTGGATATTGAAAAAAGTATAGATTTTATTGCACAATCGATTACAGTATTGGGTAAGAACCCGAACAAACGTTTATTGGGTAAATCGTTGAGCCAGTTAGGCGAAGTATATCTGTACCACCAACAATTTGACTTGGCGATAACCAATTTTGAGGATGCATTACAGGCCAACAAGACGCTCAAAACAAAATTATTGCTTGGTGAGGCCTTACTCAGAGCGGGGAAACTTCAAAAGGCAGAGCGTGAGTTGAAAGAACTTCAAGATCAAAAACGATTGCCCCCTTACCAACGAATTGAACTTTTCGAATTGTTGGGTGATGTCAAAAAGGAATCGAATGAAATCATTTTGGCCCAAAAGTATTATGAAGAAGGTCTAAAGATTTCCAAAAAGAACCAAGTAGCTCCAAAAATAACTGATTTGACTTCAAAATTGGCAGAAAGCTATGCCCTCTCAGACAAACGCATTGAAGCCGAAGGTTACTTCGGTAGTTCGTTGGAGCTTTCAAAAAAAGAAAGTCCCAAACGTGCTATACAAGAGAGTGAAAAAGTTGCCGATTTTTACAATCGTACCAATCGGTTTAACGATGAAATAAAGCAGCGTATCAACAGTTTGAGCCAACTTCGTGAACTTGAAGATAAAGTGGTGGTCGAGGAAAAAGGAACATCAACGACAGATACCATAACACCCCAACGGATCAATTATAAAATCGGTCGTGCTTATGTCGCTCAAAACCGATTGAACGAGGCCATACCTTATCTTCAAAAGAGTATTGTGGAGGCGGATACCGAAGATGATCTTTTGATTCAAAAAGAAGCTACAAGGAAGTTATCCGAGGTCTATGAAAATAAAGGGGATTTTTCAAAAGCTTTCAAAAGCTATCAGAATTATGTGGCTTTGGTCGATACGCTTTACGTGCGAAAAGAACAAGAGATAGGTCGTTTAGCAAGAATGAACCGAGAGATTGCCCGAAAGCAAAATCGTATTTCAAGTTTGGAGCAAGAAAGGGAGTTGTCACAAAGCAAGTACAGTCTGGCCTTAACGGAACAACAGCTTTTTGAGGAGCGCAACAAATGGCAGAAGGGATTGATTTATTCCTTGATTTTGGGAATGGCCCTCTTAGCACTCACCGCCTTTTTCTTTTACAGAACGAACAAGCAGCAGCAGTTGAACAACAACCTATTGGCACTAAAATCATTGCGGTCACAAATGAATCCTCATTTTATTTTTAATGCACTCAACTCTGTAAACAATTATATTGCTAAGAACGATGAACGAAGTGCAAACCGATTTTTAAGTGAATTTTCGGTCCTGATGCGAACGATACTTGAAAACTCGGAAGAAGATTTTATTTCGTTTTCAAAAGAACTTGAGCTGTTGCAATTATATGTCAAATTGGAACATTCCCGTTTTCCTGAAAAGTTTGATTACGAAATCAATATCAATGAGCATGTGGTCATCGATGCTTTTAACATCCCGCCAATGCTTATACAGCCCTATATCGAAAATGCCATCTGGCACGGGTTACGGTATAAAGAAGAAAAGGGATTTTTAAAAATAGAGGTCACCCAGGTAAATGAAAATGTATTGACCGTTACTATTGTTGATAATGGTATCGGCAGAAAAAAGTCGGCCGCCTTGAAAACCCATAATCAAAAGAAACAGAAATCAAAAGGTATGGGTAACATCAAAAAGCGTATTGAAATTTTAAACGAGATGTATCAAAATAAAGTTCAAGTAGGCATTTCTGACCTTGACCCAGATGGAACCGGAACAAAAGTAGTTGTACAACTAAAAAAGGACAGATGAAGTTAAACGCAATATTGGTTGAAGACGAGGCCAATAGCAGGGAAATCCTCAGAAATTATTTAGAAAAATATTGCCCTGATGTGAACTTAAGGGGTGAAGCGGTGACTATCAAAGAAGGTCTGGCAGTGATTCAAAAAGTCGAACCTGACCTTGTATTTCTTGATGTCGAAATGCCTTTTGGCAATGCGTTTGACCTTTTGGAGCAGGTGCCGAATAGAACCTTTGAGACCATTTTTGTTACTGCTTATAACCATTATGCGATGGAGGCTTTGAACCATCATGCTGCATATTACCTGATGAAGCCTATCAATATTGACGAGCTTATAAAAGGGGTTCAATATGTGGGGAATATTAAGAAGAGGGAGAATGAACTTGATGGAAAGGTGCTCAAAACGTACTTTTCTGGAAATAAAGAGAAAATAACAATTCCACAGCAAGATGGCTTTCAGGTTTTGGAAGTTTCGAACATCTACTATTGCAAAGCTGATGATAACTACACAGAGATTTATCTTAAAGACAAGCGTATTGTTGTCAGCAAAACCTTAAAGTATTTCGAAGAAGCCCTATCAGACGCTTCGTTTGCTCGTATACATAAGTCGTATTTAGTAAATTTAAATGAAATTGTAAAATATAGAAAAGGAAAAGGGGGAAGTGTTGTATTATCCATCGGGAAGGAACTCTCTGTGTCCGCAAGCAAAAAGGCGAGTTTGCTTTCTCATTTTCAATAGTTCAGTTTTGGTAAGAATAAATTCCTATGATTATACGGTCTGTTAATGGAAAAGCCCCAAAAATCGGGGAAGATTGTTTTTTGGCAGAAAATGCCACAATCGTTGGTGAGGTAAGTATGGGCAATCAATGCAGTATTTGGTTCAATGCGGTTTTGAGAGGTGACGTACATTTTATAAAGATGGGCAAGAAGGTCAATGTACAAGATGGTGCGGTGATTCACTGCACGTATCAAAAATCACCCACCACAATTGGGGACAATGTCTCGATTGGGCACAATGCCATTGTACATGGCTGCACAATACACGACAACGTCCTTATAGGAATGGGGGCTATTGTGATGGACGATTGTGTGGTAGAAAGTAATTCGATTATTGCAGCAGGGGCTGTACTGACCAAAGGTACTCATGTTCCTTCGGGTACCGTATATGCGGGTATGCCTGCAAAAAAATTGAAAGATATAAGTGCTGAACTCAGTTCTGGAGAAATCGACCGCATCGCCAACAACTACGTGAAATACAGCAGCTGGTTTAAATAATTGGCTATTTTTGCGCACCTAATTGTAAGACAATGAATGCATATGTTTTTCCAGGTCAGGGAGCCCAATTTGTAGGAATGGGACTGGACTTGTATGAGAACCATCCTTTGGCTCAAGAGTTATTTGAAAACGCCAATGAATTATTGGGATTTTCAATTACTGATATTATGTTCGAAGGTACTGCGGACGACTTGAAACAGACAAAAGTTACACAGCCTGCCATCTTTTTACATTCTGTTATTTTAAGTAAGGTATTGGGAGATGCCTTTAAGCCAGATATGGTCGCTGGGCATTCATTGGGAGAGTATTCGGCTTTGGTGGCCAATGGAGCTTTGCAGTTTGAAGATGGTTTGAAATTGGTTTTCCAAAGGGCAATGGCGATGCAAAAAGCCTGTGAATCGAAACCCAGTACGATGGCAGCGGTATTGGGTCTGGATGATACTATTGTTGAAAAAATCTGTGAAGAAACCGAGGGGATTGTTGTTCCTGCCAATTATAATTGCCCTGGACAGTTAGTTATTTCCGGTGAAGTCAATGCCATCAATACGGCATGCGAAAAGTTAAAAGAAGCTGGTGCCAAACGTGCTTTGGTACTTCCCGTGGGAGGAGCGTTTCATTCTCCTTTAATGGAGCCCGCAAGGGAGGAATTGGCTGCAGCCATAGACAGCATAGATTTCAAGGAACCCGACTGTCCGGTTTATCAAAATGTGACCACTACCGCTATTATGGTGTCCAATGAAATAAAACAGAATCTGATCGCTCAATTGACTGCGCCGGTAAAATGGACTCAAAGTGTACAGAACATGGTATCTGACGGAGCTAAAAACTTTATCGAGGTAGGTCCAGGTAAGGTACTTCAAGGTCTGGTGAGGAAGATTGATTCTACCATGGAAACCAGCGGTGCTGCGGTGCGGTAATACTTGATTTTTAGTGAATTGGGCAGTTCGTCCGAATAAATGGAGATTTAATCTTTTTAGTTGGTACGGTCCTCTCAATTTTAGTAATATTGATTTCCCCAAGCAACCTAAGAACATGTTGAGTTCATCTTATTGTAAGAAACACGCCATGGTAACCTGTAGCAAATTCGCAAAAATTCTACTGAAATACATTTCTATACTTTTTTTGTTTGGTTTTGGGTATGGTTTGACGGCTCAAAATGCTTCCATAACCGCTGCACAACCGACCATGGGAGAGGGGATATTGAATCCAGGGTCATTTCAAGTAAGTGTTGTCGGAGGTACACCACTTTCCTTCGTTCCTATTTCATTAAGTATTGACCCTTCAAGTACTGCAACAGTAAATCAAGATTATAGTATCAATATTATCAATATACTGGTACCCCTAAATATTTTGGGAGATGGTGCGGTAGCCATCCCCGTAAACGTTATCCAAGACGCACTGGTTGAATTAGATGAAACCGTGGTACTGAATTTGGGTGCCTCTCTTAACTATACAGTGGTGGGCCTTACTAGTGCAACGGTAACCATTTCCAGTGATGATGTTGGTAGTGTTACCCTAAGTGCTACAGACGCCGATGCTGCAGAGACAGGATTGGATGCAGGAGAATATACCATTGATTTGGGCGCTGTTAACGCTACAGGGTCGGCTATTCAGGTAAACTATGCTTACGGAGGAGCTACTCAGGCGACTCCAGGCACGGATTTTACCACCCTACCTTTGTCAGTAAACATCCCTGACGGAGGGCAAACCGCAACCTTTGCCCTCAATCCCATAGAAGATTCCACAGTAGAAGGTAATGAGATTGTTAGATTGAACTTACAGAGTACGAGTAATCTAACCTTATTTCCTTTGGGTCCCGTAGGCGCGGCGACCAGTCGAGATGTGACCATAGCGGATAACGATGCTGCAGGTTTTACCTTGGGCACCATTTCTGGTGATACCGAAGAAGATGGAACTACGGCCACTTTTAGCGTTGTGCTCACGGCGCAACCCCTTACTAATGTCGTTTTTAATGTAACCTCGGCTGATACAGGTGAAGGTGCTGTGCTCCCCGGTTCACTGACGTTTACCACTGCAAATTGGAACACCACCCAAACCGTAACCGTAACAGGTGTCGATGACGATATAATTGACGGTTCGCAATCTTTCAATATCACTGTTGGTATAAATACGGCCTTGACAGATACTGCTTTTGATGGTTTGGCCTCACAACAGGCTGGGGTTACCAATCTTGATGATGATATTGCGGATTTTACTGTTAGTGCCCTCACGCCCAATAATAGGGTCAGCGAGACTGGTACGCAACGAACGTTTTCAGTTTTTTTAGCTGCCCAGCCTGCCTCTGATGTTGTTTTAGATATCGAGTCCAATGATTTAACTGAAGGTTTTGTGGATGAAACATCATTAACTTTTACACCATTAAATTGGAATACGGCCCAAACAGTCACGGTAACAGGGGAGGATGACGTCGTGGTTGATGGCGACCAGATTTTTAATGTTAATGTTAGTGTCGACGCAAGCTCAAGCGATGATGATTTTGATGGATTAGCTACAAAGGCGGTGGCAGCCGTGAATGAAGACGACGATATCCCAGGTATTACCATAGCACAAACAGGTGGAAGTACAGAAACCGACGAAGATGAAACTTCAGATACCTTTACGGTGGTTCTTGATGCTGCTCCGTTGTCAGATGTCAATTTAAGCTTAACATCACTCAATACCGATGAGGTCACCGTGCTACCCAATACCTTATTATTTACAAATGCCAATTGGAATACTCCACAGGTGGTCACCGTTACTGGGGTTGACGATAACTTTGTTGATGGGACTCAAACGAGTGATATTCGTGTAAGGGTACTGGCTGGTTCAAGTGCGATAGCGTATGGCGGACTAGCAGACGTTTTGGTCTCCATAACAAATGAAGATAATGATGTAGCAGGCATAAATGTTACGCCTATAACCGGAACGACCACTGAAGCTGGAGGAACCGCTTCTTTTAGATTTACTTTAACAGCAGAACCTACCGCACAGGTAACGATTCCTATCAATCAATATGATGTTACGGAGACTACAGGTCCGGCTTCGGTAACCATCTCTCCTGCGCTATGGGATACAGGTGTACAATTGACGATTACGGGGCTTAATGACGGTATAGTTGATGGTGATGTTGAGGATATTATTAATACAGGGAATCCCTTTTCATTGGATTTGGCGTTCGATGACCTTGTCGGTGTCGATGTACCTCAATTGACCGTTACAAATGAAGACATTGATAGTGCGTCCCTTACGATAACCGATATTTCGGGAGATGAAGATGATGGCGCTATTTCAGTAGATATTAGCTTAGATACAGCAGTTGATGGTGGTTTTACCATTCAAGTTTCAACCGCAGATGGTTCCGCCACCGTTTCCGATAATGATTATAATCCCGTCAATGGGCAGCTTTTGGTCTTTGCCGGAACGGCTTCGGAAGTTCAAAGTGTTAATGTGTTGCCTATTGCAGATAACCTTATCGAGCCTGATGAGGTATTGACCCTTGAGCTATCCAATTTGGCCAATACGTCACTTACTGTAGATATTTCTGATTCGGGAACGATAGGTATTCTTAACGACGATACTTGTGCGGCAGGAATTGTAGCTCCTGTCCTTAATACATCGGAGCCTACCACCTTTTGTGATTTTGTCAGTAAAGATTTGGATGATTACGTTGTTGGTGCAATACCTATTGGTGCAGTATTGGCCTGGAGTGACTCAAACACTGCCCTAACGAACGAATCGACGCACTTATCCAGCAGTGTGGTAGGTGTACCAGATACATACTACGGTTTTTATTACGACGCATTAAATACATGTGTTAGCCCAGCATTGGAAGTAACACTTTCCGCTAGTGCTACCCCGTCCGCAGGAACGGCTACAAATGCCGCAGCTTGCAGTGCTGTGGGCGATGGCCCATTGAGTTTGGATTTGGATGATCAACTCACTGGACAAGATGCTGGGGTTTGGTCAATTCTTACCGATCCTTCAAGTGGTAATGTTGTGATTGGTTTAGATAATATGGTCAATTTTCAAGGATTGGCCAATGGAGAATATGTATTTCGATACACTACGACCGGTGCAATAGCACCTTGTGTAAACGCATCTGAAGATTTAACGGTTACGGTCACTGATTGTGCCGTTGAATGTGATGCGGGTAATTCTGCACCCCAAAGAAATACAAACGTTTCAACAATTTTTTGTGATGCCATTGTAGAGCCCATCGATCTCAATGGATATGTATTGGATGCCGCACCAACAGGCAGTGTACTTACCTGGAGCACCAATTCAGACCCTTTGAGGACTGAAGCGCACCGCAGTAATTTTGTGACTTCACCGAGTACTTATTATGGTTTCTTTTTTGATGATGCTGATGGCACCAATGCCATAGATTGTGCAAGTCCTGTGTTGGAAATAACCATACAGGTCAATTCAACACCGGCCATTACCGATACTACTGAAGCATTTCGATGCGGGGAAGGCACTGTTGAACTCTTCGCCACTGCTGAGATTGGAGCTTCATTGAACTGGTATGCTTCTCTAGAAAGTACCTTGGTTTTGGGTATGGGTACCTCCTTTGTTACACCAACCTTAACGGAAACGACCTCATTTTTTGTTGAAGCCGTTGCGAATGGTTGCTCATCTATGCGAGAAGAAGTTGTGGCCACGGTTAATCAAATACCTTCGGTCGGAGTTCCTTCGGGAGTGATTGGCTGTAATCGTGTTGGGGAAACAGGAACTACTATTTTAGATTTGACAACAGCGTTAACAGACGAAGATGAAGGGATATGGACTATTACGACTGACCCTTCTAATGGACAGGTTCAGATTGAAAATGGAACCCTAGTGGACTTTGATGGTTTGCCAGTTGGTAATTATGTGTTCACATTTACCACTACTGGGGCGCAGTCTCCTTGTACCAATGTATCTGTTGATGTAACGATAACCGTAGTCGACTGTCTTTTGGATGCCGATAACGACGGACTTAATGACGATATTGAAGAGAACCTTGGGACCGATCCGAATAACCCCGATACCGATGGAGATGGTATTCTTGACGGTCAAGAAGTAAACGTTGATGAAACCGATCCCTTAGATGATTGTGATTCAAATGGAGGAACACCTCTAGGTGATAGTGATTGTGACAATGATGGTCTTACTAATAATGAAGAGATGGATTTGCAAACAGATCCATTCGATGCTGATACTGACGATGACGGTTTGACTGATGGCGAAGAGGTGCTCGTCGAAGATGACCCAAGTACCGAGTCGGTGCCAGAAGGGGTGAGTGATCCATTGGATTCCTGCGATCCCTTTTTGACCGAAGCTTGCCAACCAGAACCTATTGATTTAGAAGTAACCAAAGAGGTCGATATTACTACTCCATTGGTAAATGACGAGATTCGGTTTACAATTACCGTTCGTAATATTTCCATGAGCAGGGCAATTGACATTACCATTGCCGATGTTTTAAGCGATTCCTCATTATTCTTAATAGGTGATATCACCACGAGTTCAGGTATTTTTGAGGAAAGCACAAGCATATGGACTATTGATGAACTGGAATCTGGCGCCTCCGAAACGCTTCAAATTACGGGAACAGTGCCGTTAAGAGGAAATTTTACCAATAGGGCAACCTTGACGGGTAGTTTTCCTGAAGATAATAATATCGACAATGACAGTGATGAGGTGTCTGTATTGGTCAGTGTAAGCGAATGTGTGGATTGTGGTACCCTTTGTAACCTATTTTCACCCAATGGCGATGGTGTCAATGACACCTTGGTATTGGTAACGGATAGCTGTAATAGTGAATTAAGGCAACAAATTGAAAATAACAATAGCCTACAGATTTTTGATAGGTATGGTAACAGCGTATTTGAGGCAAGCCCCTATGATGGCAGCTGGAATGGTACCGGAGATAGTGGAGATTTGCCACGTGGAACGTATTATTATATTCTCGATTTAGGCGATGGAATGGACGTTCAAAAAGGATGGATACAAATAATTCGATAGTATTTATGTCAAATAAAGTTGTTGGTTTATTGTTCGTTGTTTTTTTGATTGGGTACTCCTTTTTAGGTCATTCCCAACAAGAACCACAATATACCCAGTACATGTATAATATCGGAAGTTTTAATCCTGCTTACGTGGGAACTGTGGAATCTCCAGAGCTTTCAGGACTATATCGGGCACAATGGATTGATATTCCTGGGGCTCCTAGAAATTTAAGGTTTGGTGCCAATATTCCCCTGTCCAATGAAAAAATGGGTCTTGGCTTTAACGTAATTAGTGATGCACTTGGGCCCGCATCACAGACCTACATCGACGTTGCCTATTCGTATCAAATCAACATGTCTGATGATTCGTGGATTTCATTTGGTGTCGATGCAGGCGGTTCGCTGCTCAATCTGGATTATTCGAAGGGTACTTTACAGAATCCTGGAGAACCGTTGATTGGAGGTGAGAATTTCAGTCAGTTCTATCCAGTGGTCGGTGCAGGTCTCTTTATGTATAGTGATGAATGGTATGCCGGGTTATCAATTCCCAATTTTTTAACCTTGGGTATTTATGACCAAGAATTGGAATCCGTTATAGACAATGATTTACAATATAATTTTATCGGTGGGTATGTTTTTGACATTGCCGATAGAACAAAATTTAAACCTGCAGTGCTTTTCAATTACCTTCCTGGTTCGCCATTGAACGTAAACTTGTCCGCTAATTTTCTTTTAATGGATACACTTACCCTTGGGGCAAACTATCAATTTGGTAATGCCGTAAGTGGAGTTGTGGGCTTTCAAGTATCGAGCTCAATGTTTTTTGGATATTCTTACGATTATAACACCAATGGTTTAGGACAGTTCAATAGTGGTTCGCATGAAGCGATATTAAAATTCTATATCGGTAGGGGAGATGGTAGCGCAAGTGGTAATCGAGCCAGAAATAAGGGAAAAAAGCTAAAAGGGAAACCCAAACAGATTGATTCACCAAGGTTCTTTTAATGTTTTATATGGACTTTAAAAAATACTCTCATATTGCACTACTACTTTTGCCCATACTGATTTTTGGACAGGGTAAAAAATCAAAAGCTGACAATCTTTTCTTCTCCTATTCCTATCAGAATGCCATAGTAGAATATGAAAAAGACCTTTCAAAAGGGTTTGAATTATCATCAAATCAATATTTGAATTTGGCCGATTCTTATTTTAAGGTTGGGGACTACGAAAAGGCCACTGAAATATATCTCCAACTCTTTTCCAAAGACAGTATCATGGGTAGCCACCATTTGAACAAACTGTTACAAAGTCTTGGAAAACGGGCTGATTTGGCGGAGGTACAGGGGTTTTTGGAACGTGAAGGAGTCGCATTTCACAAAGAGCTGCTTGAAAATGGTGATTTCAATATGAAATTGCTGGCCTCTAAAAAGAATACCTCATCACAAGAAGTCCAGGTTTTTAATTTGGCTGGGAATAGTAACAATGCAGATTTTTCACCCTCTTTTTTTGGTGATTCTTTGTTATTGACTAGCGGAAGGTCAACAGGTAAGAGAAAGAGTTATGAACCAACGGGAGAATCGTATCTCGATATTTTTAAAGGACAAATTGAGAGTGATGGTCAGGTTTCAACTGTTGAGCCTTTTAAGGAAATAAAAGCCTCGGACTATCATAAAGCGACACCTTACTATTCAAGTAAATTGAATGCCATTCTTTATGTGCTCTCCAATACCTATGAAGGTGAACTTGAATTTGATGAAAATGGCAAAAATGCCCTTGGTATCGGAATTCAAAAACTTGAAGGAGGATTTAACTTTCTTTGGCGTGATTTAAGCACTTCGTTCTATTATCCTTTTTACGAACAAGAAACCGGTAGACTGTATTTTGCTGCCAATCTTGATGGCGGATACGGGGGTACTGATTTATATTATGTCAACACCAATAATGGACAGGTAATGTCAGCCCCTATCAACTTGGGCCCTAGAATTAATTCTCCTGGCAATGAGATAGCCCCATATATATTTGATGGAGCACTTTATTTTTCATCTGATGTATTTTATGGACTGGGCGGTATGGATATCTACCGATCTAATAAAAAAGAAGACAGTTTTACCATACCGGTCAACCTCGGAGAACCTGTAAACTCTGAAGCTGATGATTTTGGATACATTTTAAGGAATTTTAAAGAAGGTCTGTTGGGTTATTTTTCATCCAATAGAAATGGCGGTAAGGGGAATGATGATGTCTTTGGCTTTTTGGTTGACGAAAAACCAGGGCTCAAGACCTTTGCCCTAAGCGGTCAAGTCGTGAAATTAGGGAATCTTGAGGGGGTAATTGGCGCTACAGTTCGAGTGTATGGTCCTGATGGTTCACTATTGCAAGAAACCCTCTCAAATGAAAGAGGTGGTTACACCATTGAGATACCTTGGCAGACTAGGGTAAGGGTGGAAGCTACTAAAGAACGCCATTCTATTTTTTCGATACTGTTCGATGAAGAACAAATGGAAGTAGCCCAAAAAGGCAATCTGAATTTAGGATTGGCACTATATGATGATTTGGTCGAAGAACGTGAAGGACAAAAGGTAGTTAAGTTGAAAGACTTCTATTTTGACAGGGGAAAGACAAAAATTACTACAGAAATAGCAACGGAATTGGACAAGGTAGTTGATTTTGTACAACGTTTTCCTTCCGCCCAATTACGAATTGAAACGCACACAGATAGCAGAGGGGGCAGCAGTACGAATTTCAGGTTGACCCAATCAAGATCGGATGCCATTAAAAAGTACTTGATAGGCAAAGGAGTCTCGAGTAGCAATATTCTGTACTCCATTGGCTATGGAGAAGATAAAATATTGAACAATTGTAAGAATGGGGTCTTTTGTATTGATTTGCTCCACAAAAAGAACCAGCGATCGCTCATTGTAGTTTTGAACGATAATATTCGGTTTTAACAAAAAACAGTACCCGAGTGTATAGTTGCCATCTTGGAATAATAACCAATAGGGCTCAAAGGACACTTATCCAACAGTAATAAAGGGCAAAAGCAGAAAGAAATACAATTCCAGACCAGCTCAGCAGTGTAAGTTTTGAATTGGGGCGATATGCTGATGGTATTTCTTCGGATGTTATTGCTTTGTAGTTCATCCACCCGAGAATAGGGGCAAAAACAAAAGAGACAAAAGTGGCCAGCGTAACGAGGTTGGCCATATTTGCACCAAATAATGTAATTACGCTCCAATTGATAATGGACATAACGATAATACCTATGGTAAAGGCGTTTTTATTTTGGTAAAGGAATTGGTCACGTTTATACAGTTTATCAATAACGTCGAGACTTACCCGTGTGACGGCATCATGTGCCGTCATGCAGGTGCTGAACATCGTTGCAAATGCAGCGAGTGCAATTAGAAAATAAGCCCAATCCCCCATATGAACGGTAAATAGATGCACTACTTGGTCTGCAAAGGTTACGGCATTTCCACTCAGTTCTGTACCGGTGCCATAGAGCGTTTTCCACCCGATGATCATAAAGAATACAGCTAAAATAGCAGTTAGGCTATATCCTAAATTGAATTCGTACAATACTTCCCTTAAAGGTATCTTTCTATCGGATATTTTTATTTTCTCAATACTCCAAAGACTTACCCAGCCCGAGGCTTCAACGGCGGTTGGCATCCATCCGACAAGTCCTATCAGGAATAAGATGCCCATTTCATTAAATATAGGGGCCGGATCAAAACCGTCTATTGGTGCTACTTGACCCTTGTTCAAAACCAAAAGAGTGGTCACCAATAGCGACATAAACAATAGTGCAACGACGATTTTAAGTGCGTTTTCGAGCAATCGATACTTTCCAATGATCAGCAGAAAGCCAATGAACAAGAATAAAAGTAGGGCGATACCATCGGGGGGCAAAGAATTTATTTTGAATAGGTTCGCCAGAAGTCCGGCAGTTACGATGTAAAGTGCAGCAAGAATGGTGAATGCAGAAATAAGGGTAATGACTGTGTAGAGCCATAGATAAGGTCGGCCAAGATTGGCATATCCTTGAATCAAACTTTTCTGGGTAACATGGGTATAACGCACACCAAATTCAAAAAAAGGGTATTTCAAGAGGTTTGCCAATAGTATGGGAATAATCATAACCCACCCGTATTGTGCTCCTGCTTTAGTTGATAAAACTAAATGTGAAGTGCCAATGGCCATACTGGCGAACAAGAGTCCAGGTCCTAAATCTTTAAGGAAACGATAAATCCTATTCAATTTGTTTAATTATTTTTTAAATTCGTCAAACAAAAATTAAATGACGTTATAATGTTAATCAAAAAAGCAAAAGGTAAGAAGCAAGTAGCTTTTTATTTGGGAATATTATTGCTTTTGGGCTGTTCTGAAGATGCTAGGGATCAAATGGGCCAACCAGAGATGGAAAGCGATATCAATAGTGCGGCCCAAGAAGAAAAAGTTGCAATTCCTGATATGGCCTTTGAACAGGCTCTTATTGATTTGAATTATGACGCTGTGATAGATGGAGAGGTGACGAAGAGTCAAATAGATTTTGTCACCGAGCTTTCTATCGATAGCAAAGGCATTTCAGACCTTACGGGAATATCTGGATTTGAAGCTTTGAAAAATCTTAATATTAGAGATAACAATTTAGAGCGTATCGATTTGAGTCAGAATTCACAGCTGTTGTTCATTTGGGCAAAAGATAATCAACTGGAAGAAATTGACATTAGTGGATTATCAGCCTTGGAAAAATTTGAGATAGACCGAAATGTATTAAAGCAAATTAATATAGGTACAAATTCGGCACTTCAACTTTTGACGCTATCAAACAACCAACTAAATGATATTGATGTGTCTAGTAATACGGCACTGGCCAATTTTACAGTAGTGGACAACCCTTTAAATTGTATCTTGGTCAATCAAACGCAATTTAATGCCATTCCTCCGAATTGGTCAAAGGATGAGGCAGATAGATACTCTATGGATTGCGACTAAACCGCACCAATGAAATATTTTGTTAGATTCCTGAAAATTCTCGTTGGAATCATAATTGTTCTTGGTTTATTGTACTTTTTAGGACCTAAAGTAGAGGCTCCGAATCTAAATAAACCTCTTCCGCAAGTCGAAAAAGATCTTTTGGTTTTGGCCAATGAAATATCGGCAAGGGAAGCTATGGTCTCCAATATAAAGGCTGATAATCAATCAAGAATTATATGGGCAGATAGTGTTCCCACCAAAACGGAATACAGCATCGTATACTTACATGGTTGGTCTGCAAGCCAAGAGGAAGGCGATCCCATTCATTCTGAAACTGCTCGACGATATGGCTTTAATCTTTATCTTCCTAGATTAGTTGGCCATGGTCTTATAGAAAAGGAACCTATGCTTGATTTGACAGCCGAACGGCTTTTGGATTCTGCTAGAGATGCGATAGCTGTTGGAAAACAACTAGGTAAAAAAGTAATATTAATGGGTACTTCAACGGGTGGAACTTTGGCTCTGCACTTCGCGGCTGAACTTTCAGATGAAGTAGCTGCACTTCTGTTATACTCGCCAAATATTGAAATTTTTGATCCGAATGCAAAGTTGATGTCAGGGCCTTGGGGGCTACAAGTGCTAAAAGCTATTAAGGGAAGCGATTATCATGAATTTGATACTGACGATGAGCTAAAAAATCAGTTTTGGACGACCAAATATCGCGTTGAAGCATTGGTTCATCTTCAAGCTTTGATGGATGAAACCATGACCGAGGAGACCTTTTCCAGAATACATCAGCCTACTTTTTTGGGATATTATTTCAAAGATGAGGTACATCAAGACAGTGTGGTTTCGGTTGGCGCGATGTTAGAAATGTTCGATGCTTTGGGAACCGAACCGAGCAGAAAAGAAAAAGTGGCCTTCCCTGAGGTTGGTGACCATGTAATGACATCTTATATTACATCCAAGGATTTGGAATCGGTTAAAAAGGAAACTTTTGATTTTTTGGAAGAACAGCTGCATTTAAAGCCCCTAGAACAAAGCACTGTTGAATAGTTTTGTTCTCCGACAGATACGGATATTTGATTAAAAATACTACCTAAAAAGTTTTTCCTATTTTAGGGCAACCAACTAAACTTCAGTAGTATGTCCGATACGCAACAGAAAAGTATTGCAACCCTTGTTTTTATAAGTTTATTGCCGCTTTAGGAGGATTCTTATTTGGTTATGATACTGGAGTCATCAATGGCACCCAGTTCTACTTCAGTAAATTTTTTGATTTGGATGCCGCAACCAAAGGTTGGGTTGTGGGTAGTGCCTTATTGGGATGTTTTTTAGGTGCCATTATTGCCGGGCCCATGAGCAAGAAATATGGGAGAAAAACCTCTTTAATCATTTCAGCATTATTGTTCAGTTTATCGGCATGGGGCTCTGGACTACCTGAAATACTGCCGCAGACAGTACCCATGTTGGTCTTTTTTAGAATTATAGGAGGCTTGGGAATAGGGATTGCATCAATGAACGCACCCATGTATATTGCTGAAATCTCTCCTGCGAATATTAGGGGTAAAATGGTCACATTATATCAGATGGCCATTGTTCTGGGATTTTTCGTCGTGTTTTTGGTAACCTATCAGATTGGTTCCGGTCAAACGGAAACATATAATACCGAACAGGGATGGCGTATGATGTTTTGGTCAGAACTGGTACCTTGCGTGCTCTTCTTATTATTGTTGTTTTTTGTTCCTAAAAGTCCTCGTTGGCTCATGATGAAAAATCGCGAAGCGGAAGCGCTCAAAGTATTGTCAAGAATTCAAGGTGCTACCGAAGCCAAAGATAAGGCCAATGAAATCAAGCATTCTTTGGCACAACATACTTCCATTAGTTTCAAGCAGGTATTTGCCAAAGGAATCTTACCTATCGTACTCATAGGAAGCTTTATCTCATTCTTACAGCAGTTTACAGGTATCAACGCAGTTTTGTACTATGGAGCCGATATCTTTGAGAAGGCACTTGGTTTTGGTCAAGAAGATGTCTTGGCGCAACAGGTGCTTTTGGCGGGTGTTAACGTGCTATTTACCGTCTTGGCAATGTTTACGGTTGACAAGTGGGGTAGAAAGCCATTGGTGATTTCAGGTTCTATTGGGATGTTCATGGGCTTCACATTTTTAGCCGTTACCCTAATGACAGATTCGGTCGGACTATTATCTCTTATAGGCATTCTCTTGTTTGTTGGGTCTTTCGCTATGTCGATGGGGCCAGTGGTCTGGGTTATGTTATCGGAAATGTTCCCGAATAATATGAGATCGGTCGCAATGTCCATAGCCGTTGCAGTGCAATGGGCCGCCAATTACATGGTATCGCAAAGTTTTCCAATAGTTGCGGAGAGTAAAGTGAATACGGAAGGTGTCTGGAACGGTTCGTTGCCCTATTTTATTTTTATGGCGTTTATTCTTATTATTATCTGGTTTGTACATAAAATGATGCCGGAGACCAAAGGGAGAACTTTGGAAGAAATTGAAAAGGTTTGGGATGATAGGTATGGTAAAATAAATGAATAATAAGCAGCAAGAATGCCTATAGGAACATATGCTGTTCGCTATCATTTTCAAAACAGAGAGGCAAACCTAAGAGTAGTTTTAGGAAAATTTTATTAATTATTTGGAAATCAAAAGCTTAATACATATAGGTCGAGCGCTTCGACTCCTCTCAGAATCAACAAAAGTTGAAACCCATTAAAAAATGGAATTATGTGAAACCTTCTCCATCGCGCCTGTCTACCGATAAAGGAAGACTCGAAGTGAAGTCTTTTTATTTTATTGACATAGATATCATGTGATGCAAATTTTACATTCGCCTCTTGTCAATTTAAATTTGTTTTTTATCCTGGTTCCGCTTCCGATCCGCTTTCAATTTTCAAAAGGCCTCTGAAGGCGTCTTGAACTGTATTTCCCTCATAAAGCACCTTATAAACTTCTTCCGAAATTGGCATATGAACGTTATGATCTTGAGCGAGTTCCATAACCACTTTAGCGGTTTTTACGCCCTCGGCCACCTCAGACATCTCTTCAATAATTTCCTCTAGTTTTTTTCCCTTGCCCAATTGAAACCCCACATGTCTATTTCTACTTTTATTACTGCTACAAGTGGCGACCAAATCTCCCATTCCTGCAAGGCCGGCAAAGGTTCTTCTCCGTCCCCCCATGGCCGTGCCCAATCGGGTCAGTTCTGATAGCCCACGCGTGATGACGGCAGCCCTGGTATTATCTCCGGCATTGGCTCCGTCTCCCATACCCGTAGCAATGGCCATAATGTTTTTTAAGGCTCCACCCAATTCGCAGCCTACTACATCATTATTGGTGTATACCCTAAAAAGACCAGAATTGAAGACCGCCTGTAATCGTTTCGCAATGACTTCATCAACCATCGCAATTACAGCTGCAGCGGCCTGACCGTTATGAATTTCTTTGGCTAAATTTGGGCCGGTGAGCACGCCAACAGGATGACCTGGCAATACCTCCTCGATAACTTCTGTCATTCTTTTTTTGGTGCCCATTTCGAGTCCCTTTGATAGGCTGACTATAGGAATCCATGGGCGTATATGGGGTTTTGCCTTCTCGAGAACATGTCTGAAGTTTTGGGAAGGAATACCCATGACCAAAAGATCGGCATTCTTTACAGTTTCTTCGATTGAGGTAGATGCCTTAAGATTTTTGTTCAGAAGGGCCCCTGGCAGGTACTTTGAATTTGTATGCTTTTCGTTGATTTCATTTACGGTCTCCTCATTACGGGCCCAAATGATAGTGTTGGCATTTCTTGATGTTAGGGAGGCGACTGTAGTACCCCATGATCCTCCACCCAATAAACCTACGTTTAACGACATTTGTTTGAATTTTAAGAGGATAAGACAGCGTCTTTTCCCTTTAGTTATTTAGTTCGGCAACAAAGAGATTTCGAACTTTCTCTACATGTTTGTCCAGGTCTTTCTTTTTCCAGAGCCCTGTTTCAATAGGGTCTAAAACGACTACCTCAATATGGGTAGGACGTAATAGCACGGTTCCCTTTTTCACCGCTTGATATGCATTTTTGATCACAATGGGAACGATGGGTGCACCTGCCTGCATGGCCAAATGAAAAGCACCTTTTTTAAAGTGGCCCAGTTCTGCTGTGCCGCTTCGTGTTCCTTCGGGAGCGATGGCAACGGAAACCCCATTTTTTAGGGCTTCAACGGCCGGTTTCATAGCTTCTATCGCTTTGGCCTTATTACTCCTGTCAATATAAATGGCACCTAGGGCTTTAAAAATGGGTCCGATTGGTGTTCTTTCCAACTCTTTTTTTGCTACCCCGGTGAAATCATTTCGCAGTAGCTTGATAATAATGAAGAAATCTGCTGCACTCTGATGGTTAAAGCAGAAAACCGCTGGCCGAAAATCGGTAAGATTTTGTTTTCCTTTTACAGAAATCTGAAGTCCTGCAGCACGGGTAGCCAAATCACCAATACTTTTAAAAGTGGAATTGGCTGCTTCTTGTCTTGATAGGGTCACTAATCCTGTAAAGGCTCCCCTCAAGGCAGAAGGATAAATACTAGCAATGGCCAGACTAGTTCGCAAACCGTTTACCACTGGTTTTTGATCAGGTCTTTCGAATCTTAGAATAGGCCAGTCGTTTTCAAAGGCCACCTGTGAAAGACGGTTATCGGGATTGGTAGCTACTGGTTTTCCCACAATTTTAAAAAGTGGGTAGTCATCAAAGCTATCGGAGTAAAAATAGCTTTTAGATAAGTCGATTTTATTTTGTTTGGCAAAGGTTCTTGCAGCTCGAGCCTTACCTTCTCCCCAACACATCTCTGCAATACGCCCGGTGAACTTTCCGTTTTTGACCTCCATGCGGGTAGCGTATACTTCGGCAATGCCCAGCTCTTTCGCAATCGGCATGATTTGGTATGAGGTGGCCGCTGAGATGATAACGACTCGGTGCCCTTTCTCTTTATGTTTTTTTATCAATTCACGGGATTCGGAGTAAATCGTAGGCTTTAAATATTCTTCAAAAACCATTTGTCCCAGATTTGTGAATACTTTTTCAGGAATTCCCTTAACACCTAAGGCAGCAATTTTTGTCAATACCTCAAAGTCACGATTGCCAAAGGAAAAGACCAAAGCCGTCATGAACTGGGTCAAGTACTCTTTGGCCGTTGTCTCACCGCTAAATAGCCTAGTTCTCATGAAGCGTTTGGCCGAAAAGTCATTGATCAACGTACGGTCTAAATCAAAATAGGCAACAATATGTGACCCTTCTTCTTCTGGTTCGTCTTTTTTCGTCGATTTGGTCGCTTTTGCTTCTGGTACCAATATGGTAGGTGCGTTGCTTACCGATAGACCATTGGAATCTGGTTTGGTTTCAAGTTCTTTAAGGTAATTAAGCCTTTCGGTCAAATCGTCGAGTTGCCGCATCCAGCTTTCAAGGTTATTTGAGTGGATCTTTTTATCTTTTGGTACTAGTCCGGCATTTTCAGCAAATCGATAAGCGTTGCTCAAAAAAGGTTTTGAGACACTATCTAGCCTTGTAATAGCACCCTGCCAGTGAAGTTCTTTTCCTTTAAATAAGCATAGTTCCAAAAATTCTTCTTCAGTAAATAAATCCTCCGGGTCCCAATTATTAAGTGCACTGCAGACAACTTTATCGGCCTCGATGTAGGTCAGTAGCAATGCCCTAGAAATGAATAGGCTTTGTTTTGTTAGAATTTCGGAAACATCTTTTTGTGGGTCTTCAAGAATTGCCCTCCAGTTGGTATTAAAACGATTGAGTTCCTCTTCAATTTCAGTACTAAAGTTGGATTTATTGGTGTAGAAAAATTCAAACTTAAAAAGGTTACGAAGATCCATAACCTCTTCCCAAAAATGTACAATGCGTCTCGAGGAAGTATCGTCCTTGATTTTGACCAATGCCATTTCAACAAAGGCTTTGTGATACAAATGACCAGCTACCATATTGGCGTAATATGTGGCCGTAAGGTATTCAGAGGGGATAATACTATATTGCGCCTTTTGTCCTGCCCTGCTTTTTTGAACAATATGTGCGCCTTGCAATAGATTCAAGGCTTTTTGAATACTGACCGCTACAGCGTTTCCTCTATCTATTAAACAGTCTTCTTGCTTTTTGCCAATATACTCCATCAGTTTTCTGACCTTAAACTCGATTTGTTTTTTGGTCTGGGCAAAATCGTTGAGCAGCACATTGCAGATGATAGAAACTGTTGAAACTGGTGTGATCTTTGACATTTGATTGATGAGGTCAAATGCAAAGTAGGGTAAGGTATTTTTACTTTTGTAAGAATCTTCGTCCAATTGAGGAACAAGAACGTTGTGGGTTTCATTGATTTCTACCGGATCTCCAAAGCGAATGGCCGCCCGCCCGTAATCACTGCCTAGGCTCCTAAAATATTTTATACCTTCTGAGATATTTTCAGACTTTTTCTTGGAACCTCTGACTTGTTCGGTCATTTCCTTGACATCGGGAATAAGATCGTAAGCGATAGAGACCGGCACGTATTTGACATCTCTCGAACTTTCTTGTTCGGCATCCATAATATATTTCAAAATACCCATTTGCGGATGCAATATCTTTCCGGTTCTTGACCTGGTACCCTCGATATTCCATGTAAGGTGTTCCCCTTTGGTTATGATGGATGCGATATAATGTCTCAATGCAACCTTATAGACCGGGTTGTCTTTGAAACTTCTCCGTATAAAAATGATACCGGCGTTTTTTCCAATTTGTTTTAATCCTGGAAAGGCAAGGTTGATTCCCCCGAAGGAGTATGGTACTGGCATTCCATATCGAGCCAACGTAGAAATCAACACAAGGGTATCAAGATAGGTCTTATGCGTAAGGATGAAAGCAACAGGATGTTGCCTCATGAGCTTCATCAATTTCTTGATGCCTTTTGGGTCAACATCGATTTTTTCGTTGTATGCCCTTGAAAGCATATAATCAAACCCCCTTACCGCTACCATCTTTGTTATGGGGTTCTGCTCGGCATATAGTTCTTTGATATATTTGGATGCATCACGTTGCACTTCTGCAATATCCAACTTATGGGATGTTGCGATTTGCTTGAGGGTATCCTGAAATTTTATATCATTGATGATATCGTCTATCATAATGGCCGTGCTATTATCCTAATTTAAGAAAAACAAACTTCTTTTTTTCTTGTTCCAGTAAAATGGGTAAAGTATGCGTTCGATATTCGGTGTGGTCTCGCTTATGGTCTTGCCTTCAATATGTGCACTTAGCGCATTCGCCGTAATTAAAAGCACACTGGCATTGGCCCCTAAACCGGAGTGACTTCCGTACACCTCGATATTTTTTATGTCGTCTCGATAGCTCTCTGCTTCCATGCAATGCTTCCAGGGTAATAGTCCGTCGGTTTTGGTGTAGATACAGGTTATCGGTACATTGGGAATAGGTTCCAATTCTTCAATGAACCGTTTATTCCTTTCCTTTAGTGACTTCCCCCTGAAAAACTCCAAAATACCGTTAACTGGGGTTTTCATATCCATAACCCCCCAAACAGGTGAGGCAATCGTGATGATTTGTTGCACTTGTTGAGGATGTCGATTGGCCATAATCTTTGCGAAAATACCGCCACCACTCCAACCTACAATACTCACTTTCTCTCCGTGAATTCTGTAGATATCGTCCAATTTTTCTTCCAACCTTGGAATGTAGTGTGACTTGATCAGATTGAAACCCTGCTCCCATTTATAGGTTTTAAAGCCAAGGGAGGTTAGATACCTACGTACAAAGGAAGTTGAATAATCGTCACCTAAATACGGTGGAATCAACAATACTGGGTGACCGTTGCCCTTTATTCGTTTTGGAATGAAAGGATAAATCGCATAAATGGATGTCCATTCAATAAGCGATCGCCCTTCCAATAATATATTGAACAAGGGCGGATGTGGAATCTTTTGATTGATTAAGGTAATCTCTTCTTTAAATCGTACCAGTACTTTGTTTGAAAGCTCTTGTGCGGCTATACTACCTTTTGTAGCCATTTCAATAGTTATGTCCTCTAGCTGGTTGATTAGCGTGAAATACTCACGGCTTGGTCCAAGCTCATCACAAATACGAATACAGTCGTCAAATAGAAAATCTAGATTATCATCGGTAAATGAAACTTTGTTCACTATAGATAAGACTTCATCCAAATTGGCGTGAACTGAAAAGATTTGGTTCAGTACTTTTTTCGTCTCTTTAATCGAAAGCCCGTTGATTTCGCCCAAAGCGGTCGCAATCTTCAGAAAGGCTTGATATAAATGAAATTTATCATGCATTTTGCTGGGGGATATGGATATTAAGCCAAGTGATGATGTCTTCTTCAACCTCTTTTCTGTTTTTTTCATTGAGCATCTCGTGGCGTCCTCCTTTATAAAGATTAAATGTCAGCTTATGATTGCCGTTTTGTTTGAAGTTTTGGGCCACTTTACTGACCCCTTTGCCCATTTCTCCAACAGGATCTTCATCACCTGAGAACATTAAAATAGGTAATTCATTAGGTGTTTTTATAAATGCCTCTGAGTTGTTCAACTTTTTGGAATTGCTGAGAATATCGGCAAAAACCCCGATAGAAAAGTTTTCTATACGATAGGGGTCTGCCTCGAAATCATCGACGGCGGCTTCATCGCTACTGATCCAATCAAGTTTGGTCCGGTTGGGCTTGAATTTTTTATTGAATTCATCAAAGAATACGGCTCGTAGGGTTTCATTACTTCGCTGTCTGCCTCTAAGCAAGCTGACCACTTTTGTACTTGCCAAACCAAAATGGCCTAGACCTTTTATAAAATTTGCTGTGCCTGAAAGAATCAAGGCGTCAATTTCATTGCCATAATGGAGCACGAATTTTCTACTTAATAATGAACCCATGCTATGACCAAACAAAATAAACTTTGCGCTGGGGTGCTCGGTACGCATTAACTGAGCTAATGAATGCATATCGGCAACGGCATCTTCGAAGTAGTCATCACCTTCATAATATCCAAATAATCGTTTGATCTCTGCTGTTTTACCATGTGCACGGTGATCATTTGCATATGCTATAAACCCCTCTTTTTGTAAACGATGGGCTATGGTATCGTACCGGCCAGCGTGTTCCCCGATTCCGTGTGCAATCTGTACTACACCTCTAATGGCATTTGGGTCGAGGGCGTCCCATTTATAATAGCAAATGATTTCGCCGTCTTTAGCGGTAAAAGTATCAGTGCGATAGTGCATTTTAACGGGCTAAAAAGGTTTTTACCAACTCCGTTAATTTTCTTTTGTTCCCTACGGTACCAGATAATTTCAAGCGCTGTTGAATTTTTAGTTCATCGAACAGGAACTTATTTCTGTACAAAGCCAAAAGATTACTGTCTTCAATTTCCAGCACTGTTTTTGGGTCTAGAGTTGTCACTTTTCTAACCGAGGGTACTTCCTTTAAAAGGTCAATTTCCCAACATTCACTGCTGGCCCCCATATCTACTTGAATATGATATAGACCTTTAAACTTTTTTGCCATTTTGCCCTCTTTTTTAAGATAACGTTTCAAGGCATTAAAAAATAGGGTGCTTTCACTTTTAGGCTTCGATACTTTATTTGCCGTGTTTTTTTTCTTTTGACTTCCCAGTATCAATTCTTCCAAATCATTGGCTGATTCCCTTATATATCTGGAGAATATATAAGAATCGGGCATTGTTCTTTTGTCGGAAGTGGTGGTGATGTTAATTCTTCCGTTGTAACTGAACGCGGCGATAATCAATCCAAAACCGTCAACAACCGGAGTCAATGGAAAGATAGAGACGACTTTATGTCCGTTTAAGTACAACATCTGACTGGGCCCAGGAACATTGGTGATGGTCACGTTGAAGGGAGGTCGGTGTAAATCTTTGATGTTGTATTTACTGTAAATTCTTGCAGCAAGGTTGGCAAGCCCGAATGGAACGGCATCGGCCATTTTAGACAAGGTCTTGGCCCCCATGGTCTTGTGTCTTGACTTGCCCAGCATAGTCTGTTCCTGAATGTACTCTAACCGTTCTAAAGGATCTTCGATATGTGTGCCCAATTGCACCATCATATTGGCAATTTGGTTGTTGTGTGATGTATCGCCCTTGCTCCGTATGGAAATCGGAACATTGGCCACAAGAGGTTGTAACGGTAATTTTTCTTTCTCTTTTAAATAACGTCGAATGGCACCGGCACAAATCGCCAATATGAGATCGTTAATGCTTACGCCGACAAGTTTTCTCAAACTATTAACCCTATCGAAAGATAAGATGGCTGTGCCCCATGTACGTTTAGGCGATACGTTTCCGTTGAAAATTGTTATCGGAACGGGGTAGCGTGCCGTGGCAAATTCTTTTTGAATACTCAACGTTTTGGAAGCCCTACTTTTTACAAAAGCCATGGTCGTTTCAGCAATGGTCTTCGGAAGTTTAAAGGGATTCTTCAAAAAGCCATAACCACTTTTTAAAAGCAGGCTCAAATCGTCGGGAAGTGGATCGGGATCAAATTTTTTGATTTCTGATTTTTCAATGTGCTTTACCTTATCATTTTTGTCAAAGAGAATTCCCATAAGGCCTACACCTGACTTTCCGTCAATCATGACATGGTGAACCTTACTGACTATGGCCACTGACCCTTTTGGTATTTGGGGAATTTCATCAATGCCCTCAATAAAATGAATGGACCACAGTGGGCGACGAAGATCCAAAGGGGCGCTGAAGATTCGGGCAGTGGTTCGGCGCAGCGATTCCCAGTTTGAGGGGTCTGCCAGTTTCATTCTATTGAGGTGAAGATCTAGCTCAAAATTTGGATCGTCCACCCAATAAGGATAATCCAAATCCATTGGAACGTGTAACAGCCGTTGCCTAAATTTTGGCATCAAATGGAGTTTGGAGGCAACGATTCTTTTAAAATCCTTGAAATTCAGGGAGCCTTCGACAATGGCTAAAGTCGCAATGTGCATTGGGCTTGTTGGGGATTCAGCATAGAGAAACGCAGCGTCATACCCTGAAATTTGAGTAAACTTACCGTCAATCACTTCTTGCGCAATGTCTTTGAGATCTTCTAGTTTAGATGGCATCTGATATTTTTTAGACCAAGGTCAACTGGACCTTGGGCAGTTGTTTGTAGTTGTTTATTTTGATATTCTTCGCTTTCAAATCAAACATCAAACTGAAAAGACCAAAAAATGTACGGTTGACATAAATGATATGTTTTGAGCCCCGGTTTGCGTTCATTTTCATGACACTTGCTTTTTTCAAATACTGTTCACCGAATTCCGATATTTTTTTGAAAAGGGTCATGTCTGAGAAGTCAAATTGTTCTTTTTGGAAGGGCAGTGTAAAGCACTCAAGTACCTCGCGGAACATTTCGGTGAAAAAAGCGTGTTCTTCTGCTGAGTCGTCATTTTTCAGAACTTCTAATGCAATCAGATTCTTTTCAAAACTTTTTGGGTTATTGATGACATCTGATTTAAAAAGTTCGAAGTACGGCACATAAAAATCCTGTGGAATTTTTTTCATACAACCAAAATCCAGGGCGATGACCTCATTCTGTTCTGAAACCAAAAAATTACCCGGATGAGGGTCGGCATGAACCTTGTTCAATACATGTAGTTGGTACATATAAAAATCCCAAAGGGTCTGTCCAATTCGATTTGCCGCCTCTTGATTCGTATTGGTTTGAATGAATTCCGATAAATGAGCCCCTTCCATCCAATCCATAGTGATTATTTCCTTTGATGAATATTCAGGATAGTAGGTTGGAAATTTTAAGTAAGGAATGTGTTGACAAGATGCTGTGACTTCTTGGCTCTGTTCCAATTCTAAAATATAGTTGGTCTCTTCAACCAGTTTGTTTTCAACTTCTTTAAAATATTTTTCAGAATGTTCCCCTTTGATATTGAACATTTTCATCGCCACAGGTTTGACGATGGCCAAATCAGATTGAATACTCTGTGCCACGCCTGGATATTGAATTTTTACCGCCAGGGTTTTTCCATTCTTTTGTGCTTGGTGCACCTGACCTATGCTGGCCGCATTGATGGCTTGTGTATTGAAGTGGTCGAACAGTTCGTTTGGAAGTTTACCAAATGATTTTTTAAATGTCTTGAGAACCAGAGGCGCCGATAATGGAGGTACTGAAAACTGTGATAGGGAGAACTTTTCAACATAGGCTCTAGGCATGATATTTTTTTCCATGCTCATCATCTGCGCCATCTTTAAGGCACTACCCTTCAACGTTTTCAAACTATCATAAATGTCATTAGCATTGTTTTCGTCAAGTCGTTCTTTTGCCTTTTCTTCAGAACCAACAATTTTGTCGCCGTAATATTTTAAGTAATTCACCCCAACCTTGGCACCGGTCTTCATCAATTTTGAAGTACGTTGTAATTTTGAAATTGGAATGTTTTTAGAAGTTTTCATCGTTTATCTACGACTTTATTTTTTCAACATATAAAAACTTACCAAGGTCAATGATATTATTCAATGACCTGGTATTTAAAAGTTCTACGCCTGTGTTTATTGATTTTTCGATAAATATATCGGTCTTCTCACACTGATTGGAATCATCATCCATCCAAAACTTTACGGTCAATAGAAATTGTACCCAAAACGCTTCTTTAATGGACTTTTTTTGAATGGATTCAATAGTATCGTTAAAGCTCAAGGTTTCCATTTGTAACGCGTCAATAAAGTCAATAAAGCTTCCCCTCAGTTGGCTGAATAGTGAAATGGTATTTAGACGTAATCCGTAACTCTTTATGGTTAATGTAATGAATTCGCGGTTTAGGGTAAAATTTTCAAAAAGGGTATAATACAAGCTGAGTAGCTTATCTTTTTTGGTAAAATTTACAAAATCAGGTGATTCAATTAGTGTTGCAATTGAAACATCAATCAGTGTCTTGAAAATGGCCTTATCAAGTGCTTCAAAGTTCTCGTAATGTGTCTCAAATGCTTCGGGCTCAAAGTTTGAGGCCTTCGCAAAACTGTTCATATCGTCGGGCTTACCCTGATTTTTGACCACGGTATCCATGTAGAGGTCGATTAGCCCTTCTGGTGTTATTTTTCTTTTTCTAGCCAATTTTTTTGAGTAAAGTGTAAAAGACTTCAGTTGGTTAGGAGTCGACCACACCTAGCTAAATTAATGATTTCCCTTTTAGTATGCATGCATGCTAAAAAAGCCAGCGGACTCAAAAGTGACCTACTGGCTTTTTCATAAAAGTTTATTGTAAATGTATTATGCAACCAGCTTGTGGAATCTTTTCCTGGTTTCTTTTGCATTCTTTTTGATGTCTGTGAGAACATCAAAAAAGAGGTCTTGCTGGTTGGCCGCTTATTTTAAGCCACCTTTCAACGCTTTTTCGGCTACCGTTTGCCATTGTGCCGTAATTTCAATGGAGGTCGTAACAGTCTCTTCCGTTTTGGACAGGGCCAATTCGTTTGCGTTCCCTAAGATTTTTTTGACCCTACTAACTATACCCTTGGTATTTTTTGTTGTGCTTTTCGTTTTCATCATTTCTTTTATTGCGTTTGTGCTATCTTTTCTATTACGTCACCTAACCTAGGCCTTTTTAGCGGAGGTTATGTTCTTTGCGAAATCTTCCGCTTGTTTTTTCCAATCAGAAAAATTGGCATTCTTGAAAATTGGGCCAGCCTTCTCCAAAATCTCTTTAATCTTCATCTCATTTGCTTTTGCCAATTGTGCGAAAGTTTTGATGCCATTTTCGTTAAAAATTTTCTCCAATTTCGGTCCGATACCGTTGATACGCTTTAAATCGTCATTGACTACAGTAGCGGCTTTGGCAACCACGTTTCCTGCTTTCGCAGTAACTTTTTGTGTTGTTGCCTAAGCGGTCGATTTTGCGGTTTTGGTTGTTTTAGCTATATTTTTTTTAACTTTTTTAGTTGTCTTTTTCTTTGTTTCCAATGCTCCGTCAACGATTTCTTCGCCTTTGTTCAAGACCTTTTTTGCCTGCTCTAGAACATCTTCTCGAAGGTCATTGAATTTAGCTGTGCTTTTCGTTTTCAATTCTTCGGTAGTCTTTTCTACTTGCTTGATCACCGGACTTTCCGTAATCTTTTCCTTAAGGGTCTCGGTCGCTTTAATGACCTTTTTTCCCATCTGAGTGTTTGAAGCATATTCGAAAGCTCTTTCTGCTACATCACCTTCATATCCTACCAAATCAAACATTCTTTCTTTTCCAGAGGTGACCTGATTCTTTACTGCGGTGGCCGTTTCGAAAAACATATCCATTTGCTTTTTCCGAACAGGTTCAGATTTCTTTACCAGTTTTCTGGTCAATTCTTGCCATTTTTCACTGTTTTCGATAGTGGTATTGATTGTGGATATCGTAGCATTGATCAATGCATGGTTCAAACCTTGTTTGTTCACTGCGTTTCTTTTTGTTTTTGTAGCCATAATATTTTATTGTGTGTGTTCTTATTTATTATTTGTTGTGCAAATTTCGTTGCCGTTGGTTACAATTGAGTTACAACCTTTACTTTT
>ERZ1740067.127-NODE-127-length-61057-cov-6.142356_pt1 | contig 61057 bp, 65 predicted proteins | sample MGYA00581736_ERZ1740067 | MGnify/ENA primary metagenome ERZ1740067 (study PRJEB43018, sample SAMN04849236) | marine metagenome | isolation source: floating plastic debris | place: Pacific Ocean | collected 2008-08-27 | study: EMG produced TPA metagenomics assembly... | reverse complement strand
CAGCGGATCAAAGCCGTGCTGGACGTGGCAAAGTCAAAGGGCTTCCGAGACGGCGAGAACCCAGTGACAACAATCCGCGATGCTCGTGTGCTGCCACAGGTCAAACAGAAGGTGCAGCATCACAAGGCGATGCACTGGAAAGATGTTCCAGACTTTTATGCCGAGCTGGCGACGAAAGACGCCATGGCGGCAAAGGCACTGATGTTCACCTGTCTGACAGCCAGTCGCACAAGCGAAGTTTTGCATGCCCGCTGGGAGGAGTTCGCTTTCAGAGAGAAGTTATGGGTAGTGCCGGCTGAGCGCATGAAGGCGGACCAGGAGCATCGTGTTCCTCTTACTGAAGAAATGCTGGCGATAATCGAGCCGCTCAAAGCGCTGCGTTCCGAAGTCGTGTTTGAAGGTCAGAAGCGACATCGGCCAATGTCAAACATGTCGATGCTGATGTTACTTCGTCGGATGAAGGTGGAAGGGGTCACTGTCCATGGGTTTCGATCAGCCTTTCGGGACTGGGCGTCTGAACAGCCTGACACGCCGAGGGAGGTCGCAGAGCTTAGTCTTGCCCACAAAGTCGGCAGCGACGTAGAGCGGGCATACGCCCGATCAGACCTATTAGAGAAGCGCAGGCAGCTTCTTCAGGCTTGGTCAAACTTTGTAGTTGGGGCTTAGAATGAAAGAGTGGCCCGAACTTGGCATCCCTGTCCCCGATTTCGACGAAATCGACCTGAGTGATGCGTACGATGACCCCAACGGTTTCTTCGAGTTCGAGGTCGACAACATTAGGTTGACCCAAAGACTGGACCGACGGCTACATGGGCTCTTTGAGGTGGGTTTGTATCATGACGAGCAGGACAAAGTTGCTTCTTTGATCTGCAATTTGGAGATGCCCTTTTACAAACTTGGACGAAAGCAAGTCGACAGCGCCCGTTCAAAGGAAGTTCTAGACGGTCTCAAACATGCTGAAGCAAACCTCACCAACGCCCGTCTCGCGCTGCGGTCACTTCCCAAACCGATGGATGAGTTCTTTGACGTGCTCAGTTCGCGACTTGAGAAGGAAATCAAGACGCTTCGGAAGGCGAAAGAACACTTCGAGATGGAGGCGCGGCGCTACAATCATCGATCAAATTGGCGCGCTGTATTCGTTGCCAAAGTGCTGAGGGCCGCTTTTGAGAGGTACAATGGTCGTCGCCCAACTAGCTCGGCAGAGGGGAACACAGCGACCTCTGAGTTCTGTATCGCCTTAGAAGAAGTATATGAAATTATTGGCGTTTCTGCCAATGCGTTCAACTATGGAAAGATCGCGCTGGCTTGCCCAGACGAAGATGAAGAATTGCTCCAAATCAAAGCTGCGCTGCGGGACAAGTATCACTTCGACAAGGATTACCCCGAATATTTCTGCGAAATCACCCGACGCTACGTCGAGCAAGATGACTGGAATTGTATGACACTGACTGCGTTCACTCACGATTTTTCCCAAATGGAGGAGAGTGCATGCAGATCTTTGAAAACGAACGTGTTTACGACGACGACGATGCAGAACTTGATCTCATTGCATCAAGAGCAAAACGCGCCCAATGGAGGCACCGCAAAGTCGGACCTAGCTTTCTTAAATTCGGGCGTAGAGTAAAATACCACGGCGCTGATCTGAACGAATGGATCAACCGCAATCGGATCGCGACGACATCTAATGTCTGAATCGCTCCCGTTCTGCAAAATCAAGCTGCAATTCCTGTTGGAGATGGTGACCGACAAGGAGATGGACGACAACGCGTTACGCGTTGCGCTTTACCTAGCGTTGGCCCACGCGGATCATGAGACTGGAGAAAGCCGACCGTCTTTCGAGACAATCGGCGCGGCCATCGGCAAGCACGCCAAGTCGGTGAAGCGAGCGCTCAACAAGGTTGAGACCGCTGGCTATATGTCCATTGAGCGCGGGACCAATAAGGGTAAATCATCTCGTTACCGTCCGACTGCAGCAGCCCTAAAGCGGGCCACAGAGCGTCGTCGAGAGGGGGACAAGGTTGTCCCGCTTAGTCAGCTAAAAGGGGGACGGTCTTGTCCGCAAAGCGGTGCAGTTTTGTCCAACAAAGGGGGACACGATCGCCCCCCGAATAGAGAACAAGAACTTAGAAAAGAACAGGGGCGCGAGTCCGTGCCGGAGTTGCCTGACGAAAGGCAATCCGGCGGAACTTGCCGGGAACTATTCTTTGTCCCGAGAGGCATTTGCTTTGTGCGGGATTGGGATGCACGGCTGGCTCGGGAAGGGATGACCACGTTGGACCGAAGCCTGCCGTTGTCGCCGCATGAGCATCATGTCGGCTATTGGCTTCCTGCACGAACACCGGCCCCAGCCGACAGCTCGGAGTGGAGCGACCAACTCCACTTACTCAGAGAACTGATCCGCAACGCGCCTACCTGTGTGGAGCGTCACTATGCAGTTTGAACAATCAGCAAGGCGACCCAGTTCTAGGTCTGCAACCTGCGAACCGGGACCTTGCGAGGGGCGGCACGCCTCCCCTTCGAACCCCAACCAGACCGCACGGGGCGCGGTTTCGGAGAAGCAAGAAGCGGTGTTCTTCTATTGCTCCTCCGAAGAAAAGGCGCTGATCCGGCAGGCGGCTGCGGATTGCGGGCTGTCGATGTCGGCCATGTTGCGGCAGCTCGCCACGGGCGCTGCACCGAAGCGACGAAAGCCTGTACCTCGTGTCGATCCAGCTCTTGTACTGGCTGTGTCCCGCTATGGTGGCAACCTCAACCAGATTGCACGGTGGCTCAACACGGCGACCCGCGCGGGTCGCGCCGACGACATTGAGGCGATACGTGTTGCCACGGCGCTCGTGGGCATCGAGCGGCGGTTGGCGGAGATCGTTGCGCAGCATCGGAGGCCGCCCGGATGCTGATCAAGTTCTTCCCCAACGGTAAAGGCAACGGTGCGGGTCCGGTCGAGTATCTCACCGCTCGCTCCGTGCTTGCCTATGACGACAACCGCGATTTGATCCGCGATGCGTCAGGCCAGCCGATGACCTTGACGCGCGAGCCATTGCCGGAGGTCGTGAGAGGCAACGCGGACGGCATGATTGATCTTATCGACGCTTGCCCGCACAAATGGACTTATCGCGCTGGCGTCGTCAGCTTCGCCCACAACGACGCCCCGACCGAAGACGAACAGCAGAAGGTGATCGACCGTTTCGAGGAGATTGGCTTTGCGGGCCTCGATGCTGACCGCTACGCCTGCCTCTGGGTCCGGCACACACACGAGGATCGGGTTGAGCTGCACTTCTGCACGCCGCGGATGGAACTGCACAGCGGGCGCAGCCTCAATATCGCGCCGCCAGGGTACGAGCGCGCCTTCGATAGCCTGCGCGATCTGATGAACAAGACGCACGGATGGGCCGACCCCATGGACGTCGAACGCTCGGCCGAGGTGAAGACCGTCACCGAAGCCCCCACCCGGGCGCAAGGTCGGGACGAACTCCACGGCTGGGTCCGTGATCAGATATCTTTGGGTCTGATCACGGACCGTGCCGTGATGACCGAAGCACTGCAAGAGGCAGGCTTCGAAGTGCCCAGAGCGGGCAAAAACTACCTAACAGTAAAGGACCCCGACACCGATGAAAGGTGGCGATTGAAGGGAGAGATTTTCAATGAAGACTGGACCGCAGAAACCACGACTGAGCGAGAAGCTGGCAGCCGACATGGAGCAGATGCGCACAGAGAACGCCGCCTTGATCGCCACTCAGTTGGAGAGCTTCAGGAACGATTTGAAGATCACTGCCGAAAGCGCGCTGGCTACAATCAAGACCGATACGGAAGGGTATCTTCTGCGCGTGAGGAAACATCTGCTGAGGCAGAGCGCGAACGCGGCGCGCCCAGAATGGACGGCGATGATCTATCCGGTGCTGATCGCTTGCGCTCTGATGATCAGCATCTCGCTTTCGACTTGGACGGTTCTGAACTGGCTGACACCGAGCATGCAGTCTCTGGGGATCAGGATGATCGAGCGGCCAGAAGCGACTTACTTGATCCCTTTCCGGGATACGACGACGCTGACCCACTGCCGTCTTGGGACGCAGACGGTCGATTGCCTGATGATCGAGGAGGAGTAGGCGATGGATGGTCTGACAGCGTTAGAGCGCGAGTTGCTGAGCTACGTGGAGCGGTTGACCGAAGCGTCGGAAATGTCCGCGCAAGCCTTGAAGGACTTGGAGCAGCACTCCGTCAAAGAGACCCGAACGGACATCGCTTCATTGAAATGTTCGATGGTTTCGCTCGCGCGTTCTCAACAGTCGTTGGTGGTGTCGTTAAAAGGCTGGATCGAGCAACAGATCAGCTCAGAGCAGTTGTCGCCGAAGCTGGCGGAGAGCGCACGGCATCTGGACGGGATCAACATGGACTAGACGACCAGGACGAGACGAGACTGCATCAGGAGGGGCCCCATGGGTTGCGACATTGATGTGGACTTAGTCGATGACCCGTGGGGCCGCTGGTGCCCCGGCATCGATCCGGCGACAGACGCTCTGGAGCGTGTTTCTGTCCTGATCCGCTCCCGCGAGACTTGGGCTGGTGACTACGCCTTCGAGCTTGGCACTCAAATCAGACGTATCGCCAACCAGTGCTCACCTGGGATGCGGATGGGGATTGCCATGATCCTGAACGAACATGGCAATCCTGACGCGCTCAGAGGCTGGCAGAACGGCGAACACAATCGCCGGACGATCTACGCACTTCACGAGAAGCAGGATGAGGATGACTAAGATGAGAGCTTTAACCACAGCATTTTTGTGTATTGCGAACAGTGGCTTGGCGCAGGGCGCTGAAGTTGATCGCTTTGGATGCGAAATAATGGACCGACCGGCGGAACTAACTTTCGACGGATTTTCCGACGCATGGCGCAGCATCGCGGCCGATAGGCTCTACAGTTTCACGCGGCATCAGAACGCCGTCGAAGCTGGCACCTGCGACTGCGGAGTTTTGCGTCCAAATTGGACCGAAACGCTGGATAGGTTCGAAGCGCTTGGGTTTTCGACTGGCCCGTCATCGGCCTATCGAGACTGGTCGTCCGCAGTCTACAGTCCGCAGATCGCTGACCTGCGCAGAACCGTTCAAGACATGTGTGGGGGAGCAAACTGATGGGAACCGTATCCTTCATCGTGGAACGGGCCGAAAGCGCCTTGTCCAGCATGGCCTCAAGCCAGTTTGCCCTTGTTGCGGGCAGCATCGGTACAGTCGTGATGCTGGCAGCCACAATCGCGCTGCTGCTAATCATCGCGAACATGATCTTGCAGGTGCATCCGGTTGATGTGGCCACCCTGGTTCCTTTGCTCGTTAAGATCGGTCTAATCATCATCTTCGCCTTCAACTGGGTGCAGTTCGACAGGCTGTCAGGGGCGATCATCGACGGCCTCGACAATATCGCCGGAATGTTGATCGGTTCGATCACTGGCGAGACAGGTTCAGGCCCAACGTTCTTTGCTGCCCGCTTTGATCAGCTGGCCGATAACCTCGCTGACCATGCGAACGCCATCGGCGAGAATCTCAATTGGGTCGGCGGTGCGGTGATGAGCGTGTTCATGGCGGCGCTCTTGGCCGTGTTCAGCGGTGTCGCGGCACTGATGTTGGTGCTGTCCAAGATGGTCGTAACGCTGTTGATCGGTCTTGCACCCATCATGATCAGCCTCACGCTTTTCCGCGCGACGGAGGGGTTTTTCCAGCGGTGGCTGTCCGCTCTGATTGCCTGGTCGCTCTATCCTGTGGTGATCGCGGGCGTCTTCTCCATCACGTTCGGGCTGTTGAACCAAATGCTTGCCGCAGTTGGTGATCCCAGCGACATGCAGAACATCGGTGCCGCCTTGCCATTCCTGGCCATGATCATGCTTTCACTCGCGTTGATCGCCGGTATCCCGGTGATCGTCCGCACGATATCCGGCGATATCAACTCGGGTTTCGCGGCGGTCGCGACCGGTGCAATAATGCGAGGGGCTTACCAGCGCGTGATGCCGTCCCCCAACTCAGGCCGGACGGCACGATCCGCTCCTCGTGAGGTCCAGCAACCGCCTCGCCAACCCGACACCCACAACAATCGGGCACCAGATTACGTCCAGCAATTGGAGCGAGTTCGACGGCTAAGCCAGACCCGTTGACTTCATCCGAGGTTTTCATCTTGCCCGAAATATCCTCGGGGGAGCACCCGTAGGGCGCGGGGGCGGACAGCCCCCGGACTATTGAGACTGCCCCCGTCGAAAGAGAAGACCTTAAAGTCGGTGCCGAAGCGACACGAGACAAGAGCGGCGGAGCACAAAATGAAAGGCGACGCATGATGGACCTGACGATAAATTTGCCCGATGATCTGCACCAGCACCTTCTTGCTGTCGCGGAGGCTGGTGCGATGGAATCAGAGCACCTTGTCCTTCAAATTCTGACTGTAAGGCTTGGTGTAAACACGTCCTCCAAGGACGATCCGTTTTCGAGTGTATTATTGCGAAACCGCCCCCAAGATCTTCTGGACCTAGCCAGAACGAAGCCGGTATTCGTCCGAGACAATGATCATGGAGATTTTGTCATCATTGCCAAAGAAAGATATGATGACGGCGGTTCACCAGATTAGCGAACTGGGTACCGTTGACGAGAGGTATCGGGGCTGTCTGCCCCCGCGCCTTGCGGGCGCTCCCCCGAGGATATTTCGGGCAAGATGAACACACTGCTCTGGGAGCTATCGAAGGGATGCGAATGACGCGAGGAAATATAAACGCAAAGTTGGACGGAAAGCCGTGGTTCGCCGAAATTCAGAAAAGACACCTTCGCCAGATTCAGGAGGAAGGTGGTCACCTGATCCAACGCCGCGACGATGGCGAGTGGGTGCGGATTTCACCGGATGGCACTGAAACCCTGTTGGGGTATCGTGATGAGAAATGAAATTTACCTCGGTCCCGTACCCTAAGTACGTTTCATCTCTGGGTGGGGCGGGAAGCAGACCTTCGCTGCACGACTTGTTTGATCGATAGCAAAAGTTGAAAGCGGACGTCGATCACCGTCGAATCTTCACCAGCACCACCGGATATTCCTTGCATGGAATGCTGGAAGAGCCTACAAATCTTGAAAAATAAAAGAGGCAAAAATGGGCAAACTCACAGGAAAAATTGTCGAAGCGCGGGCCGTTTCAAGCGCGCATGGAACGGCTATGGTCGGGCCCGAACTGCGCCGACTGCGCCTTCTAGCCGATTTGACCCAAGAGCAAATCGCCGCGCGCATGGACGTGCAGCAGGCCGCTATTTCGAAAATCGAAAGGGGTGGTGAGATCTATCTCAGCACCGTGCAACGCTATGTTGAAGCCCTTGGTGCCTCTCTGCGTCTAAATGCACATTTCCCCATCGATGCGCCGCTCTCGGCTCGTTTTTACGGAGCTTTCGATGTCGAGCAAGGACATGACGACCAGTTGGTTTTGCCGCTGCTCGGTGATGAGCCATTCAAACCTCAGCGGGATGTTGTTTTGTCGATCAAACCGATTTATTCTGAAAAGATACTTGCGGGGCACAAGACCGTAGAACTGCGGCGCCGTTTTCCGGTGTCCGCCCCAAGTGGTGCATTGGCCTATATTTATTCAACTTCACCCGTCAAAGCGATGGTAGGCACAGCCTCGATTCGCGATGTTCTTAAGTTTCCTGTTTTGGATATCTGGACCGAATTTGAGAGCACGGCCTTTATCGAACGTCTGCATTTTGACAAGTATTTTGACGGTCTGGATGACGGATTTGCGTTGGTCTTTGATGATGTCAAAGCCTTTTCACGGCCCCTACCTCTCAGCGAATTACGCGAAAAGTTCGGATTTGAGCCACCCCAATCCTTCCTCTATGCCAAACGTGATCTGAGAAAGGCCCTTAAAGATGAGCCAGCAATCGTATCTCATTGATACGAACATTCTGATTGGGCTCGAGGATTACCATACAGTTGAAGCGGCCTATGCCAGGTTCCACGCTCTCGCGTCGGCTCACAAGGTCGACATCTATGTCCACGAAGCCGCGAAAGATGATGTCGCGCGCGACAAAAATGCCGAGCGGCGGAAAATCTCGCTTAGCAAGATCGCGAAATATCGCGTAGTCAAGAAACAACGGGGTCTGACCGAAGCGGATCTTGATGCAGATTATGGTCCGCTCAAAAAGCCCAACGATGTTGTAGACGCCACGCTCCTTCATTCCCTAGACATCGGGGCATCGGATTTTCTCGTCACGCAGGACAAAGGGCTCCATGAGCGGGCGCAAAAACGATCGCCTGATCTTGGTCGGCGCGTCCTGTTTATTGGTGATGCAACCGAGCTTCTGGTTCAGACCTATGAGCCGAAAGAAGTACCGATCCGCCATGTGGCGGAAGTGAAGGCCAACGAGATCAACCATCAGGACCGGTTCTTTGACAGCTTGCGGGATGGATATCCGGAGTTTGATGATTGGTGGCGCGAGAAATGTGTCAAACAGCATCGCTCGTGTTGGGTCGTCTATGACGATGGGTATCTTGCAGGCCTGATCGTTCGCAAAGATGAAGCAGCGCATGATACTGACGCGATCACTCGGGCAGAGAAGATCCTCAAAATATGTACTTTCAAGGTTGCGCCTGAAAGCCGGGGCGTGAAGCTGGGTGAACTGCTTTTGAAGCAGGTCCTGTGGTATGCGCAGACCAATGGGTACGACTTGACCTATCTGACCACCTACGAGGATCAGGTCTCATTGATGGATCTTTTGGAATTCTACGGCTTCCAGAACGCAGGCAAAAATGCCAACGGCGAATACATCTACGAACGAGGGTTCTCAGCCGCGGCATTGTTGCCAGCGGAAGGAAAGACTCCATTTACCCTCGCTCGCAAAAACTATCCGCGTTTCGTCGTCGGCGATGACACGCTAGGGTTCGGTATTCCTATCAGGGAAGGCTATCACGACACGCTCTTTCCCGATCTTTGGCAACCGCGTCAACCTGATCTCTTTTCTGGTGCCTCCCGTGCCGAGTCGATCACGCGCCCCGGCAACACCATCCGCAAGGTGTATCTGTGCCGGGCCCAATCGAGGCTCGGCCCATCCGGTTCCATCCTTTTCTTTTACAAGGGCGTCTCTAAAGATCCACCTTCGCAAGCAATCACGGCCCTCGGCATTCTTGAGAGCATGACACTGGCACGATCTACAAAAGAACTGATGCAGATGACTGGTGGCCGCTCCGTCTATAGTGAAGAACAACTGGAGACCTGGAAGGCTACACCCGAGCGACCCGTTAAAGTGATCAACTACTTGTTGGTCGCATATATCGAACCGCCGGTTTCAAAAGATGAATTAGAGACCATGGGCGTCATAAACGGGCACCCGCAGCAATCCATTTACGCGCTTCGCCATGATCTGATGTCCGAGCTTGTCAAACGATCAAATCTGGAGTTTTCCGTATGAACCAGAATGTAGTCGCATTTACGGGCATTTCTGGCGTCGGAAAAACAACTTTCCTGCGCAATTTAGCAGAATCTGTTCGGTTTCAGCACCTAACGGGTGGCAGCCTCATCGCAACGGCCCGGGAGACTGGTCATGACCAACGAGATGCCATGCGTTACGCCGATCTTGATGAGAATCAACTTCTCTTGATTGATGGGTTTGCAGTGGTACGCGATCCAGCTGAGGACCTCGTAGTCATGGATGGGCATGTCGCCATCGATGATGGCAACAGCTTGCAAAAACTGCCTGCTCAGGTGTTCCGCGCTCTTGGCGTCACAATGATGATCCATCTAGGGGCCGAGCCTATGCGCATAAGCGCTAACCGATCGAATGACATGTCACGGTCTCGCCCGACTTATGGGCTTGAAATACTTACAAAGCACCAAGACATTTCACGCCTACATGCCCAGTCGATCGCAGCTGAACTTGGCGTTGAGTTTCAAAGCGTCACCCATGATGACGTCGCGCAATTGGCTTCCGTATTGAAGTCATGAAGTAGCTATTTTGGGTTCTCGCTGTGGGATGTTCGAACTCCGGCAGTCAATACTAACGACTCGCACGACGACTTTCGATGCAATATATTGTGTTTAGTAATTGAATTTGGGGCAGATTATGCGGTTATCGGAATTTTGCATTACGAATTATCGGAACATCATCGATTCTGGATGGATCACAGCTACCAACGTGACGGCGATCGTTGGGCAAAACGAAGCGGGTAAAAGTAATCTTTTTGAGGCGCTGTACTGTCTGCACTCCTACGTTGAGACCCGGTACGACCCGGACGAGGATTGGCCAGTTGATGACTGGAAAGGCAAAAAGGAATCCAAGGGCAAAATTGTTGCCCAGGCATACTTTGATTTCGATGGCGACGAAGCGGGGGAGCTCTTCAAATACGCCACGGTGCAACCGGCCGATGATGACGAAGACGGCGAAGAGATAGTGGTCGCGACGCCTCCGGAAGGTTTGCGAATTTTTGCAACTCGGAGTTACGGACAGATCACCGGCTTTTACCTTAACGACAAGAACCGGAAGTTTGTTGAGCCAGACACTTATGGTTTGTCTGCTAAGAAAATCAGCGGTTGGGCGCGCGCGCACATCCCGCGGTTTGTATTGATCCAAGACTACGAGTTTTCGGGCGCGCAGGTTGAACTTGATGAACTAAAGGCCCGTCTGGACGCTGCTGGTGGCAACAGCCACCGACATGAACTTTCCACCGACGACCAAACGATCCTCATTGTGCTGGATCTGGCCGAAATCGATCTAGATGACTTTGTTGAGAAGGGCGACACTGCCGAAGGGCGGACGTTGCGGCAGTTCGACAAGCGAGCAGCCTCCGCCTACCTAACTCAACAGTTTCAGAAGTTGTGGAAGCAGAAGAAGGTCAAGTTCGACATCGATGTCGACGGCCCGACCCTCAACATCTTCGCTGAGGATGAAGCGATTGGCTTTCCGGTGCGCTTAAATCGGCGTTCCACTGGATTCCGGTGGTACGTCTCCTTTGCTTGGAAGTTTACCCATGCCTCCGAGGGCGATTTTGAGAATTGCACGCTCCTATTGGAAGAGCCGGGCATCCATCTGCACTACAGCGGGCAACGTGACCTCCTAGGTGTGTTTGAAGACCTATCAGAGACAAATACAGTGATGTATACTACCCACCTCTCTTCGATGGTGGACCAAGCGAACCCGGAACGGGTACGCATCGTTGAAACTGATGGCGATCACCACTTGCGGGTTACGCACGGCGTAGTTAGCAGCCAATCCGCCCCGATGGCGGTCATCGAAAGCGCGCTTGGACTCACGCCCGACCTTTCCGGCATGCTTGGAAACCGTAAAGTGCTGATCGTAGAGGGTGGCACTGACGCACTCATCTTGAGCAAACTCTCAGGTCTGTTGACTAAGGGTGGCAAAGTTGGGCTGTCCGATCACATATATTTGTGGCCTGCACAGACCTCTACTAAAGCGCCAATGTATGCGGCGTTCGCAATCGGTCAACGGTGGGATGCCGGGGTGCTGCTCGACACCGACGAAGCAGGACACGAAGCCCACACAAAAATCAAGGACATGAACCTACAAGCCTACGCCGACGAGACCGGTCATGAGTTTCGAGTGCTTATGCTTGGCAACTCGGCCGGCGTGAAGAAAACCGACGTAGCGATTGAAGACCTGTTTCCAGATGCGTGGTTTCTCGACTGTGTGAACCGCGCCTATGGCATGGCGCTCAAATTGGAAGACCTCCCCGAAGATGGTTCAACCCTAATTGCCAAACGCGTTGAGATCGCCTTGAAGCGACGTCAAGGGCGCGACCTCAAGAAGAAGGACATTCTCAAAGAGATGTTGAGGGACTTTGACGGCTGGACACAGGTCAGTGACCTGCCCAAGGGCACTGCCGTTAATGCAGAACGCTTGTTCAAAAAGGTCAATGCTGCATTTGAAGTGGACAGGTAGGGAAGCAGTTTCTAACTGCGATCCAATAGGCAAAGATGCGATCGACTTAGCTTTCGGGAACGTCGGTGTTTTCGCACGCGACTGACCTGTCAAAGGTCTGCTTCGGTGAAGCCGCAATGCAGCATCGATGGTCGCCTCCAAGGTCTGCAATGGGCCGGCCATGCCAAGCAACTTGGTGCGCAACGGGCTGATGCTGCGCTGCATCCGATGGCCGCGAAGAGCCCATCTTTCCTAAATCCGGCAGCGCAGCTAATGTCGGGTATTGGGAATGGAGACACGATGAATATCTTGGTTAAGTTGTGGAATGTGGTACGTGTCACGTTCTTGGAAGGCATGTTGCATCGGACTGTAGACGGTCAAAGCTTAGGCTTCTTCTCGAGAAGGGGCTGGGGTGCCAACCTGATGTTTGCGGGAATAACTGGTTGCGTGATCGGATTGGTTTGGTTCGCTCAAAGAGCGCATTTCGAGTTAGATGCACTCTCTGCGACTTCCGAAGTTTTAAAGGTACAAGAGGGCGAAACATCCGATGGTGATGCGGTTTTTCAACTGACACTTAGATGGACGCACGAAGACGGAAGCACGCATGTTACAATCCCCCGCGTCAGGGCAAGCTACTACAATGTGCCCGTCGGAACTGAGGTGGATATCAAGTACGATCCCGACGACCCAGATGACGTTCGTGTTGAAACCGAAGAAGGTCCTTGGTTTTTCCCTCGCCTGATCCTGATGGGAAGCTTGATGAGTTTCGTTATGGGAAGATTCTTGAGGGGTAATCCCGAGGCTTAACGAACAGCGCTTTCTGCGGATGCAGACCTTCACATTTGCGAACTCAATGACAGCTACGTCCCGCGATCTGTGAGTTCAGCTATCATAAGATTTTGCGCATGCAGCGAAGGTCCGGTCTGACGGGCCGCGTTGCAGCATGACCGATGGTGGGTCTATGGCCGGTATGGGCCGACTACGGCTCGTTTTGGATCGGGAAGGACAGAAGGCAGGGAGGTCGCTGGGGTATAAAATGTGGTATTAATCCATAGTTGATAAATTTTATCATTATAAAACAATTATTTAAAATATTAGTGCGCCTTCCTTCGTCTCCGCCACCCACACATTTTATTAATTCCTACTCAATGCTGTTTAGCCCCTTATGGGGCTGTTTTTGTTGATTTATCCTGCAAAACAAGGTCGTGTGCAATTTGTGTTGCTAACGTAGGCTGTTCTGGTGGTGCTCGTGAACCATCGTTTATCAGTTCCCCCAAATCTTCCTGCGTGGCAATCAATTGTGTGTGCGGGTGCAGGTGCCGAAACAGATGCAGAAGCGATTAATGCGCAAGGGGCGCTGGGTATCTTTCAAGAGATCAAGCAAAACCACGGCCTTCAGCGTTCCGCTGCCGCGATGCAACAGGAGCGTGCGAGGTAACGGCTCTCTATCGCCGCCTGGAGGATATCCGCGAAACGATCACTGACAGACGCAACCGGGCCGCCCTCGAGCAGGGCTTGGTATTACTGTGGAGCCCCAAAGTCTGGCTTTGGTTTGCCCCTTAACAGCGGACGCCAAGCCGCTCTTCTCTGAGGGAGCAGACCGACCCCCGGAACGGAATGAGGTGATAGATCATGCGCCCATCATGTTCTCAGTTGAGCCTTCAGCCGTTAGGTTTGGGTCCGCGTCGCATACGGGGGGCGTTCAACGGACAGAGGCGCGAAGGTTCGTAATAATTAATGACGCGTTCTTGCATTGCCTCTGTCCGAGCCATGGCCCATCACGCAGGGGACTTTGAAGTGAGTGGAGCCCTGTGATGCGCGCAGCAGATGTCGTTGCCCAACGTCTTTATGATGCCGGATGCAGATGGGCGTTCGGGATGCCTGGCGGCGAAGTGCTGACCCTGATGGATGCTTTGGAAAAGGCTGGGATCACCTTTGTTTTGTGCAAGCACGAAAATTCGGCCGGGTTCATGGCCGAAGGCACGTATCACAGGACAGGCGCGCCCGGCATTATGCTGGCAACTGTTGGCCCGGGTGCGTTGAACGGGATCAACGTGATCGAGAATGCACATCAGGATCGTGTTCCAATGATCGTCCTGACGGGCTGCGTTGATGCCGATCAGGCCGAGGTTTACACTCATCAAGTCCTTGACCAGCCTCAAGTATTCCGTCCGATCACCAAGCAGACCTTCACGCTGAATGCCGCGGCCAGCCATGTCATCATTGATAAGGCGATTGCCATCGCGACCGAGGGGCGCCCCGGGCCGGTTCATATTGACGTGCCGATCTCTGTTGCAGATGCGCCGGCTCAAGGTACGGGCGTTTTGCGGACCCCCGCAGTCCCGGTTGCACCCGTTGGCGCGGAACTTGACCGGGCGCGTGCGGCTTTGGCCAAGGCGAAGCGTCCGCTGGTTTTGGTGGGTCTTGATGCCGTGGCGCAAGAGGCAGGACCGGCCATCCAGACAGCTGCCGAGACGCTGGGCGCGCCTGTCATCACGACATATAAGGCAAAGGGCCTTTTGCCCGAAAGCCATCCGCTTTCATTGGGCGGTGCGGGTCTTTCGCCCTTAGCCGATACGATTTTGCTGCCCTTGGTGGCACAGGCTGACGTGATCCTTGCGGTTGGCTATGACCCGATCGAGATGCGCCCCGGTTGGCAGAACCCTTGGGACCCTGCCACGCAGATGGTGATTGATGTCACCGCGACCCCGAACCACCATTATATGCATCAATCGACGATCAACATCATCGGCGATTGCGCCGCCTCTGTCGCGGCGCTGATACCAAGTGAAGCGCTGTCGAGTGTTTGGTCGGATGGTCAGATTGCGACCGCTAAGCACACGGTGTCGGAGGCGTTCGCTGCGCCGGACGCCTGGGGCCCCGCTCAAGTCATCACGACGTGCCAAGATGTCTTGCCCAAAGACACGCTTGCGACGGCAGACAGTGGCGCGCATCGCATCTTGCTGTCGCAGATGTGGGAATGTGAGTTTCCGCGCGCGCTGACGCAGTCGTCCGGTTTTTGCACCATGGGCTGTGCCGTGCCGCTGGCGATGGGGGCACAGATTGTCGAACCCGGGCGAACCGTCGTGTCGTTTTCGGGCGATGCGGGTCTGTTGATGGTGATCGGCGAATTGGCGACGGCTTATGAGTTGGGTCTCAAAACGATCTTTGTCGTTTTCGTCGACGCATCACTGGCGTTGATCGAGTTGAAACAACGCCAACGTCAACTGACCAATACCGGCGTTGATTTTGCGCCATTCGATTTTGCGGCAATCGCGCAGGGCTTTGGCGGGCAAGGACACCGTGTGCAATCGCAGACAGAACTGACCGACGCGCTAAGCACAGCACAGGCGGCAGAGACGTTTACGGTGATCGCAGCCGAGATTGATCGCAAATCCTATGACGGAGCGTTCTAGTATGGCGGGTGCCTTGGACGGTCTGCTGGTCCTTGATCTGTCGCGGATCCTTGCAGGGCCCACGGCGACGCAAATGTTGGGTGATCTCGGCGCGACCGTGATTAAAATAGAAAACCCCAGAACAGGTGGCGATGACACGCGGGCTTGGGGGCCGCCCTATGCAGACACTCCCGATAGTAATAGCGATCTAAGCGCTTATTTCATGGCTGCGAACCGTAACAAATACTCGGTCGCTGCTGATCTGGGCACACCCGAGGGGCAAGCATTGGTGCAGTCCATCGCAGCGCAGGCGGATGTTGTGATCGAAAACTACAAGCCCGGTGGGCTGGTCAAATACGGGCTGGATCACAGCACGCTTTGTGCGGCGCGGCCCGAATTGGTCTATTGTTCGATCTCTGGGTTTGGCCAGACGGGGCCAGAACGGGATCGGCCGGGTTACGACCTGATGGCGCAGGGTTTTGGCGGGATCATGTCGCTCACAGGCGCACCGGATGGTCCACCGATGAAGGTTGGTGTTGGGATCGCCGATGTCATGTGCGGAATGTATGCCACTATCGGGATACTAGCGGCCCTGCGCTACAGGGATGCCACCGGCGAGGGCCAGCATATTGATCTGGCGCTTGTTGATAGTCAGATGGCTTGGCTTGTGAACGAAGGCACGAATTTCCTTGCCTCAGGTCAAGAGCCTTTGCGCCGTGGCAATGCCCATCCAAATATCGTGCCCTACGATGTGTTCGCCACGCTGGATGGATATATCATTCTGGCGGTCGGCAATGACAAACAATTCCGCGCGTTTTGTGCGGCGATGGATCGCCCCGATCTGGCCCAAGCGCCTGAATTTGCAACAAACCCGGACAGAATTGCCAATCGTGAGGCGATTGGTCTGGCGATTTCTGAAACACTTGCAACGCGCGCCAGCGTCGAAGTTCTTGAATTATTACAGAATGCAGGTGTTCCAGCAGGGCCAATTCACACCGTCGGGCAGGCGCTGCAAAGCCAGCAGGCGAAATCACGCGGAGCCGTTTTGGATGTGCCCGATCCGCAGACCGTCGCGGGCCGCGTGCAATTGCTGGGCAATCCGTTGAAATTCTCAAAAACACCGGTCGAGGTCCGACGCGCTCCGCCGCGTTTTAATGCAGATTCTGAAAGGGTTGCGCAAATTCTGAGCGCGCTTCGGCGATAATCTGCGAACAGACGACAGACACGCTTTCGTGACTGAAGATCACGTTCTAGCGCGCTAACACGCACGTGATACGCGCTTGGCAAAGGCCCCTCTAAGGTCACGTGAATGAAACAGGCGCGGCAGGCGTAACAAGGGACTAATGTATGCTCATTGATATTGCGAATAGTGACGTCAGCCTGACCAGTCAGGCGGCCCTTGCCGAATGGGACGGTGTTATTCTTGGCGTGCTTTCACATGGTCAAAGTGCACCTGTTCATTTGGGTAAGTTGCTTGAGCTTGCTCCGGAATTTGCGATGGCCCACGCATTGAAAGGTTTGTCAGCGCTGATGCTTGGACGGCGCGAGTTGTACGTCGTTGCACAGCAAGCCAGCCAGACCGCACAAGATTCGCTCAAAGCGGGGGGCGCCACGCGCCGTGAACAGCTTTGGTGTGCCGCATTGCAAGACTGGCTGGCAGGCAATCCAAGCCACGCCATTGCCCGCATGGAAGACGCCCTGCTGATAAACCCCGCGGATACGATCAGCATGAAGCTGTCGCATGGGATCCGTTTCATCCTGGGCGACAGCATTGGGATGCGCCGGTCGGTCGAAGCTGTGATAAACGCCCACGGCGAAGACCACGCTTTGCGCGGCTATACGTTGGGCTGTCTTGCCTTTGCGATGGAAGAAACCGGCAGCTATGACGACGCCGAGCGGATGGGCCTGCAAGGCCTTCAATACGCCGGTGACGACGCCTGGGGCTTGCATGCAGTGACCCATGTCTACGACATGACCCACCGCCCGGCCAACGGGATCGCGTTAATCGATGACAACCTTGATGCTTGGGGCCATTGCAACAACTTCCGGTTCCACGTCTGGTGGCACAAGGCGCTGTTGCATCTTGATCGAGGTGAAATTGATCAAGTGCTTGCCCTTTATGATGACAAGATCCGCAGCGAAAAGACGGATGACTACCGCGACTTTTCCAATGCCAGTTCGCTTTTGGTACGGCTTGAGTTGGAAGGTGTCAGCGTTGGCGACCGTTGGGCCGAACTCGCTGATCTGGCCGAGACGCGGACCGACGATGGCTGCCTGACCTTTGCCGATCTGCATTACATGATGGCGCTGGTCGGCGACAACCGCGCCGGTGCCGCAACGCGTCTGACCGCGCGTATTGCCAAAGACGCGCAGACCGATGCCGAGGTTGCCCGTATCATGCGCGATCCCGGCGTGGCCGTCACCCATGGATTGGCCGCCTTCTCTGATGGGCGCTACGATGATGCGTTCGCCAACCTGCACGCGGCACATCCGCGTTTTCAGTCAATGGGTGGCAGCCATGCCCAACGCGACGTCTTTGAGCGCGTGACGATTGAAGCCGGTTTGCGCGCAGGGTCCCTTGACGCGACCCAAACATTGCTTGAACAGCGCGTGACACAGCGTAAAGGCGCAGTCGATGACTTTGCTCAAACCCGTTTGCAGATGATCCGCGATGCGCGCGAGCTGCAAGCGTCGCTCGCGGCGGAATGATTGCGTAGTAGGTTCTTTTGATGACACTTGCCGATCCGATGTCAGCGCCCCCACGCGCACAGGCTGGCGCCAAAGCCGCGCCCACGGCACGCGTGCGTGACCCACGACTGGATTTCTTTCGTGGTATTGCAATGTTCATCATCCTGATCGCTCACATCCCCAGCAACTGGCTAACCCTGTGGATACCGGCCCGTTTCGGGTTTTCAGACGCGACCGAGACCTTTGTCTTTTGTTCTGGCATGGCCTCGGCCATTGCCTTTGGCACGGTCTTCCGCAAACAGGGCCTTGCGATGGGGACTGCGCGGATCGCGTTTCGCACATGGCAGGTTTACTGGGCGCATATCGCGCTCTTTATCGCGATTGCTGCGACCATGGTGCTGATGACCCGCATTTTTCCCGATGGCCGCGATTACATCGGACAACTCAACCTGCACCCGTTTTTCAACCGCCCCGAAGAAAACCTGCTTGGTCTTTTGACGCTGACATATGTGCCTAACTACTTTGATATCCTGCCAATGTACCTGGTCATTCTCGCGCTGATCCCGCTGATGGTTGCGCTTGCGAATGTCCATGTGGCGCTGGCGGTGTTGGCGTCGTTGGCTATGTGGTTAAGCGCCAATACGCTTGGCTGGAACCTGCCAGCAGAGCCATGGTCCGAGCGCCAGTGGTTCTTTAACCCCCTTGGCTGGCAACTGATCTTCTTTACGGGCTTTGCGCTGATGTCGGGCTGGCTGCCAGCCCCACCTGTCAATCGGTGGATGTTCTGGAGCGCCGTGGCCATTGTGGCGCTCTCGTTGCCGCTCGCCTATTTTCGCATTTACCGCGAGTTTGAAGTCCTCGTAGACCTACGCCGCGACTTGCAATTCCTGTTCGACAAAACCGGTTTTGGCGTGCTGCGCTACGTTCATTTCCTTGCGACTGCCTATATCGCCTGGGTTCTGGTTGGGCCAAAGGGGGCCAACATCATGCCCAGCGGCAGCGGACGCTTTGTATCGGTATTGTGGTCCTATATCCTTGCCGCGATTATGAAGGTCGGCCAGCAGTCATTGGCTGTATTCATAACCTCTATGTTTCTGGCCCGGATGCTGGGTGTGTTGTTCGACCAAGTGGGCCGGTCTTATGTGACAATGGCATGGGTGAACGCGTTGGGTTTCGCCGTCATCATCGCATTGGCTTACGGCGTTGGCTGGTTCAAGACGCAGCCTTGGAAGAAAAAAGCCTGAGCCGATGCTAAGACGAGATGTCCTGACCGGTCTGATGGCCTTGGCGGCAAGCCCTGCAATCGCCCAAAGCACGCCGGCGGGCGAGCCGGGATTGCAGCTTGGCAATGCCACACCGTTTGATCCTACATTCGTGCTGGAAAAAGCGCGCGCCCTGGCGTCCGAGCCTTATTCCGAACCCACGCGTATTCCCGCAGCATGGACCGAGATCAGTTATGACGACTATGTCTCCATCTGGTTTGACGGGCGCAATGCCCTTTGGCACGACAACCCGGACACACCGCTGAAAGTCGATGTCTTCGCGCCGGGTCTCTACTATCCGCACCCGGTCGATATTGCCGTCGTGGAAGGGAACAGTGCACGACCCGTGGCGTTTGACATGGCGGTTTTTGACAAGACCGATAAATTCCCGGACCTGCCCATCGACGACACCCTTGGCTATTCCGGTCTGCGATTGCGCGCAGAACTGGAGACACCCGGCATTCATACAGAATTTGCCGTCTTCCAAGGCGCTTCATACTTCCGGGCAATCGGCACGGGCGATGTGTATGGGATTTCGGCGCGGGGCCTTGCCATCGACACCGCCGAGCCGGACGGCGAAGAGTTTCCCCAGTTTCGCGCCTTCTGGATCGAAAGCCCAACGCCCGGCAGCGATACCTTTGTGCTGCACGCTTTGTTGGACAGCCCCAGTTGTTCGGGGGCCTACAGGTTCACGATCACCCATGGTCAGCCTTTGGTGATGTCCGTTGAGGCGACAGTTTTTCCGCGCGAGGATATGACCCATGGGGGCATCGGTCCGCTGTCATCCATGTTCCAGTTTGACGAAACGAACCGCGACCGGTTCTCGGACTTCCGGCCTGCGGTGCATGACAGCGATGGTCTGCTGGTCCACAACGGCGCAGGCGAGACCATCTGGCGCCCCTTGGCCAACCCTAAGACCCTGCAAATCTCGGCGTTTCGCGATGAAAATCCCCAAGGGTTCGGCCTGATGCAACGCGCCCGGACCTTCGGCGATTTTGCCGATCTCTTCGCGCTTTACCACCGCCGCCCGGGCTTGTGGGTTGAGCCCGGTGAAGGCTGGGGCACTGGTGCCGTGACCCTGATTGAAATCCCCACCGACGATGAGATTTACGACAATATCGTTGCCTATTGGCGGCCTGATGGTGGTCTGACAGCGGGCCAAGAGCACAAGATGAGCTATCGGTTGATCTGGGGGGATGACAGTGCCTTTGGCACCGGGTTACGTGTGCTCAACACCCGTATCGGTGACGCGTTTGAAACCGGAATCATTGTCGCGATCGACTTTGAAGATGATCCTGCCTTGCCGGATGATCTGGGCAGCGTAGAGCGTTTGATCCGGTCCAGCGCAGGTGAGGTCGACGGCGGCATCCTGCAACGCAACCCAGAAACAGGCGGAGTTCGGCTGGCGTTCAAGTTCATCCCCGGCGATGCGGATTTGATTGAGTTCCGCGCGCAGCTGCGCCTGGACGGCGCACCGCTGAGCGAAACCTGGCTTTACAGGTGGACCCCATGACCCGAGGTCCGTTCATCGACATGCCAGCGCCCGCCCCGCTTGCGATGGCCAAACAGGACTTCAGACGGCTGCCCGCACGCCAAGCAATCCCTCCTGCAATGACATGGAGTGATCGTCTTTGGCGGCTCGCGGCATTTGGCCCAGCTCTGTTGATGACGACCTTGCTGACCCTTGCCATTGCGAATTGGTTGTCACGCGATGGGCTGACAAACCTGGAACTGCTGGTTGTCGCACTGATCGCGCTCACCTTCATATGGGTCTCGTTATCTGTCAGCACAGTCACTTTGGGTTTGGCCAGACGTCTGCGGGACCCGTGCTTTGCCCGCCCCACACGCGGACGCGGTGACGCACAGGACATTGCCCTTCTGATGCCGGTTTATAACGAAGTGCCGTGGGAGGTGTTTGGCAACGCATCGGCCATGTTGACAGAGCTGGCGCACGGCCAAAGCAAAGACAACTACACGCTGTTCATCCTCAGCGATACGACCGATCCTGAAATCGCCATGCAAGAGCGCAAAGCCTTTGAAGCGTTAAAGGCCGAAGCCGTGCCCGGCTTTGATGTTTACTATCGCCGCCGTGCACAGAATACCGATAAGAAGACCGGAAATCTGACAGATTGGATCGAAAGCTGGGGCGCTCGATACGAGGCGATGCTTGTGCTGGATGCCGACAGCCTGATGAGCGGGGCCGCGATCCGGCAGCTTGCGCATGAGCTTTCGGCGGATCCTGACGCGGGCCTGATCCAAAGTTTTCCGCACCTGATCGGCGCCGAAACGCTTTTTGGACGTATGCAACAATTCTCCAATGCGGTGTACGGCTGGCTTCTGGCCGAGGGGCTGGCCGTTTGGTCCCAAAGCGAAGGCAACTACTGGGGTCACAACGCGATCATCCGCACACGCGCCTTTGCCGACAGCGCCAACCTGCCTTACGTGCGCGGTCATCGCGGGCGGCGTGACCTGATCCTCAGCCATGACTTTGTCGAGGCGGGTATGCTCCGGCGTGCCGGTTGGGCCGTGCGCTTTCTGCCGCGTGCGGGTGGGTCCTTTGAAGAGACCCCGCAAACCTTGATAGACTACGCCTTGCGTGATCGCCGCTGGTGTCAAGGCAACATGCAACATCTGCGCATTTTGACAGCCCGCGGATTTCACCCGATCTCCCGCTTTCACCTGCTGCAAGGCGCGGTGGCGTTTTTGCTGTCACCCGCATGGTTCGCGGTAATCCTGATCTGGTCGTTGATCCGGGCGATGTCAGACACCAAGATATCCTATTTCAGCACTGCCAACCCGCTACAGCCTGCATGGCCCACGGCCGAACCTATTGATGGACTGCTTGTGCTGGTCTTTATCTACGCGATGTTGCTGATGCCCAAGATCGTCGGCACATGTGCCCTTGGCTTTCGTGGCCGTATCCGCACCGATTATGGTGGCTGGCACAATCTGGCGGGGACAGCGCTGTTCGAAGTCCTTTGCTCAATCCTTTATGCACCCGTGATGATGGTCCAGCAGACGATCGCAGTGATATATTCGCTGTTGGGGTGGTCTCGGTCATGGGTGCCGCAGAACAGGTCGCATAACGGCTATACTTGGATGCAGGTCATCCGGTTCCACAGCGTCGAGACGTTTACGGGGCTGACACTGGTGGCAGGCATTGCGCTGGGCGGTGTCTCCTTGTGGCTCGTGCCCATTGCTTTCAGCCTGGCGCTTGCGGCACCGCTATCCATGCTCAGTGGGATCCGCATTTCCGATCAAGCAGTCCGGTTCTTCCGTCTCGACAGTCCGCAAAACCTACGCGAACCCCGTGTCGTGCGCCGTGCACGCACCGAACGCGCCCGGCTCAAGGCGATGGTGCTGGCGCCTGAACACCCCGAATTGCCCGCGATTGCTGCGGAATAAGGTGCTGCGCTAAAGTGCTTCGAACCAGTCCAGCGTCAGTGTCGCCCATCCCTGTGGGATGACATGCCCACCCGGGAACAGTGCAAAGTCCAGCGCACTGCCGGGGGCGCAATCGGTCCACGAGCGGATCAAGAAAGGCCCGTCGGTCACAAAGCTGTCTGGTTTAAGCTGATAACAGCCGTTCGCCTCGCGCCAGAGCGACAGGGCATGAAAAACGTCCCCCTGTATCAAGGCCTCCGGGTCGCGACTGTCCGCGCCGCGCAACACCCGGCCTTCCAAAGGCACCGTCCCATCCGTCCAGCCATGTGTGTGCAGCATGCGCACGTGCCCTGCACATTCGGTGGGATGTGGTCGCCAGAAATTCCCGCCCACGGGCGAATAGGCTGCAAAGGTATCAGGTGCAGCGCAGGCCAGGTACGCGGCCATGGACCCACCAATGGAAAACCCCGCAAGGATGATCCGGTCAGGATCAATCCCGTGCCGTGCAATCGCGTCATCGCGCACTGACGTCAGAAAAGCGATCTCGTCGCGGCGTTGCGCGCGCTCGGGGTGAAATGACCACGACCCCCCATTCGCGCCCTGCCGTGGAAGCCCGGTTGGTGCAATCACCGCATAGCCACGATCCGTAAACTCCTTGACCATAGCGGTATTTCGAAAGACGCCCGGTCCGCTGCCGCCGAACCCATGCACAAACACGACCGCTGGGGCCATGGCGCCACCCGCCTCTGGCGCGGTGATGACATACTCGCCTTGCGCCACCTCACAGGGCGTTTGTGCCGAACACGCGTCAACAGGTTGCGCCCCGACAAAGCCACTTAGCAGCGCGAGGACGGGGAGAGCGACAAGTCTTGACGATATCATGTGTTGTTTTCTTCACCTGTGTGCGTCCAAGTCGTGACAGGCAACCCCTGCCGCAGCCAACCGGGTCCAGCAAAGGAACCCAACATACCCTCGGGTATGTCGATGATCGGTGTCAAACCTGATTGTGTCAAAACCCGCGTGACTCTGGCAGACCGCACACCTCGTGCGCAAATTAACGCGATTGGCTGCGTCGGTGATCCTCGGGCGGCGAGGACCGCGTCGATAAAGTCACCCCGCCGCATATCAATGGGGACTGCACCTTGGGCGATCCCGGTGCGTTCCCATTCCTCGGGGCGGCGAATATCCACGAAAAGAATGGTACCAGCCTGCGCCGCAGCGAGGGCCTGCGCAGGCGTGAGCGTTGCGCCGTATGTGGGACCAGCGAGGGAATAGGCGGTTAGACCTAATGCCGTGGCCCCAACCAAACCGGTCAGGACCACGCGTCGTGAGGGGCGTCGCATACGCTGCCTATTGAAGCGGCGCAGGAGAGGAGAACTGCGGGATCGCACGATCAGAGGCGTTATCAGGCTCAAGATCGACCCAATTGCCTTCCGCCAATGAGATGTTGCCCGGGATGTCTTCTTCCCAGAAGCCGACGACGTTCTGCGTGACGTTCAGATACAGCTCCCCATCGACGATGCGCCACAGGTTCGGGTTGCCCGGCACCTTGCCGCCTTGGGCCACACCGTAAGCGCAATGGCCGTCATATTGCGGGGCAAAGCTCTCCGGGTCAGCCACAAAACGATCGCGGTTCTCTTCGCTGGAAAAGGCAAAGGTTGCCCCGTTATGTTCGGCTGTAATGTCAGCACGGCCCGGAACCGCTTCTGCTTGCGGTGCGCCAATGTCGGATTGCGGCAGGTCAAAGTAAGCCACGACATCGTAGCCGGACACGGCAAAGCCGGTATCGTCGATGTACTGGTCGCCGGCAATGCTTGCTGTGGCACCAAGCGAGGCGAACAGCGCCACGGCTGTCGAGAGGAGGAGGTTTTTCATCTGCGTTTTCCTTTGTAGCTTTGTAGATCGGATGGATCTCTCAGGAGCCTACAAACGATTGCGAAGTGTGACATCCCACCTCGCGTTAGAGTGATAAAAGGTGTCCGCGTGTTTCAATCAACGCAGGCTTTCGATCATCGCGATGTCGTCGTTTGCGATCGTAGTGAATGTTCGCTTTCAACCCACATCGGCGCGCACTCTCACAAGGTGAACAAGACGTATTCTCGGTGTGAAGACATGCCAATACGTGATGCGAGCTTGATGTCGGGCTTTCATGGAAGTTACGCGCCGCAAGTATCGCAGTTTAAGAGATGAGTTGGGGCGGCTAACATCATCAACCTGCTATTGCGGATCTGCGTTCGAGGGTCGTTTCATTTCTATATACGTCCCTCTTGGGCGCTTCTCGTACCGAATGTTCCACATGCTCTGCCCGCTCGTTGTTGAACAACCGCAGGTCCATTAATCGAGGTTCCCAAGTTTGACCTATTCCGCCAATTGCGATGCCTTTTTCAGGAAGAAGGCCACTGTCGTAGAGTGCCCGATTGACGGCACCGGAGTACTCCGGAATGAGAACATATTCTTTGATTGCGCGGCGCTGTTTACCTTCGTTGTGGGCGATGCGGATGTATGGCATAGCGCCTCCAAGACGAAAGGTCATGAACTGAAAAACTGTGTCTGCCGTCTCTGCCACCTTCGCAAAGACGCAAGCATGGCCGCGAAGCGCCCATGTTCAAGTGCTTAATTGCCAGCCGAACAGACGACTTGTGCGGTGCGCGAAGGCCGTAGGTCGATCTGGGCGCCCTGCTTTGGTCGATCTCTAGGGAATGGATCAAGGTAAGACTTACCCCAGCGCAATCACCTCAAACCGGGAGCTGATAGTAGCTGCGCAGCGCGTCAATCCAGTTGCGGTTGAGCCGGTCCGCATACTCCATCTGCGGGGCATTGGCGAGTTCGCTTGAGGTCAGATTGAGAACAAGATGGGTGTCTTGGGCGGCCTGATGGCGCAGCTTTTCAATTGGAACGATAAGCTGGCGCCCTGCAAGCACTTTGCCGTTGTCGACCACCAGATGCGTGATTTCATGGATCTTGGGCGACAGCAGAAGATCGACCACGCGACCAAGCTCACCATCGCGTCCGAAAACATCAATGCCGTCCACCTCGGAGAAGCGGTCAAGTCTTTGGGTCAGGGCGTCGCCTGCGGTTGTCGCATCGGGTGCTTTGCGTGCCATCGACGCGAGCATAAGTGGGGAAATGGTGTTGCCAAAAGGGCCGACCACAATAGGCGGAAATGCATCAAGCGAAGACGATTGATCGTCCTGCCAGCGAGGGGCAGAGCGAATTGTGGCTTCGTCTGTCTCAAGAGCGATTTCCCGGTTATCGGTTGAAACCCCGGTGATCAGGCGTGACGAAACCAAGACCGTGTCTGTTTCGAACCAGGACCCTGTGTCGATGACCAGATAAGACAGATCCCGGTCGCTGAGCGAAAAGAAAACGTCCTTGATTGGAAAGGATGCGTCCTTGGTGGTTGCTGTGAAGCGGGTCAAGTCGCCGATGGATAATAGCATGTCGTACCTCCTGCAATTCAACGGCTTTGCGTGTCAGAAGTTCCGGAACTTTTCACGAAGGTGGATTGTTAAAGGGGTGAACGTACTTAGAAAGGACACTGATATGAGCATTGAGATCTTCATTGCGGGCCTGTTTGGGGTAACGTTCGTTGCTGTTTTGATTTTTGCGCTGACGTCAAAGAAGAAAACAGACGAGCGTATGGACGATGATCAAGCCCCAAAGTCGAGCCTTGCAGCAGATGCAGACAGTCACCGCCACGCTGACTAGTCCAACACCAAACGTGGATATTGCAAAACGCCCCGCAAATTGCGGGGCGTTCGTGTTTTCAGCTGTTGCGCGTTTTTGAAGCGTGAGAGCCTGCTTGAAGACCGTAAAGAAAGGCTTCGACAAGTGGTGGTGCGGTGACGCCTTGCTTCGCTTGGGCCGCTTTTTGCGTATCAGGATGCGGGTCAGGTTCACCCGAACTCATCAATACACCGAGGCAGATTAGGCCAGCGCCTGAATAGCCCAGACCAATGAGCAACGCGGCTTGCATCGCGCCAAAGACAACCACGAGATAAAGCCACAGAGCTGCGGTGAAAAAGCCAATGCCCACCAGAATCAGGATAGATGCACATGTGCCCAGGGCGGCGCGACGACCGGCCCGGGCAACCGCATTTCCAACAATGTGAAACATCTTACTTCCGCGCACCAAGCATACCGACGAGAAAGCCGATACCCGCTGCGATACCAAGGGCAGTGGCTGGTTGGCGAACAACGAAATCATTCGCCTCGGCACCAAGTTTTTGGGCCTGAACCTTGGCGTCTGCGATGTGGGCGGAACCGGCATCACGGGCCGCCTCGACCTTTTCATGCATCTTCTCTTTAGCGCGTTCACCTTGCGCGGTGCCCATGTCGCCGATCAGGGATGTGAGGTCAGCGAGGTCTGATTTGAGTGTCGCGATCTGATCGGCAAGATCGTCCGCGGTGGGCGTTGTGACTTTGCCATTTGTGGATTGGGCGCGTGCCATGATGTGCTCCTTTCGTTGATGAATATCTGGTAACACAACGCTGACCGTCGCGGAGTTGTTCCGAAGATTTTCGAAGGAACTTTCGCGGATCGCAGTGCGTTTTGTTCATATCTTGGGCCTTTTGGCTTGTCACATATGAGGAGAAAAACCATGCTCTATTGGGCAGTCGTATTCTTTGTTGTCGCGCTGATCGCCGGTCTGGTCGGCTTTGGCGGTATCGCCACTGCGTCCGCTAGTATCGCGCAGATTTTGTTTGTGATTTTCCTGGTTCTGTTCGCCGTTTCGCTGATCGCACGGGCTGTGCGCGGGCGCTAACGCTTGCAGATAAACCCATCTGAAAAGGCCGTTGTCCCGTCGGGCGATGGCCTTTTTGCCGTCAGCTTCCGAAGATGGCAGCGAATGCAGCAATCGGGATTGACGCGGCAATCGGCAGGACAAGGATTCCAGTGATCGAGATCAGTCCGTCACGGGCTAGAAGACCGGTTGCGATAAGGCTGACGGCGAAGCCCACGAGGCTGGACGACATGGGCACAACTTCCATCACAGGCAGGCAAAGCCCAGCAAATGCGCAGATCATATACATAAGCCTCGAGATGGGTGGCGAGACCACAACGACGAGGCGCGATGTCGAGTGCTTGTCGAGCCACTTTGCGGCCGAACGGGCGTGTCCGATGGCCCGTTCGGCGCGCTTTGACGTGATGTTCAAGCAGATAAGTCGTGCGGGAAGCCAGATTGATCGTCGCCCAAGCGCGCCCTGACTTGCGATCAGAAAGATCGCGATCCCGCAGGCTGACGAGAAGAGCGGGACGCTGCTTAACGGTGAGACGAGCAGCAACGAAACCGCAAGAAGGGTTGAGGAAAAGGCGGCTGTTCCGAACTCCTCAAGAACATCACCAAGGCACATCTGATCGCTTTGTGTTGCTTCCTCTAGCGTGTCGACAATCTCGGCGATGGGTTCCTTTGGGGGCATGTCTAATGGTCCCCGGCCAAGCGATCAAAGCCTTGACGCACGGCTTGGGTCTGGCTGGCCCCTGTCTGATACGCGCGGGCGGCTTCGACGATACCTTGAAAGAGCCGTCTTTGCCGCTGTGCAAAAAACAGATGTTCGGGGTGCCATTGCGTGCCAAGTGCGAACGGGTCTTCGGTCCGCTCAATCGCTTGAACCATATTGCCATCGTCTTTGGCGGCGATGACCAGCCCTTTGCCAAGATCTTTCACCGCTTGTGTGTGAAGTGCGTTCACCTTCATCGGCGTTGCGCCACACAGGCGCCCAAGGCGGGTGTCTGGTGCAATGTGTACCGTTTTGCGTGGTAGTATGGTCTTGTAAAAACGCGACCCGTATGTTGCGTAGGCGTTCTGATCCAGCGTGCCGCCCAGAACGATGTTGAGCATCTGCGCGCCGCGGCAGATGCCGAGGATAGGCAGATTTGCGTGAAAAGCCCGCCGCAGGACAGTCTGTTCGAACCGGTCACGGGCAGGGTCCATGAGCGCTTCAAGGCGTAGTTCTGCGCCATAAAGCTCTGGCGAAATGTCGTCGCCGCCGCCGATGATCACACCATCGATCTCATCAAGATCAGCATCATCGATCGTCACCCATTTAATGGCTTGCCCGCCAGCAAGCCAGATATTGAATGCCATCAGCGGGAAGATGCGCCAGCCAGAGCGACGGGAGACTGTGACGCCAATACGCGGTTTCATGTGGCCCTCTTTTCTGTATGGTTTTCAAGAATTTGAGAGGTCCGCTTTGCCCAGCCGCTGCGGGTGTCGAACCAGTCTTCCCGGTGATCCACCCAAGCCTTGCGCAGCTTGGTTAAAAGGTCAGCATCATCGCTCAGCCGTTCCACCCAAACCCAGCGATTCCAGGTGGCTGTAAGGCTCCAATCGGGATCGCCGGGGCGAAAGTCCGGAAGACGGTAGTGGAACGTGGGGCGGGCGCTGACCTCTGTCAGGTCCATTTTGGAAGCCATGCGATCCTTGTCGTGAAGTGTCAGGATGCAGGTCATATCAAGTGCGTGATCCCGTGATGGGGCGTGGTCTAGATAAGTGTCGATCAATGCGTCCAGTGTCTTGGGTGGTGTCGATGCGAGGGCATCCACAAGCGAGGTTGGATAAGGATCGACGAATGGTAAAACGGCGCGCGACAGGTCAATTGGATCAGTGGCGCGGATATGATCTTCCAGCAAGCCAAACATGGTCAGAACAGGCAGGATATGATCCAGCTGCATCGCCCGAACCTCGGGATTGAAATGCACTCCAAAACCAAGCAGTGGCCCGTCTTCGGTTCCGCTGGCCCCAGCGGTACGCAGGTCGCGGACAAGATCATCCAACAGAGCGATATCTTTTGGCAGGATCGGTGGTGTTACAATCTCAACCGGCACCACAGATGCAGCAAGTGCCTTTGCGTTGTCCGGGCCGTTTTCCAAACGATCCCGAAAGCGCGTGTCGAGGTAAACCTCGATCTCGCCCAACTGCGGGGTTGCGACAACGCGGCGTCCGGATGTCTTGTTGATCTGACCTCCAAGGGTGTTGCTGACCACGTCAGCCACTTTCGCCTCATCAAGTCCGCCAAGCTCGATCTCGACGCCGACGCGGCGGGGCTCACCTTTGTCCGTGTTGGGGTGTGGTAGATCGTTTGGATTAATACGTTGCATCCTCCTTAACGCAGAGGTGGCGCATTGGTTTCCAAAAGATGTTCAAGAGTTCGGATTACCGCGGATCCGGTGCGCCTGTCGCTGTTTATCAAATCGTATGGACATCATTCAGCCGCGACCGTCACGCCGTCAGCTGACCCGTCGGTATCGTCGACGAGGGACACCGCAGGTGTTTCATGCACCAGCGTGCGTGTCGGGAAGGGAATGTTGATGTCTGCATCATCAAGCGCCTCTTTCACCTTGCGCTTCATATCGGCCTGATACTGGAAGTAATCTGCGCTTTTACACCAGACACGGACCAGAAAGTCGACGCTGCTGTTACCCAGATTGTTGACCTGAATGAACGGTTCTGGATCGTTCATAGAGCGATCATCAGCCATGATCGTGTCGTGGATCACGCGCTCTGCGTCCGCCAGGTTCACACCGTAGCCCACACCAAACGTCCATTCAGCGCGGCGTTTATCATAGGCGGAGTAGTTCTTGATCGTATTGCCCCAGACTTCCGAATTGGGGACGACGACTTTGACATTTCCCAAGTCAGCGACTTCGGTGTAGTTCAGTGTGATCTCTTTCACGGTGCCGATAACATCGTTGACCTGCACAAAGTCCCCGATCTTGAGAGGGCGGAAGAGGATAATCATCACGCCTGCTGCGATATTGGACAACGTGCCTTGCAGGGCGAGACCAATCGCAAGACCTGCCGCACCGATGACCGCCACGATCGAGGTGGTTTGAACGCCAAACGTGTTGAGCACAAAGAGGCCAGTGAAGGCCAGGACGATATAGCCGACGATGTTGCCCAAAAAGCTGAAAAGCGTGTTGTCGAGGCTTGGGTGACGTTCGCCGATCCGATTGATCTTGCGCCGCAAAATGCCAGAGACGAAGAAGCCCAGCAGGATAATCGCGATGGCAGCCAAGACGTTTCCGGCAAGACCCAAAAGCGCTTCGAATGTCAGAAAATCAGCAAGCGATTTGTCGTTGTAGATATTGGTTGTCAAAAGGGTGCCGAACCAGCTGGTTGCCGTATCGGTTACGTGTTCAAGCTGTTCCATCTATTCTCTTTGTCGTTGTTTATGTGCTGTCAATTCGATGACAAACACGTGGTCGGTCGTTTGGTTCCACGATCTTTGCGGAAACAAAGCGGCGGGTCCGTGCGTTGGGGGCTGTTGTCAAATGAAGGGACATCAGCACATGACCGCTATGACCAAGACGGATATGGACGACAAAACCGAAGAGAAATCGGTGGAACGTGCCACAAAACTGGCACCGAAACTGATTTACGAAGTGATCCGCCGTGACGGTGAGGAAGAGCTTGAGCGCACGACGCGCGCTTTGATCTGGTCGGGGATCGCGGCGGGTATGATGATCAGCTTTTCGGTTGTCGGAGAGGCCATTTTGCGCACCTACCTGCCCGAGACGCCCTCCCGGTACTTGATCGAGAATTTCGGCTACGCTCTGGGTTTCCTGATCGTGATCCTCGGGCGGATGCAGCTTTTCACAGAAAATACGATCACGACGGTTTTGCCTGTGATGCATGACCCTTGCGCGGCTATGGTTTCGCGGATGCTGCGGCTTTGGGGCATTGTCTTGGCGGCAAACGTCGCGGGAGCGTTCGCGGTTGCGACGCTCTATGCCTTTACACCCGCACTGCCCGCCGACATTGCCCCTGCCATGATGGCCTTGTCAGAACATGCGACCGGCTTTGCGCCACATGAAGCGTTCTTTCGCGCCATACCTGCGGGCATTTTGGTTGCATCAATCGTATGGATGTTGCCACAGGCCGAAAGCAGTGCCTTCTTTGTCATCGCGATTTTCACCTGGTTGATCGCCGCCGGGGACTTCACCCATATCGTCGCCGGTTCCGTCGAAATGGCTTACCTTATGGTGCAAGGACAGCTTGGGTTTGTCGATGCGATGAGCCGTTTCTTTGTGCCGGTCTTTGCAGGCAACGTGATCGGCGGCACCGCTGTCTTTACATTAATGGCATATGGTCAGGTGAAAGACGAGGTCGGCCCGGAGCGGTAGGATGGTGTCGCTGACCGATCTTGTTGGATGCGCATCGATCGCCGCGACGATTAGATGTCTCATCACGAGATTGAAGCAAAGCCGTTGGATATTCGCGTTTACATGCCGGTTACGCTGAACTTCTTGCTCGATGGTGCCGAGGGCGGAAAGATCGGTGATTACGTTTGGAACAAATCCCAAGCGACAGAGTTGATCTGCCACAAATAAGAGGTTTGCAAAATGGCACATCCGCAGGAAGGCGACAAAGTGACGTGGGATTGGGGCGATGGCACCGCCAAAGGCGAGATTGTCAAGCGCTACACCCAAAAGATCACGTTGAAGATTAAGGGCACAGACGTCACGCGGGACGCGAGCGAAGATTGCCCGGCCTATAAGATCGAACAGGCTGACGGCGACGAAGTGCTGAAATCCGCGAGTGAAATCGAACGCGCATAAGCTGTGCAACATGACGAAAGGAACACATCATGGGTATCGAAGTTGCCGGACTTGGCAGTCTGATCCTTCTTGGCCTTAACATCTGGGCCATCATTTCAATCATCGGTTCTTCTGCCGGCACGGGCGCAAAGGTTCTGTGGAGCCTTCTGGTGCTGATCCTGCCGCTGCTTGGTTTCATTATCTGGTTCTTCGCAGGTCCGCGGTCAGCCGCTCGTTCTGCCTGATCCGGCCTTAAGTGGGCTCTATTGAAGGTCGTGATCTCAACCCTGCTGCTGTGTCACAATGGTTAGGGTTAGAGGCCACGGTCTTTTTTGTTGGAATGGTTTAGATGGTGGACGCGATCAGAGGAATGGCCGGACGGGCAACGGCGCGTACTCGGTCTGCGCAACCTTTGCCAGTTTTTCAAGATCGTTGATCTGCAACACACCGTTCGACCACGCCGCCAACTGCCGGTCGCGCAGTTTGGCGAGGGTTTTGTTCGTGTGGACAAGCGACAACCCAAGCGCGTCGGCAAGATCCTGTTGACGGAAGGGCAAAGGCATCCGCGCTTGTCGCACCAGCGAAAGCGCCTGACCACGCTGGAACAGTTTGAAAAGAGCCCATGCGATTGCTTCCATCGCGTCACGTTGACCGACAGTCGCGAGCGTGTCGCCTAGGAAATGTTCCTCCACAGCGGCAAGCCACGTGATATCGAACCCACGCGTGGGGTTGGATTTGAAGAAATTGAAGAATTCTTTGCGGTCAAACACGCAAAGCGTCATCGCAGTGGTGGCTTCGATCGAGTGGTGCATCTCGCCCATGATGCCGGCTTGCAGGCCGATGAAGTCGCCGGGAAAAATGAAGTTGATGACCTGACGCTCGCCATTCGGCAGTGTTTTGTGGCGTAGGCCCATACCGCGCAGCGCGGTGTAAAGCTGCGGGGTGTTCGAGCCTTCCATCAAAACCGGTGTCCCCGCATCGACCATCAGTTCTCCTGATTTGAAACGCTGTGTAATGCGCCGGTCTTCGGTGGATACCCCTGTGAACAGCGGACTTTCGTGCAATGGACAGTTTTTACAATGCGTGGCCATGTCTTGAATCATTACCCCTTTGCTATGTCACAGTTTAATGCGCCGGTCGCGATCCGGTTCCATAAGGGTGCATCTTTCCAAGCTGCGGGCACCTATCGTGATAATCGTTTTGATCGAAAAGGATCCCTTTGTGCGGATTGATATCGCTGAGGCGCTTGCAGTGGCATTTTCGGAAGCGCAGGTGCTGGCGATGGCGCGTCTGGACGGCACGATTGACGCGTTGATGATACCCGATGTCGTGATTTTGGACACGCCGCTTGGCGAGATGAAGACGAGTGCTTTGATCAATGCTTGGACGCAAGCCGGGGCGCAGATCATTCTCACAGATAGCGTCAATCAAAGTGGGCTTGAGCGGCCTCAAGCATGGCGGACCGTGGACCGGCCTTTCACCGATCAAATGCTGATTGATGCGATCGGGTGGTCAGACTGACAGGAACAATGTCGTCGGGCAGGGCGTTGCCTTCGGTATGTTCCGCGCGTTGGGCGCGGGCTTTGACTGGAGTTTTACATGACGGATCGTCACCACCTTGTTGAGACTTTCATGGGAAATGTACGTGCCCGAAACGCGGGCCAAGAGGCTTTTCTGCAAGCGGTGCAAGAGGTTGCCCAAGACGTTCTGACGGTGGAAAAGAACAATCCGTCTTTCGCCACCGCCAAGGTGCTTGAACGCCTCACAGAGCCGGACCGCATTATCGGGTTCCGCGTCACTTGGGCCGATGACGCAGGCAATGTTCAGATCAATCGCGGCTGGCGGGTGCAGATGTCGAACGCGATTGGACCCTATAAGGGTGGTCTGCGGTTTCACCCCACAGTCTCGCCCTCAATATTGAAGTTTCTGGGCTTTGAGCAGGTCTTCAAAAATGCGCTGACTGGGCTGCCGCTGGGCGGTGGCAAGGGCGGGTCCGACTTCGATCCCAAGGGACGCAGCGACGCCGAGATCATGCGCTTTTGCCAAGCCTTCATGCGCGAGCTTTCCCGTTACATCGGGCCGGACACGGATGTGCCTGCGGGTGATATCAACGTCGGAACACGCGAAATCGGCTATCTGTTTGGCGCTTACAAATCACTGAAAGGGCAGTTCAACGGTGCGATCACGGGTAAAGGCGAAGCGTTCGGCGGCAGCGAAATGCGGATCGAGGCCACGGGTTACGGGCTGATCTACTTTGTTGAAAACATGCTTGAGACCCTTGGAGAGACGCTGGCTGATAAGCGCATCGTTATTTCGGGCAAAGGCAATGTCGCGACCCATGCGGCCGAAAAGGCGATCTGCGAGGGGGCAAAGGTGATCACTCTGTCAGACACATCTGGCACATTGGTGGCTGAAGATGGGTTCAGTCGGGATGCGGTCGCCTGGGTACGCGCGCGCAAAGCGGCAGGTGACGATGTTACGGACCCGCCAAAAGGGCTTGGCCTGTCGTTTGATGAAGGCGCCTTACCGTGGGAAAATGAGGCTGACATCGCCTTACCTTGCGCCACGCAGAACGAGATTGATGGCAACGCCGCCAAGACAATCACTGAAAGCGGTGTCCGGCTTTTGGCGGAAGGTGCCAACATGCCGCTGACGGCGGATGCCACTGATCATATTGTGCGAAATGACGTCCTTTACGCGCCGGGCAAGGCTGCAAATGCGGGGGGCGTTGCGATTTCGGGGCTTGAGATGAGCCAGAATGCCCATGGTCGTTTCGACAGTGCCGATGAGGTCGATCGTAATCTGAAAACGATCATGTCCAACATCCACGACCGCATCGCCGAAGAGGGCCGCGAAGGCAACCGGGTTCATTATCGCCGTGGTGCAAACATCGCAGGTTACCGCAAAGTAGCGAACGCGATTAGCGCTTATGGAGTTGTGTAGATGACGGGTGCCGAGTTGTTCGTCCGCTGCCTGCACGATGCGGGCGTCAGGGTTGTCTACGGTGTGCCGGGCGAAGAAAACACGAATCTTATGCTGGCGCTTCAGGCATCGGATATTCGATTTGTGCTGACCCGGCATGAACAGGCGGCAGCTTTTATGGCGTCGGTCTATGGCAGGCTCACCGGCAAACCGGCCGGCTGCCTGTCGACCCTTGGACCGGGGGCGACCAACCTGCTGACAGGGGTGGCCGATGCCACGCTCGATTATGCGCCGTTAATTGCGATCACGGCGCAGGCGGGCCGCTTGCGCATGTCGTTGTCGGAAAGTCATCAGGTCATCGACCTTGAGGCCCTCTTTCGCCCTGTAACAAAATCCAGCCATATGTTGATGTCCGCTGACGCCGTGCCGGGTATTGTGGCCGAAGCCGTCCGGCTGGCCTGCGCACCCCGACCCGGAGCAGTGCATCTGTCGCTTCCCGAGGACTTGGCGCGGGCCGACGTTTCAGGGACGCCTGTTTCGCGGCCTGATCTTGTTGCGCCATTGCCCGCACCGTCTGCGGTTCTTGAAGCCATTCGGGTTTTAAGAGAGGCGGAGCGGCCCGTTCTGGTTGTCGGAAATGGCGTCATTCGCAGCAAGACAGACCAGACAGTCCGCACCCTTGCCGAGACGTTGAACATCCCGGTGGTTACAAGTTTCATGGCGACAGGGGTTTTGCCGAAAGACCATGCGCTGAACATGTTTACACTTGGCCAGCCGTTTGTTGATCATGTCGACAGGGCCCTTGCCGATGCCGATCTGTTGGTCAGCATCGGGTTTGATCCGGTCGAATATCCGCCTGCAAAGCTGACTGACGATGGTCGTATCCCTGTGATTACCCTTGTTGAGCAACCCGGCGCTGCGGATGTCGGATGGGATGTCAAAGCCGAGATTGTCGGCGCTCTGAGCGCGGGGGTGAAGGCTCTCATGGCGGGTCTGACCGGATACGTCTGGAAGGTCCCCGAAACCATGTGCATGGCGCGCGCGACGATGCTCGAAACGCTTTCGACGCGAACGACCTTGGCGGACGATACGCTGTTCAGGGCAGAGGATGTCTTGTCGGTCGTCGAGGACCAACTTGATCCAAACGATATTGTCTTGTCTGGCGTTGGTACCCACAAGATGAAAGTCGTCCGGTCGCTTATACCGAAACGCGCAGGGCAAATGATCGTTGCGAATGGCCTTGCGGGAATGGGTCTTGCGCTTCCCGGTGCCATTGCCGCGGCCGATCTTGAACTGGGTGATCATGTCCTTGCGATTTGCGGCGATGGTGACTTTCTGATGAATGTTCAGGATATGGAAACGGCTGCACGGCTTGGGGTCCGGATGACAGTGATGGTTTGGGAAGATGGTGGTTATGGCCTGATCGAGGCCAAACAGGAAGACGATGCTGGCACCCATACAGAGCTTGGTTTCACAAATCCGAAATGGGCGGATCTCGCATCGGCATTTGGGTGGCAGCATCTGCCTGTCGATCGGTTTGACCGTTTGCGTGACGCGCTGTGCTCGGCACGGCGTTCTAACAAGCCAACGCTTCTGACGTTGAAAATCCGCTATGATGATCCGCTTAGGGATCGCACGGAAATTCCGTCGAAATCTGTTGCCTGACGGGAACCTTTCGCAACGCCGGGTGTTGAGCAGGGAACCATTCGAAAGGAGCGCCCTAATGGCCGATGCACTGAAAGTTATTCCCGACGACACCTCTGTGAAATCAGGGGTGCGCGACGTCGCACCGATTGCGGATGGCCTTGCCGACGTGCTGGCCGATACCTACCGGTTGATGTTCAAAACGCACGCCTATCACTGGAATGTCGAGGGTCCGCTGTTTTATTCGATCCACAATCTGACCGAAGAGCAATACGAGAATATGTTCGAAGCTGCCGACGAGCTGGCAGAGCGTATTCGCAGCCTGGGCAAGATGGCTCCTATGTCGATGAGCGACATCATCAAGCGGTCGGTCATCGAAGACAAGACCGACACACCGTCCGCAGGCGAGATGTGTGAAGATCTGGCTGCTGATCACGAGCGTGTCGAACACAGCCTGCATGCCCATGTTGAGCTGACCGATGGCCGCAAGGATGTCGTGACCGAAGACCTTGCGACTGAGCGGTCTGCCTTCCACGAACAGGCAGCGTGGATGTTGCGCGCCATTGCGAAAACCTAAAATGACTATGTCCCCTCGTTCATTTATCTGAACGTGACCTGCCCCGCCTTTTGGCGGGGCCTTTTTCTTTTGGTCTGATCGCCAATTCCTTTGTCACACAACCCTTTTTCCCAAGGATACAAAGCGCCCATGGTCACCCAAGCTGTCTGGTTTTTGCGAAACTATCTCAAGAAGATCTGGGTGCGCGCCACCAGCTTTGCCATACTGGCCGTCTTAACGGTTGTGCTGGCGCAAATCGCCTCTCGTTTTCTGCCGCCTGAATGGACCAATCTGGTGGGCGAGAACGCTGTTGATGCGCTTTTGAGCATTCTCGCCTCATCGATGTTGGCGGTCACGACGTTCTCGTTGTCGATCGCGGTGTCGGCTTTCGCGGCCGCTGCAAGCACGACAACGCCCCGCGCCACAGCCCTTCTGCAAGAAGATCCTACGACACAAAACGTGCTTGCCACATTCCTTGGTGCGTTCCTTTTCGGCCTTGTCGGGATGGTCGCGCTGAAAGCGGGCTACTATTCGGAATCTGGCCTGCTTGTCCTCTACATTTCGGCTGTTGCGGTGATCACTGTTGTGGTTGTCGTCCTGTTGCGCTGGATTGGGCATCTTATGACATTCGGACGCGTGGAAGACACACTTGACCGGGTGGAAGATGCCGCGACTGCGTCGATCAAACGACGGATTGCGAACCCGTGGATGGGCGGTGTTCCTCAAGCGAAAGAGCCACCGAAAGGCGCATACCCCGTCTTTCCCCGGAAAACGGGATACGTGCAGCATATTGATATGATTGCACTTTCCGACAAAGCAGACGCGCTGAATGTACGGCTCTGGCTTAGTGCTGTGCCGGGCACCTTCGTGCATACAAGTGACCCGCTTTTTCTGATCGAAGGCGAAGAGTTGAGTGACGACGACCGGGCCGGTCTCTGCGGCGAGGTCACAATTGAGAGGCAGCGCACCTTCGATCAGGACCCCCGCTTCGGGCTGATCGTGATGTCAGAGATTGCGTCACGGGCACTCTCGCCGTCGGTCAATGACCCAGGCACAGCGATCGGGGTGATCGGGCGACTTGTCCGTGTGCTGTCGCTTTGGGAAAACGATGTGGAGGCGAATATCGCCTATCCCCGGATCATTGTGCCGGGGCTGCGCGCGTCAGAGCTTTTGGAGCATAGTTTCCGGTCCATTTCCCGCGACAGCGCCGCAATGGCGGATGTGCAAATCAGGCTGCAAAAGGCGCTGGCCGCTTTGACCAAAGGCGATGAGGACACCTTTGCCGATCCTGCCAAAGCGCTGGCCGAACATGCGTTGCAACAGGCCGAGGACGCTGGACTGACCGCGACGGAGATGAAGGAGCTTCGGGACGCGTCTATATTCTGAAGCGTTGAAAAGATCGTTATGAAAAAGGGCGGCCGGGTTGTCCAGCCGCCCTTATCAAGCGCAGGTGAAGAGCTGCGTTTAGGCCTTCAGTGTTTCCGTTGACGAGAAGAACATCGCCTGGCTTACCGCAGAACGGACCTGCTCTTCGGTGTAGGGCTTTGAGATCAGGAACGCCGGCTCGGGTCGTTCACTGGTCAACAGACGTTCGGGGAATGCGGTGATAAAGATGACCGGGCGGTCGCCTTGCTGGATGAGAATGTCGTTCACCGCGTCAATACCGGATGAATTGTCCGCAAGTTGGATGTCCGCAAGGATCAGGTCCGGCAAGTCTTTGCGCGCCAGATCGACAGCCCCGCTTCGGGTCCGGGCGATGCCGGTGACGCGGTGCCCCATTTCAGCGACAACGCTTTCAAGATCCATCGCGATAATCGCTTCGTCTTCGATGATCATCACACGGCCGGAAATCGCGTCTTCCATCTCGCGGCGCGCCACAGACAGCAGATGATCCGCCTCGTTTTGATCAATGTGCATGATCTCAGCAACAGCCGCGATGTTGAATTCTTCAATCGTATTCAACAGCAGGGCTTCACGGGTGTTGGGTGTCAGTTTGGCCAGATGTTCCTGCGCTTTCGCGCGCAAGCCTGTCTCATTTTCGGCGACAGGGGCGCCAGAGCTGTTCCAGAGCGTGTGGAATACTTTGAAAAGCCCAGTCTTTATGGTGGATGCGCTATCGACAACGCTACGATCCTCAAGAACGGCCTCAAGGGTTGCGGCGGCATAGGTGTCACCTGTCGTCTGATCGCCGGTCAGTGCGCGGGCATAGCGGCGCAGAAACGGAAGGGTTTCGCTGATGGCGGTCGTGAAATCTTGCGAAATTGTCATGTCCGACGTCCTTTTGAGATTTTTTATGGAACCAAACGTTTGATGTTGGAGTTTGGTTCCGTGCGGTGAAAAATATTTCGAGACAAAACACAGAAGGGTTAAGCCAAACATGGCGCAGGATCATAAAAGACCAAGAGGCAAAGACACGATCGACGCGAATTTGAAGCGCGTTTACGAAGAGACGCTTCAGGAAGACGTTCCCGATCGTTTCAAGGATTTGTTGGCGCAGTTAAAAGCACAGGACTCCGCGAAGGACAGTGGAGGCGGGACGTCGAAATGAGCAATCCGGACCCTAGAGATGAACTGGTAGATCATTTGCCAGCGATGCGTGCCTTTGCCATGTCATTAACCCGAAACTCTGCGACAGCGGACGATATGGTTCAGGATACTTTGGTAAAAGCATGGACCAATATCGACAAATTTGAGGTTGGCACGAACCTTCGGGCGTGGTTGTTCACGATCCTGCGGAACACGTATTATTCAAGCCGCCGCAAAGCGAAACGTGAAGTTGCTGATGTTGATGGTGTTTTCACAGAGAGCCTGTCGCAAAAACCTGACCATGACGGACGGTTGCAGATGGCAGACTTCCGCGACGCGTTTGCGCAGCTGCCGGATGAACAGCGCGAGGCCCTGATTTTAGTCGGTGCGTCAGGCTTTGCATATGAAGAAGCCGCAGAGATGTGCGGTGTCGCGATTGGCACGATCAAAAGTCGCGTTAACCGGGGCCGCGCGAAGTTGTCAGAGCTGATGCATTTGACCGATGACGATGCGTTGGAACTGACAGATGATGCGACGATGGCTGTTGTGGCGGCGCGCGTGAACGGCGCACTTAGATGACAGAAAATGTGGCTTGGCACGGAAAACTGCCCGCACGCATTTTGTTTTTCCTGACACTGGCCCTGGTCCCGCTTGGTGTGATCGGCGTTGTCCAGAACACAAAGCTGTTTGAGGCATCAGAGCGGCGGTCGGAACTGTCACTGTTGGCTTTGACAGAGCGCGCAGCTTCGGGTGAGGGTCAGTTGATCGAGCGGACATTCGGAGCGGCCGAAGCGCTTGGCGCGATGATTGATACCGTTTTGGACGATCCTGAATATTGTCGTGCGTATCTACGGAGGTTTCTTGCGTCCAATGCGCGTTATGTCTTCGTGGGATTTATCCCTAAAGACGGCATCAGTGTATGCTCAACGGCCGATCAAGTTCTGGATTTTTCGGCCTATCCGGATTTCGCCGACTACATAGAGAACCCAAGGCCGAATATTGAGGTCAATCTGGCCGCGCCGGGCTCTGGCCGAAGTGTTTTGATCGTCAATCAGCCGCGCTTTGATGCGGGGGACTTTCAGGGCTACATCTCGATCTCGGTCCCGGTGCGTGACGTTGGTGCCTCTGAAGATTTTCTGGGGGACGCAAATCCAATCACGCTTGTGACGTTTAATGCGCAGGGCGATCTGCTCTCGGCGGAAAAGGGTCGCGAGCAGGCGAAAGACAAGATCCCCGCTAACATCCCGCTGGACATTTTGGCACAGGGTGAGGCGCGAACCTTTATCGCCACCAGCAGTGCGGGCATTGAACGCGTCTACGGTGTGATCCCGATCGTGCCGGATGTCGTCTATGCGCTAAGTTCATGGCGGGTGGATGGACCTGTTGCAGGCGGCATTGAGGTCCCGCGCTTCGGTGTTTTGTTGCCGCTTTTGATGTGGTTGGCAAGTTTGCTGGTTGCATGGTTTGTGATTGACCGGGTCGTGATCAATCGTATCGGAAACCTGGCAGCTGCAATCCAACGATTTGCGCGTGACCGAACGTTGCCACAGCTTACGCCCGGTCGCGCGATTTCGTCAGAGGTTGGGATGCTTGAGACCGCTTTTCTGGGGATGGCCGAGGATCTTTTGCATGACGAGGCGCAGCAAGAAGCACGGCTGCGCGAAAAGTCGATCCTACTGAAAGAGGTGCATCACAGGGTCAAGAACAACCTACAGATCATCTCGTCCATTATGAACATGCAGATCCGCAGGGCCGACGTTCCGGAAACCAAACGGGCCTTGTCACAGGTCCAAGACCGGATCATGGGGCTGTCAGGTGTGCACAGGACACTTTATCAGGCCACAAATCTCACGCAGATCAACGCAGCGCATTTGATTGAACAGATTGTCGAACAAAGCCGTGCGATTGGCGGGGCTGGCGATGCGGCGGTGCATACAAAAATGAAACTCGATCCGGTGATCATTTATCCCGATCAGGCAGTGCCATTGTCGATGCTTGTCGCCGAAGCCCTGACCAATGCGATGAAATACATCGGAGCGGTGGAAGACCGCGCGCCCGAGCTGTCGGTCACCCTCAGCCTGGACGGGGGAGAGGTGGCCTATCTGTCTATCTCCAACACACGCGGCAGTTCCGCCTTTAACGAAAAGAATGTGCCGTCGACGGGTCTTGGGCAGCAACTGATCAGCGCCTTCGCCGCGCAATTGAACGGTCAATTGGAGATCGTGGAAGAGCCGTCGAGATACGAGGTGAAAGTGACATTCAAAGTCGAAGAGTTCAAAGAAGAACCGGTGGATTACTGAAACATGTCCGCAAATATCACGCGCCAGAATTGCCAGATACTGATTACAGCACAAGAAGCCTTTTGTGCCTTTGAGAAGGCCGTTCTTGCCTCAAGGTCTGATATTCGCGCCGGGTTTCGTTTGTTTGATTTCGACACCAAACTGCGAAGTGATGCGGCGCGTGAGGTTGGCGAGACGTGGTTTGACCTGATTTTGCACAAGGTAGACGAAGGGGTTACTTTTGACCTCACCGTTTCTGACTTTGATCCGATTGTCCGCACGGCGTTGCATGGGTCTGCCTGGCGCACGGTGCGGTTCGGGGAAGCGATCAAGCAGATGTCGCGCAATCCCGACAACATCTCCATCCGGGCAGACATGCACGATGCCCGCATCGGGGCCCTACCCAGCCTTGCATTGTGGCCGAAAGCGCGGGGTCTGCTGGAAGAAACTGTCGACGCGCTCGAGACGTTTGACGGCGACACGAAATCCCAGTTTTTGAAGGAACATCCCGGGCTTGCAGCCCTTTTGACACAGGACGGTGAGGCGCAGGTCAAACCGCGGCTCTGGCCACCTGAAATGCTTGTGCCGGCGACCCACCACCACAAGCTCGCGGTCATTGATCAAGAGACAGTCTATATTGGTGGTCTTGATCTGAATGACCGACGCTATGACACGCCTGCGCATGATCGCACCAGCCAGCAGACGTGGCACGATATCCAGCTGATCATCCAAGACAGGACGTTTGCGCAGGACGCACGGACCCATCTTGAGACTTTCCGGGTCAAAGGTGAAAGCGGTTCGCAAAGCCACCAGCCAAACCGGCCCTTTCTTGCGACAAGGTCGGTTCGCAATGGTGCGGGCCTGTTGTCCATGGCGCCTAAAACGGTCGAACAGGGGCTTAGGCACGTGACCCTTGAACACATCGCGGGGTCCCGAGAGCTTATTTATCTTGAGACGCAGTTTTTTCGGGACCGCGAGATCGCAAACGCGTTGGCCGCTGCTGCCGCGAAATGGCCGGCGTTGGGCCTTGTTTTGATCTTGCCGGCAGCCCCTGAAGACGTGGCCTTCGAAGGGGCGGAGAGTTCGGACGCGCGGTTTGGTGAGTACCTGCAAGCCGAATGTGTTTCTCAGGTGGTAGAAGCGTTTGGACCGCGCGCCTTTGTCGGCTCACCGGTCAAGCCGGAGCGTGCGCTGCGGGACGACCGTTCGACGTTACATCAGGCGCCTTTGATTTACGTTCATGCGAAAGTGTCGATCTTTGACGACCGTGCCGCGATTGTGTCTTCGGCAAACCTGAATGGACGCAGTCTAAGCTGGGACACGGAGGCTGGTGTCGAATTGACCTCAACAGGTCTTGTGACAGACCTTCGGTCAAGATGCGTGTCACACTGGCTAGCGGGCGGAGATTCAAGCGCCTTCACCACCGGCGCGGATGCGATTGAAGCATGGAGCCGGTTGGGTGCTGCCAATGTTGCCGCGGCGCCGCAAAACCGTCGGGGCTTTCTGGTCCCTTATGATATCGAACCAGGCCGACGCTTTGGCCGGAAATTGTCAGGCATCCCGGAAGAAATGGTTTGATTCTACGATCAGGCCGGAACATTCGCAGCGGTTCATGTGTTTTCCTTTTAGTACACAATCTTGAAAGGAAACCGCTATGAATTGGGACCAGATCGAAGGCAAATGGCAGCAGTTGAAAGGCGACGCTAAAGCCCATTGGGGCAAGTTGACCGATGATGATGTTGACCGCGCCGAAGGCAATCGCGAAAAGCTGGAAGGCATCTTGCAAGAGAAATACGGCAAGAGCAAAGATGAGGTCGAGAAAGAGGTCGACGCCTGGATGAACGCGACCAGCTGAGATCATTGATCACATCAATGACATGACTGACGCATTGTTTGGCGCGCATGAAGATGTGCGCCAAATTTTCAGGTCTCATATGTTCTGATGTGCAAAAGCCGCCATGTCGAATTTCGTCGATCCCAAGACCAAGGATCGCTCATCTATGATGAGAATTGTGAAGCGGATGGATCGTTGAACAACATCCTCGGCGGCGTCATAAGACGCGTGAAAGAAAGGCCTTGGTGCGCGCCTCGCGCGGTTTGGCGAAAAGCACCTCGGGAGGGCCCTGTTCCAAGATGCGGCCCGCATCAAGGAAACAGACCTTGTCCGCCAACTCCCGCGCAAAACCCATTTCATGCGTGGCAAGCACCATGGTCATACCCTGCCGTCGCAACTCGCGCAGCACGTCAAGCACCTCGCCGACCAGTTCAGGATCAAGCGCGCTTGTAATCTCGTCAAAGAGCATGATCTGCGGCTGCATCGCGAGGGCGCGAATGATTGCGACCCGCTGCTGTTGACCGCCGGAAAGCTGGTCTGGATAATGCTCCATCCGGTCGTCGAGCCCGAAGCGGGTAAAAAGCTGTGTCACCTTCGGGCGCAGGTCTTCCCGGCTCAATCCCCGCACACGGCGCGGGGCAAGCATGACATTTTCTGCCGCCGTCATGTGGGGAAAAAGGTTATAGCTTTGAAACACAATACCGATCTTTTGGCGCACGGGCTGGGGATCAAGGCCCGGTTCGGAAATGTCCAGACCATCCAGCCAGATTGTCCCGTCATCAATGGGTTCCAACAGGTTCATGCAGCGTAGCAAGGTCGACTTGCCCGACCCCGTCGCGCCGATCAACCAAACCATCTCTCCCTCGGCCACCTCAAGATCAATGCCTTTGCAGACTTCGAGACTGCCGAACCGCTTGCGTACGCCACGCAAGACCAACTTGGCCGTCATGTACGCGCCCGGTTTTGTTTATTCATCAGGTAATCCGCATACCGCGTGGCGGGGATGGTAAGCGCCAGAAAGATGAGTGCCGCACCGACGTAGGGCGTAAAATTGGCATAAAGCGACTTGTAGACACCAGCCTGGCGAAAAATCTCCACTGGTCCGATGAAGGACAAAAGTGCGACGTCTTTTTGCAAGGCGATGAAAAGGTTCATATTGGCGGGAACCACGTTCCGGATGGCCTTGGGCAGCACGACAAAGCGCATAGCGTCCCTGTCGCTTAGACCCAGCGAGGCTGCGGCGGACCGTTGCGATTGATGGATCGAATCGATGCCAGATCTGATCACTTCGGCGACATAGGCCGAATAGACCAGCACCAATGCCAACGTGCCCCAGATGTAGGGACTGTTCCAAGGCCGCGGCAGACCCAGCCCCGGCACGCCGAAGCCGATGATGTAGATGACAAGCACCACCGGCAGGCCACGGAAGACGTCTGTATACGCCGTCCCCAAGAGCCGCAGAGGAAACAACGCGGGCGCGCGCGCGTCGCGACACAGCGCAATGGCAAGACCTGTGACGGCGATCAGCGGCGCGGACCAGGCAAAGATCATCACGTTCAGAAGAAAGGCGTCTAGCAGCCCAGGAAATGTTGCGGCAAAGACCCGTCCGTTGAAAAAGGCCCGCTGCACAGCATCCCAACCCGGCGCAAGTGGCACAAGGACGACGATGGCCAAAGCCACGCTGACCGTCGAAATCAACGCGATACGGTTCGCGCGGCGCCGTATCCCCGCCTCATAGACCTCGCGGCGCGTAGGTGCTTCGGCAGAAGGTTTTTTCGTGCTGTTTTGCGACGATGTATCGACCATCTATTCGATGACCGGAACGCCTGTTGCCTCTGCCAGCCACTTGGCCTCGATCGCGGCAAGCTCGCCGCTTTCGGTCAGCTCTGATATGGCAGCGTTGACACATTCCTTCAGCGGAGAGCCTTCCTCCATCAGAAGGCCGAACTGGTCGGGACGCTCCGATTGCTCTGGCGGGAACTGGCCCAGCAGCGCGCCACCTTCCACAACCACGGCCGACAGATAGAGAGCGGTGGGCAAGTCATAAAGCGCCGCATCTATCTGACCTGCCATGATGGCGGCGTTTACATCAGCGTTGTCGTTGTAAAGCAGCGGATCGCTTTCGGGTTGGATCACATCGCTCAGTATGGGAAGCGCCGTTGTCGTCGCCACGGCGCCCCATTTCAAACCCATCAGGCTGTCCAGCGTTGCTTCCGCCCCGGTGTCCAGCACGCTCTGAGTGGTCAGGACCGCCATGGCCGACGTGTAGTAGGGCAGGCTGAAATCGATCATTTCCTCCCGCTCCGGGGTTATCGAATATTGCTGCATGTTAAAGTCGAAGTTCTTCGTGCCCGGCTGAATCGCCTCATCAAAGCTGGTGCGCACCCAGGTGACGTCCTCGGCACTAAACCCCATTTTGTCGGCGATGGCATAGGCAACGGCCGCTTCGAACCCCTCACCGCTTTCGGGCGCGTCGTTCATCACCCAAGGGTAGTAGGCCGGGTTGCCGGTCGCGATGGTCAACATGCCCTCGGTCAGGGTCTTTCCAATCGCGCAGGCCCCGTGGTCCGCGGCAAGCGCCGATGTCGCAGAGAAAGCTAAGGCTAGAGCTGTGTTCGCAAGCAGTTTCATCCAAACGTCTCCCTGAATTCTGATTTGACCGAATGTTCTTACTCGCAGGGGGATTTGTCCAGTACGCAGACAAGTCAAACATGATTGCGCCCGCCAATGCCGGTTTTTCAGGCTTTCCCAACATCCGCCATTTTCTTGAGCCATAGCTTTCATGGTTTGGGGTCGTCCATTTGTTCTTGGGGCATCAACCAACGATCCATAACCACACAAGCTGTCAGATCGCCCGATACGTTCACCGCTGTGCGGCACATGTCCAAAAGCCGATCGACGCCCAAAAGAATGGCGACACCTTCGGGTGGGATGCCGATGGATGCCAGGATGCCTGACAGGATCACGATCCCCACGCCCGGAGTGCTGGGGCTGCCGATTGATGCGCCTATCACGGTCGCAACGATGAGTGCGAAAGACGCAGGGTCCAGGGTCACTCCGTAGATTTGAGCCATAAACAGCGTTGCCACGACCTGATAAAGGGCGGTGCCGTCCATGTTTACGGTCGCCCCAAGCGGGATGATAAAGCGGGCAATCGCAGGGCGAACGTTCAAGCGATCCAGCGCGACCCGCATCGACAGCGGCATTGTTGCTGCTGAACTCGATGTCGCGAAGGCCAGCAGTTGAGCATCCACAATCAGTTTTGAGAAATGCAACGGGTTGCGGCGCGCCAGGATCAGCACGATGCCGAGATAGACGACAAGAAGCAGCGCCAACCCGACGACGACACATAAGATATAGGCCGACATGCCCAGAAGCGCGTCCAGACCCGCGCGCATCACGAACTCGCAGATCAGCCCGAAGACAGCGACCGGGGCGAGAAGCATCGCCCATGAGACGATCTTGAGCGAGACGGCCTGCAAGGCACTGAGCAGGTCGATCAAGGGGCGCGCTGTATTGATCGGCAAGGACACAAGCGCCACCCCGACAAAGATCGCAATCAGCACAATTTGAAGCATGTCCCGTGACAGGCTTGCGGCTGTCAGGCTCGCCGGGATCAGCGACGGGATTTGCGTGGCGAATGGCACTGCGTCGTCAGACGTTGGCGCGGGCAGGGCGACCGGCTCCGTTGGAACGGCGAGGGTAACGTAGGCCCCCGGTTCGATGATCGTGGCAAGGGCCGCACCGATCAGCACCGCGATGGTTGTTGTCGTCAAAAAATATGGGACGATCCGTGAAGCGGCTTTGCGCAGGAAAACCGGATCACCCGCAGACGTAAGCCCAAGGGCGATTGACGAGATGATCAACGGTATCACGATCAACTGGATCATGTTCAGAAAGATGCCACCCGGCAGCTTGAGCCAGGCGGCAACGTTGTCGATCCGCTCGGCGGTGATTGTCAGAACCGTGTCGGTTTCGGGTGACAGCAGCAGCCCCAGACAAAGGCCCAGAACAAGCGCCACAAGTATTTGCGCCCAAAGCTGGGTGCGGACAAGAAGCCTGACAGATCTTACCCCGGTTGGAGCGTCAGGTGTATTCGCGGTTGAATCAGATAAAACCATGCGCCCGTTATCCTAGATATCGCCGGACCTTTGAATTTGGTTCAGATTTTCGAGAAACGGTCGAGAGCTGAAGGCGACGAGGTGCGGCTGACGTGCATCTCTCAGCTGCGAAACATCAATCAGTCTAATTCCGAGATCACCATAACACTGCTGTTTTGTATAGGCGCCGACGCAAATCTCGGATTGCGAAACGCGCGCCGATACACGCAGCGCCGGATCCGTTTGCGCAGCAACGACTGCTGTGAACCCGGGCAGCGGTTGTGCTGCGCGTATCTCAGAGCGGAACACGTCCAGCGCGATGTCGGGTTGCAAAAGCACGAGGCCGCGCCTGTCAAATGTCATTCTGCCGGCAGTCCTTCTGGATTATCTGCATATGCGCGGCTGTCGCGCCATTTCTTGAGATCCGCGCAGTCAAAATAGATCGTCAGCGCGGACGGAAGAACAAAGATCGTCAAGATCGTGGAAGACATCAGGCCGAAGGCAACGGCGGTGACAAGCGGGACCATCGTTTGGGCTTGCGGCGAAGTCTCGAAGATGATCGGAAGGAGGCCCACAAAGGTTGTCGAAAAGCTGAGCAGCACCGGGCGGAAGCGGTGACGGACCGCCTCAATCGCGCCTTCGGCTGCGCTTTCTTCGCTTTCCATCTCAAAGAAAGTGAGGAAAAGGATTGCGTTGTTCACGACAATTCCGGCCAGGGACGCAAAGCCGACAAAGCTGGGCATCGCCAGGTCAATTCCAACCACCAGATGTCCAAGGATCACACCGATAATTGCGAACGGGATCGACAGCATGACCACGAGGGGTAAAGTGTAGGAGTGGAATTGGTACGCAAGGATCAAGTAGACCCCGACCAACCCGACCATCAACGCGACAACAATGGAGTTTTGGGTTTCCTGCTGTGCCTCGGTAGCGCCACCGATCCCGACGGAAACATCTGGGTATCGCGTCGCCATCTGCGGTGCGTAGACGGCCCGAATTTCGTTGGAGATTGCGGTGGACGTTGTGGCTCCGCGGTCAATCTGGCCAATGATGCGCGAAATCGCTTGTCCGTCCTGGCGGGTGATCTGGGTGTAGCCGTTGACCGGCAAGATGTCCGCCACCTGCGCCAGTGCTGTCGTGCTGCCGCTGGGCAGAACAATTGGATACTGCTCCAGCTCTGCGACGGTCGGAACGGTATCGGCGATTTCGACGCGCACGGCGATGTCAGAAAATCCGCGTGTGAACGTATCTGTTTCCGAACCTGAGAAAGCAGCGCGCAATTGTCCGGACAGATTTTGAGGGGTCAGACCTGCCGCGGCTCCGAAAGCATTCAGGCTCAGCTCGATCTGGGCCTGACCGCTGGAGAAATCCTGATAGGCGCCTGTGACGTCAGGCCGGGCGACCAATTGGGCGTAAAGGTCAGCTGTCGCTTGTTCAAGCTGCTCCAGATCGCGTGAGGACAGCAGGACGTCCAGATCAGAGCCGCCCGGCGTCGCGGATGTTTGAACAAAGCTGGACTGTGCGATGTCAGGGAGCGGGCCTGCACGGCGTTCCCAAAGGTTCGCGACATCATCAGCGCTTATGTTGCGCTGCGCGGCCTCAAGCAGATCGACCGTGATCGTTGCGGTGTGCGGGCCATTGCTGTGGACGTCTTGATTGGTTGCATATTGCACAAGCACGCGTTCGACAAGAGGCTGACCTTGATCCGTGTTCAAGGTTAGTTCCGCGTCCACCTCGGCGATGGCTTGCAAAAGCGTGTTGGTGACCCTTTCGGTCCGCTCCAATGGGGTCCCTGTCGTCAGCGCGATGCGCGCCTCGATGGTGTCCCCTTCGGTCGTTGGAAACCCGACGACCTTGACTGTGCCCGAGGTGATCAGCCCGACGCTGGCGATGAGCACACCGAATGTCAGACCAAGGGTTGCGTAGCGCCATTCCACGCATAAGCGGGTGATTGGTAGAACGATCTTTTCGGACAGGCTTTCGATCAGTCTTGGAACCAGCCGGGTCTTTTGGCGATTACGATCCGCATGCACATGGCTCAGGTGATTGGGCAAAACCAAAAAGGCCTCTGCCACGCTCACCGCCAGGACGACCAGAAGAACGACAGGAATGACCTCAAGAATTGAGCCAAGTTCACCTGACAGGAACATCAGCGGCGTGAACACGCAGGCCGTTGTCAAGAATGACGAAAACACCCCTGGTGCGACTTCCGAAGCCCCGCGGACCGACGCCATCTTGTCGCTTCCCTTGCCACGCCATTTGTCGATGTTGTCCGCGATCACGATTGAATCGTCCATGATCAGGCCAACGGCCATGAGCATAGCAATCAGCGAGATCATGTTGATCGTCACCCCAAGCATATTCATAATGAAGAACGCGCCCAGAAAGCTGATCGGCAGCGTGGCGGATATCCAAAACGCCTCTTTGAAACTGAACACCAGAGACATGATTAAAAGGACGAGCACCAGTCCGATCACCGTGTTTTCGACAACGACGCGGATCCGATCTTCGATGTTTTCTGTCTCGTTGTTGACGATGGTGATCTCAAACGGGTCGGGAAGCCGCGCTTCTTCGTGCTGGATGACGGCGTTCACCTGAGCAAAGGCATCAATCGCGTCCGCAGTGTCGATTTTGAGGACACGGATCGTTGCAGCTTCTTGACCATCAATGAACGATCGCAACTCGGGACTGGCCGAAATCAACCGCACGTCGGCCACATCGCCGACGCGGACAAAGCCGCCGATCGACGTCTCGCGGATAACGATATCTTCGAGGCTTTGCGCCGTGCGTCGAACGCCCTGATAGCGAAGGGTGACGTCAAGCGCGTCAGTTTGCGCTGTCCCAAGCGGCTGATTGAAAGACCGCGCGTTGATGGCGTCTGTGACGTCTTGCGCGGACATTCCGTAACGACGCAAGGCTGCCTGATCGAGGGCCACGCGAAACTCCTGTTCACTGATCCCGCCTACCTCGGCGTCGGAGACCATTGGAAGCGTGGACAACCGGGCAGCCAATTCATCGGCATATCGCAGCAATCCGCCGGGGCCGTCGATCCCGGAGACTGCCAGCAGAAGGATCTGTTCCTCAAGACCTGCGATAGATACCGTTGGTTCCTCGGCCTCTAACGGCAAGTCTTGCAAAGCCTGAACTTCCGACAAGGCATCGTTGAAAAACTGGGTGATATCACCGTCCTCAACCAGTGTCAGAGTGGCCGTGGCGCGCCCTTCGGTGGATTCACATTCAAGTTCATCAAGCTGCGAAAGCCCGCTTAATGACGCGTCCAATTCCGAGCAGATCTGCGCATCGACATCAATGGCTGAAGCACCGGGATAGACTATCGTCACCGACACACGCGAAGGTGTGAATTCCGGAAAGCTCTCACGCTCGATCCCGGTGATGACGGACAAACCCAGGATACACGCCGCGAGCATGAGAATGTTGGCCGCGACCGGGTGGAAGACAAAATAGCGGATCATGTGTCATCCGCTTCCGTCACAAGCGTGGCAGGGTCGTGTTCATGGATCGGTGCAAGAAATGTGCCCAATATCGCAGGCTCAGGTGGCGTCAGCACCAGCTTGTCGCCTGAGGTCAGCCCGTCAGAGATGACCATATCACCGCCGGTGCGCCCGATGACCGAGACGCTGCGCCTTGTCAGGCGGCTGTTGCTGTCAACAACGTAAACATAAGGCCCGTCCTGTCCGTCGATCAACGCATCGCGCGGCACAATCACGTTCGGCGCGGCCGTTGATCCTTGAAACAGGACCGAGACGAATGCGCCGTTCGTGAGCGGTGGCCTGCGTGTCTGCGGATCTGGCAGGCCTGCGCCCGATACGCGCACAACGATACCCAAGGTGCCTGTGGCGCTATCGACCGATCCGTCGAGGCGGACGATTTCAGCGGCGTAAGAATGATCTTGTCCTTGCGACAACACCATCGTTGCGCCGATACCTGCGGCGTCCAGAGCCTGAATCGCGGCATCCTCTTCGAACAGATTGACCTGATGCGCGATGCTATCAACGCTTGGGATCAACACAGACAGGGCGTCTGACATCGCCGCGGGCTGGATTTCCGCGACCACCTCTGCGGTTTCTATCGATGCAATGCTCACCAATGGATCACCAGTACGAACGTAGACGCCTTCGGACGCACTTTCTTCGAGAATACGGCCAGAGAACGGGGCCGTTACCACCGTGTTCGACAAGTCGCGTTCCGCCTGCTCGACATCCACCATACTGGACTCGACCGTGGCCTCTGCACTTTCGCGCTGAACCGGAAACAGAGCGAGCTGATTTGCCAGATCAAGGACACGTCTTTGCTGCGTGATTAGATCCCGCTGCGCTTGTTCAAGCGATGCTTGCGCCGTCGTGCCCCGCTCAACCAAAGACGCGCGACGGTCAACTTCGTTCTGTGCGACTTGCTCGATCTGCTGCTCCAGCGCCAGCTGCTGTGCGGTGTTGCCTTCCTGCGCGATCAGTTCGGCCAACTGGGCTTGTGCAATCGCGAGGTTGGCGTTGGCGCGGTCGCGCGCGATTTCGTAGTCACGTGGATCGACCCGTAAAATCGTCTCGCCCTGGTCAACAAATGCGCCGATGGCAAGGTCGGGGATGGTTTCGATAATCTGTCCATCGACCCGGCTTATCGCCTCCCAGGTCCGAACAGGCTCGACCCGCCCATATCCGGTGACGGTCACGGTGACGGGCTCTGGTGTCACGGTTGTGACACGGACAGGGACAAGAGGACGTGCCCCGTCCGAGGTTAAGGGGTCGGGCGCGCGATTGTTGATGAAAAGAAACACACCGACACCCAGCGCCAGCGCAGGAATGAACAGAAGGATGCGCCAGTTCATTGTATGGCCTTCACGTCTTGCTTCATCGGATAGATGGCATCAATCAGCTCGGGGACATGATCCCCCATGCGATCCCAGCCCATTGCTTTTCTTGTCAGGGAGCACGCGGTCAGAAAAAACGTTGTCTGACCAATGATTGCGAGGGCACGAAGCCGCGCCGCGGAACTTCCGGCCGTCAGGTTTTCCGCGCGCACGACAAGTGCTGCCATAAGGTCAATGTGATCCCCAAGGACGCGTTTCAGAAACAATGACGTTCCCCGTGTCCCAAGGATCAGCTCACGCCGCAGGAATTTCGACTCGATCTTTGATGTTGGTTTTTGAGCATCCCGTATGACCGCGCCGACGATCACGCGGATCGCTCCACAGGCTTCATCTGCTGACAACGTGTCAGGTTCATCACATAACAAGCCAAGCATTTCGCCGGGGCCTTCAAAGGTCATGCGGCGGGCGACCGCTTCGACACAGGCGTCATAAAGACCCTCTTTCGAGCCGAAGTGATACTTGATCGAGGAAATGTTCTGGTCGGCGTCGTTCACAATGGACCGCAGCGATGCGGCTTCGAACCCCTCATCCGCGAACCGTTTTAACGCTGCCTTGATAAGGGCGTCGCGTGTCAGTTCAGTTTGCACATCGAACTTTGTCAGCTGTTGGTCGCTCATTTTTCTCAATTCCCAATCAATCGTTTGACAAATAAATACCAGTATTCAAATGTCAATCTAGCGTTTGATAATTGGAAGCCGCATGAAACCGCTTATTCTTTCTTTGACTTTGATGGCTGGGGGGCTGACCTCTGGTCTGGTTCTTGCCCAAAACGAAGCCGAAATCGCTCAGCATGTGACTGGCAACACATTCGAGATGCGGCGGATGGGGATGCGCATGCAGATCACTTTCCTGCCAGATGGCGAAACAGCCATTCAGGGACCCATGGGGCAGGGCGCGGGGCAGTGGTCTTTGTCGGGAAACGAGTTGTGCATGACGATGCCGCGCGGCGGTGATCGTTGCGGCTCTGTGAGCATTTCGGAGACCGGATCGCTGCTCACGGCGGATGGCAATGAGATGACGCCAGTCAACTGATTGGTGGCAGCACAGTTTGGTATTCCCAAAACTAGAAGGCTTTTACCGTGAAAAAACACGCACTCGGGCTGGCAATGGCCGCAACTTTGGGAACTCAAGCCATCGCGCAACAGGAACAGGATGGATTTTCCATTGGCTTTGGTTTGACCTATTCGGACTCGGTTTTTGTTGGCGAAGACAGTGATCCGCAGATCCTGCCTTTGCTTCGCTATGAATCGGACCGCTTCAGCCTTGGTGTACCGCAGGGCGCGCGACTGACTGTCTTTGAACGCAACCAACTGCGTGTCAGCGCTGTTGTCTCCCCCAGGTTCTCTGCGCTTGAAGACCCTGACGGGCGCGAACTGGCCGGGATCGACCGTGAATTGACAGCCGATGGTGGCTTGCAATTGCGCTATCGCTTTGGCCCAGGCACACAAATTAGGTTCCGTGCGGTAACCGAACTTACTGACGAACACGGTGGCTCAGAGCTCTCGGCGTCGATTACGCAGCCTGTGCCAGTTGGCCAGACGCCGCTGTTGTTATCTGCCGGCGTTACCATGATGGACCCGGATTTGGCACAGTACACCTACGGCGTGTTTGAAAGCGAAGCGACAAGGGACCGGCCAGAGTACTCCCCCGACGCCGTCATCATTCCGAACCTGTCGGTGTCGTCAGTCTTTGCGTTGTCGGAGACAGTAAGTCTGACCGGATCCGTGCGCGCCGAATTTTTACCCGATGAGGTCACTGACAGTCCGATTGTGGACGCCGACGTCAGCGTCAGCACATTTCTTGGGATCAGCTATCAGTTCTAAAAGGTATTCCGTGATTTATGACATGGGTCTTTCAAACTGTCTTGGCTTAACGAATGGAACGGGCGCGCATTAAATGAGTGTGTCTGGTTCAAGACCGCGATGTCCGAAAATCAGCAAAGCCTTGCGTGATTTGGCACAGCCTTGGTCAGAGGGTATCAACTGTGCAAGTGGCGTGCGATGCAGATCACCTGCGCGCTACCATCTGACGAACCAAGCAGGACATTGAGATGCCAACGTTTGAGCCTTCCAATCTGGAACTCTATTTTTGGGAAGCGCTTGCCATCATCGTGCTGGCCTGCATCTTTGTGCCGCTGTCGCGCAAGGTGGGTCTGGGCACAATCATCGGCTACCTGCTGTCGGGTGTTGCTGCGGGGCTTATCTTGTCGCTCAGCTTCGAGGCCCACCCGGAAGAGCTTTTGCATTTTGCCGAATTCGGCGTTGTTCTGTTCCTCTTTGTGATCGGCCTTGAATTCCGCCCCGCAAAGCTCTGGGAGTTGCGCGGCACGATCTTTGGGCGCGGACTGGTGCAAGTGCTTGCCTCTGGCCTTGTTCTGGCCATCCCGCCGTTTCTTTATGGATCAAGCTGGCAGGCATCGCTTGTCATTGGCATGGGCCTTGCGCTGTCATCAACCGCTCTGGTCATGCAGACGCTCGACGAAGCCGGAGAGCGCAACACACCCTACGGACAGACTGCAATCTCGGTCTTGCTGTTTGAAGACCTGTCGATCGTGCCCCTTCTGCTGCTGGTCGCGTTTCTTGCGCCTGTGCAAAGTTCAGATGGGGATATGTTCGACACCGTGCTGAGCGTCGGCTCGGCGGTTGGGATGATTGTTGCACTTGTGCTCATGGGACGTTTCCTTCTCAATCCAATCTTCACGATCCTCGCCCGAACGCGTGTCCAAGAGGTCATGACTGCGGGCGCTTTGGGCGTTGTGATCGCAGCGGCGCTTTTGATGGACCTTGTCGGATTATCCTACGCGATGGGGTCGTTCCTTGCAGGCGTTATGCTGGCCAGTTCAAAATTCCGGCACGAGGTCGAGGCGGACATCGAACCGTTCCGCGGGTTGTTTCTGGGGCTGTTCTTTGTTGCCGTGGGTTTGTCATTGAACCTGAGTGTTGTGGCCGAAAATTGGGTGATCATCGTGGTGTCGGTTCCGCTTTTGATGGCGATGAAGGGGTTTGCGATCTATCTGGTCGGACGCGCGTTCGGCAACACTCACGCCGCTTCAAAACGGCTGGCAATCGCGTTGGCCCAGCACGGCGAATTCGGCTATGTCCTTTTTGCTGCTGCGGCGACGGCATCCATTTTCGACGAAACGCTTGGGTCGATACTTGTTTGCATCGTCACGCTGTCCATGGCTGCGGCTTCGATCACTGACAGACTTGCGTCGCGCTCCAAGTCAGCCTCCCGCGAGATAGAGGAAGACTTTGCCGATGCCTTTGGCGACGTCCTCTTGATCGGGTTTGGGCGTTTTGGTCAGATCACGTCGCAACCTTTGCTGGCCGCCGGCTTGTCCTTGATCATTCTTGATAACGATGCGGACCGTGTTGAGGAGGCCCGTCGTTTTGGCACCAACGTTCACTTCGGCGACGGACGGCGGCGCGATATCTTGCGCGCTGCTGGTGCCGATAAAGCCCGTACCGCCATCGTCTGTACCGATGATCCGGCACAAACAGATCAGATCGTTGCAGAGCTGCGCCGCAATTTTCCAGAACTGCGGATTTTCGCGCGCGCTTATGATCGGCTCCATGCGATCGCCTTGAATGGGGTCGATGGGTTGGTCCGCGAAACCCTGCCAAGCGCGTTTGATCTAAGCCGACAGGTGCTTTCATCGCTTGGGCTGTCGGACGACGAGGTTGATGACCTTCTGATCGATGCTCAGGCCGCAGACGAGGATCGCTTGAAGCGCCAGATCGCGACCGCACCGGTCAACGCGACGCGCGCTGAATTGGTCAAGGCGATTAGACCCGAACCGAACCCGGCAAAAGGGGAGATTTAGACAATGGCGATGATCCATGAGCGTATGAACCGGGGCCGCACACAAATGGGTTGGCTTGACAGCTTCCACACATTCTCGTTCGGAGGGTTCCAGGATCCGACCCGGATGGGGCTACGCAATCTGCGTGTGATCAATGAAGACCGGGTCATTCCGGGTGCAGGTTTTGGGGCACATTCCCATACGCAAATGGATATCCTGACCTATGTTCTTGAAGGCGCGCTGAGACACGAGGACTCGCTTGGCAACGCGGACGTGATCCGACCGGGCGAAGTTCAACTTATGTCAGCGGGTTCCGGCGTCACCCATTCAGAGATGAACGCATCCTCGACAGAGCCTGTGCATTTCTTGCAGATTTGGCTGATCCCCGATCGTGATACGGACACTCCGACATACAATAGCGTCGCCTTGGATCCCAAGGCGATAACCAACCGGTTTGGTCTGGTGGCGGGTCCAAAGGATGTGCCCGGTACGGTGTCGTTGCTGTCAGACACGCGCGTCTATCTTGCCCGGTTAAGCGATATGCACAGTCTGACACATGATTTTGGCTCGAAACACGCGGGCTTTCTGCATGTGATCACAGGCCAGATCGACATTGATGGGGAGCGGCTATCTTCGGGGGATGGACTTGAATTTGAAGACCGTGGCAGGTGTACGATCACAGCCAGAAGCGATGCGGAACTGCTGTTGTTCGATTTGCCCTGACAATGAAGGAGATCAATATGACGGATACTGCTCTACCGCCGCTACCCTATGCCGATTGGGTCGACACGCGCGATACTGTGCACCTCTTTCTTCAGATCATCGGCAAGATACGTCTGAAGACCCACCCCAAGCTGAACCATTGGTGGCATGTCACACTTTATCCTAGCGTGCGCGGTTTGACGACAGGCCGAATCCCCTATGGCGATATCAGTTTTGAGATCACCTATGACATGATCGACCATGAAGTCGTTGTCGGTCGAAATGATGGTCGCAGTATCAGCTTTGATCCCGCCGGGAGCACGGTCTCGCAGTTCTATCACGAGACGCTAAGATGTCTCTCGAACCTCGGGATCACTGTGGAAATCCATGCGGTGCCTTACGAGAATAAATCAACCACGCCCTTTCCAGAAGACGATGCGTCGCGGGCTTATGACAAGGTGGCGGTGACGGCCTATTGGAAAGCGCTTTGTTGGATCGCCAGCGTTTTCGAGGTCTTCCGCAGCCGCTTTAACGGGAAGCAGACGCCCGTCCATCTTTATTGGCATTCGTTCGATTTGGTCGTGACGCGGTTTTCGGGCAAAGCGCATCCGATGACGGGGGGCACGGCGTCAGATAAAGAGGCCTATTCGCATGAAGTGATATCCGTGGGTTTCTGGCCCGGCGATGACAGCTTTCAAACAGCAGCCTTCTACGGATATGCCTACCCAGAGCCAAGCGGCATAAGTGATGTGCCCCTTGAACCTGCAAGCGCGGTTTGGGCGGACAAAAACGGTGGCGCGCTGGCTGTGTTGACCTATCCCGATCTTCTGAAAGAGGATGATCCACAAGCGGCACTGCTTGCGTTTCTTGAAAGCGTTTATCAAGGGGCGGCTTCAAAAGCAGGCTGGCCGCTGGATGACTTCAAACACCAATTTGCTTTATGAAGTTCTGACACAACGCCAGCCCTGCGCCGAATGTTGGCTGGCCGCCTTGATCATGCTCAAGGGACATTTGTTGTGAGACAGGTCACTGCCGCGCCTACGACCTCAAGCGCGGCAGTGGTATCGCTTACAGGTTTCCAGCCGACATTTCCGTCGCAAGATGATCAGCCTGTCGGATCGCAAGTGCGACGATCGTCAGCGTCGGGTTCTCGGCTGCCCCTGTCGTGAATTGCGAGCCGTCCGAGATGAACAGGTTCGCGATGTCATGGGTCTGGCCCCATTTGTTCACAACGCCGTCGCGCGGATTTTCCGACATCCGGTTCGTACCCAGATTGTGCGTCGAAGGATACGGCGGCGTCGGGAAGACGCGCGTTGCACCGACGGCGTCATAGACGGCAACACCCTGCTTGTAGGCGTGGTTACGCATGGCGACGTCATTGGGGTGATCATCAAAATGCACATTGACCACGGGCAAGCCGTACTGGTCCTTGGTCTGTGTGTTCAGTGTGATCCGGTTGGTTTCCTGAGGCATGTCTTCGCCGACAATCCACATCCCGGCCATGTTTTCGTAGGAATCCAGTGCTGAGGTGAATTCACGCCCCCATCCACCCGGATCAAGGAAAGCGGCCATAAAGGGCAAGCCAAGGGCGAGCGTTTCCAATTCGTACCCGCCGACAAAACCACGGCTTGGATCATGGCGCGACTCGTCCTGAATGATCCCGGCCATGGTTGTGCCCCGCCACATCTTCACCGGCTGGTCGAACACCGCATAGACCGATCCTGTCATGTGGCGCATGTAGTTGCGACCAACCTGACCCGAGCTGTTGGCAAGCCCGTCCGGGAACATTGATGAGGCAGAATTCAGCAACATGCGCGGGCTCTCGTAAGAGTTGCCAGCGACGCAGACCACGCGCGCCTTTTGCATCTGCAAAGCACCGTCTTTGTCGAAGTATTCAACCCCGGTCACTTTGCCGGTGTCATCGTGCAGGATCCGCGCGACATGCGCGTTCTCGCGAACCTCAAGATTTCCGGTGGCCTCGCCCGCCGGGATATCCGTGTATGCAGAGGACCACTTTGCGCCCCATTTGCAGCCCTGAAAACAAAAGCCCGTTTGCTGGCAGGCCGCACGGCCGTCGGTTTCAGCCGAGTTGATCGCCATGCGCCCGGTGTGGACCTGCTCGTAGCCAAGCGCCTTTGCGCCCTTCTCGAACACGCGGTAGTTGTTATTGCCCGGCAGACCTTCACGGCCGCCAGTGCGGGTCACACCCAGTTTGTTTTCGGCCTTGGTGTAGTAGTCGTCCATCTCGCGCGGGTCGATGGGCCAATCCAGAAGGTTTGCGCCCTGCACATTGCCATAGGTGCTTGCTGCCTTCCATTCATGGTCCTGAAAGCGCAGGGATGCGCCGGCCCAGTGGGTTGTCGTGCCGCCAACCGCTTTCACGATCCACGCGGGCAAGCCCGAAAAATCCTTGGCCACGCGCCAATCGCCGGATGTGCTGCGCGGGTCAAGCCACGCCAGTTGGCCAAAGCTCTCCCATTCATCGTTGACATAGTCTTCGGGCAGGTAGCGTCCGCCCGCCTCAAGCGCGACTACGCTGATGCCCTTTTGCGCCAGTTCGTTGGCAAGAACGCCTCCGCCTGCGCCAGTTCCAATTACGACAACAACGGTGTCGTCGGTGAGATCAAATGGTGCCGTCATGGTGCCGTCCCCCCTTAAAGCCAGTTGATGTCGTTGAAGCCACGTTCGATGTAGCCGCCGAATTCGTAGGATGAGCCTTCGTACCCAAAGATCGGCCAGACGGCCTTTTGGTTATAAAGCCCGGTGACAAGCCCGCCGCGGATCTGCTGGAAGAACGCGCTGTCTTCCATGCCACGTAGGATATCCACGCGGTCGCGTTCCCAACTGGCGCCGATATAGCTGTCGAACCCTTGGCCTTGCGCGGCTGCATTCAGCGCAGCGATCCCGGCCTCGATGCCCTCTGCGGCCTCGGCCGTATCATAGCCTTTCACGGCCATCACATAATATTCGTCACCAACCTTGTCGTGCGGGTAGATATCGCGTGCCATCTGCACAAGCGTGGCAAAGGTGTCAGGCTTGAGGGTGGATGTCTCCACCGCCCAGGCCCCGTTTGGTGCGGCGATAAAGCCTGCACCGACAACAAAAGACGCGCCCGCTGCTGTCGCGCGCGACAGCAATTGACGCCGTGAGAGCCCTTTTGGGCTTTTGGTTTTGTTCATAACTTCCTCCCTTATTGTTCTCTGTATGCGGTCGGCGCGTTCCAACACCTCGATCTCGTAGCCGTCCGGATCGGTCACAAAGAAGAACCGCGCGATCAGGGTTCCATCAGGCGCGAATTCTACCAGCTTGCGCGGTGCGAGCCCTTCGGTCTCAAAGCGCGCATGCTCTGCGGCAAGATCATCGACCGAGACCGCTAAGTGGCCATAGCCGTTACCAAGCTCATAAGCCTCGGTCTGACCTTTGTTGACGGTCAGTTCCAATTCAAAGCTGCTTTCAGCATTGCTGAGATAGACGAGTGTGAAGTTCGTGAAATCAAGGCGATCCGCGACTTTCAGTCCGAATGCCTTGTCGTAAAACTCAACAGACCGTGCTTCGTCCACAACACGGATCATCGAGTGTATCGCTTTCGCCAAAGCCTCCTCCTCTATCTGCTTGATAGGATCAGGCTACAGGCGAAGGCCTTGTATCTGGGTAGTAT
>ERZ1740067.126-NODE-126-length-61320-cov-88.292826_pt1 | contig 61320 bp, 48 predicted proteins | sample MGYA00581736_ERZ1740067 | MGnify/ENA primary metagenome ERZ1740067 (study PRJEB43018, sample SAMN04849236) | marine metagenome | isolation source: floating plastic debris | place: Pacific Ocean | collected 2008-08-27 | study: EMG produced TPA metagenomics... | reverse complement strand
AAGATCATGCGCGCCGTGTCGGGATCAAGGCCAAGCGCCTCCATCCGCATGATCACGGTCAGGGCTGACAGGCTGTCGCCGCCCAGATCGTAGAAGCTTTCGTGCAGCGACACCGAAGGCACGTTCAAGACCTCGGCCCAAAGCGCCTGAAGCTCTGCGGCGCGGCCTGTCGCCGGAGCCTCAGCTGTCGGCGGGGGGGCAGCGGCAACCGCTTGCGGCGCGGCAGGTGCCTCTGCGCCTGTGATCTGGGCAATGGTCTTGCCATCGAAGATCATGCGCGCCGTGTCGGGATCAAGGCCAAGCGCTTCCATCCGCATGATCACGGTCAGCGCAGAAAGACTGTCCCCGCCCAGATCGTAGAAGCTTTCGTGCAGCGACACAGTGGGCACATTCAAGACTTCGGCCCAAAGCGCCTGCAATTCCGCCGCGCGCGGATCGACCTGCGTCTCAGCCGCAGGGGCTGAGACGGCCTGTGGGGCTGGGGCAGGTTGCACCGCATCACCACCCGTGATTTCAGCGATGGTCTTGCCATCGAAGATCATGCGCGCCGTGTCGGGATCAAGGCCAAGCGCCTCCATCCGCATGATCACGGTCAGGGCTGACAGGCTGTCGCCGCCCAGATCGTAGAAGCTTTCGTGCAGCGACACCGAAGGCACGTTCAAGACCTCGGCCCAAAGCGCCTGAAGTTCTGCGGCGCGGCTCGCCCCCGGGGCGGCTTCGGTCATGTCTGCGGTCATCGTCTCGACCACTTTCTCGGGCTCATCGGCCAGCTTGGCCCGCTGCACCTTGCCTGTGGCTGTGCGCGGGATTGTCTCGATCATCCGCAGCACCAGCGATCCGCTGCCCGTCAGGCCCAGCCCTTCGGCAATCTCCGTGGCGGCCTTGCGCACGGCATCCGCCTTCAGGCCCGATCCCTGTTCGACCGCGACCAGCACCTTGTGCCCACGCAGATCATCGGCCACGCGGCCCACGGCCACGGCCTGCGGTGCACCCAAGGCGCTGCCCAGCTTTTGTTCGAACAAGGTCGGGTCGATCTTGAGCCCGCCGGAATTAATCAGCTCGTCTGCGCGGCCTTCGTAGTAAAGCACCCCGCCCTCAATCCGGCCCTGATCTGCCGTCGTCAGCCAGCCATCCGGATCGACGATAGGTTTGACCCCGGCACCCGTCACCAGACCTTCGGCAATGTGCGGCCCGCGCAGGCGGATCAGGCCTTCGTCGGAAATCGCGACTTCGCAATCCCCCGTGGCGGCCCCCACGCTTTCCAACGCAGCACCGTCCGTTGCGCTAATATCCAGCAGCGTGGCGCGCGAGGCCTCGGTCAGCCCGTAATGCTGCACGATCCTGGCCTGTGGAAACAGATCTTTCAAAGCCTGCTTTTCGAGGCCGGACATGTATTGGCTGCCGATCTCGATCCAGCGCACCTTGTCCGCATGGCCCTCGACTGCCTGCGGATTGGCCAGCAGGATCCGCCAGAGCGTTGGCACGGCGGAAATCGCGTTGATCTCACCGGCGGCCAGCATCCGCCCGATCTCGGCAGGATCAAAGCCATTCGGTGGCAGATAGGATTGCCCGCCCGCCGCCGCCACGGCGCGTGCCCGGCCAAAGCCGAAGGAAAACGTGACCGGCACGCCGATATATTCGCGGATGGTCTCGTCGATCCCCATGGCCGCATTGATGCGCGTGACCACGTCCCCTAGCGCCCGGTGCGACAAAAGCAGCGCTTTGGCCCGGCCTGTCGTGCCCGAAGAAAAGCTGATCTGCGCAGGGGTGTCGCTGGCACTCAGATCCAGCGTCTCGGCAAACCAGCCCGGATCGTCCGCAAAGGCTTCGCGGCCCAGGATCTTGGTCCCCGGAACAGTGCGCTTGGCCGCGTCCGCCGGCAGTGCCAGAACCACCTGTCCCGCACGATAGGCCTCAAAAACGGCTTTCAGATAGGCCCGTGAATTGGCGCCCGCGAAGGCCATCACCTCAAGCGGACCCGAGGTGATACCAGCTGCATGTGTCACGATGCGTCCGCCTTATGCAAAGATCGGCGTCATCTCCGCCCGGTCATGGGGTTGGCCCATGGCTGCCAGCACCTTGCGCGTGCCCGTGAAAGGCGCCCGCCCATGCATCCAGCGCATGTTGTCGATGATCGACAGATCACCGTCCTGCCAGTCGATGTTTTCGGTGTGCTGGGTCAGCACTTCGAGGATCCGCTCGATCGTGGCATCCGGGATGGCCTCGCCATCACCGAAGACCGCGTTTCGTGGCAGACCGTCCGCCCCCACAGCCGCGACCAGCGCCTGGCGCGTGGCCGGGGGCAATTGGCAAGGGTGGAACAGATGCGCCTGGTTGAACCAGATCGGGCGCCCCTGATCGCCCATAATCGCCCCTTGCGCCTGCTGTGCCGTGCGCAGGACCCCATTGGGCAGCCATTCGACCTCAAGCCCGTTTTTCTTGCCGATTTCGATCACCTCGTCGGGGTCTTCGGTCCCGAACGCATTCTGCCAGGGGACATCGAGCCCTTTGCGGAAGTTGCGCTGATAGATGACCTCACGCTCGTGGAATTCATCAAGGATGTCGCCCAAGGCGCCGCTGACCGCACCCAGATCCGCAATCGTCGTGGCCCCGCCCGTGTCGGCGGCGATCTTGCACTGGAACATCAAAAGGCGCGGCCATGTGCGCGCATAGGACATTTCAGAATGCAGCACGATCCATTGCTCGGGCGGATATTCAGTGGAGGTAAAGGCGCCATCGCCCACCGATGAGCGCGGTGTGGACCAGCGCGCATCCGTCATCGGATCGGCCCCGAAGAGAGCCAGCGTGTCTTTCAGCGTGCCAGCATCCTCGGTGTCAAAGCCTCGGAACAGCACAATGCCTTCCGCCGCAAGGCCGTCGCGCACGTGATCTTCGTTGGTTGCGATCCATTCGGTCAGACGCTCTTCCTTGGACTGGGCAATAAACTTCTTCATCTCAAAATCCTCTCACCGCAAATACGCCCTACCCCGGGGGAACGCTTACCCAACCCACAAGGGCAGATCAACTCTTGGGCAGCGCAAAAGCGCAGCAAAAAGAGGAAAGGCCTCAGCCTTTCAGACCCAGCATCCAGCGCCGCCCCAACGGGCTGTGCTGCAGGCCAAGATGCAGCAGAACCGGCGCGATGATCCCCGCCGCAAGACAGCTCAGAAAGACCGGCGCGGTCGCCGTCAGACCCAGCCCATACAGCACTTCGCGCGCCCCTGCCGTGGCCAGAACGTGATAAAGATAGATGGTGAAGGCATAAGGCCCCAGAATCCCCAGCTGCGGCAGATGCGGCAAAAGCTGGATTGCCAGCACCGACAACGCGAGCCCCATCATCAGGCTTTGCACGTCCTGGCGCTGCAGCGACAAGTGTCCCGCAGTCTCGTAGTGCCAGACATTCCAGGCCAGGCAGGTCAGCGCGACCGGCAGAGCGAGCCCCACAATAAGAGGTGTTTCATTCATCAGGCTGTGCTGGTGACGCTCAAAGATGAGGCCCAGCAGGAAAAAGGGCAGAAGGTAAATCGCTCCGTTCACTGAAAACGGATTGCCCGGCACGTAAGGGGCGAACAGAAACAGCAGAACCGATGCTCCGAAAAGCGCGGGCAGGTATCGCCCCCCCGTCAATGCCAGGATCCCGCCCGCAAAGACAAAGATCAGCAGGATCGATTGCAGGAACCAGAAATGCGCGTAAGGCAGGAAAAAGACCTGCCACAGATCGGGCAACCCCCGCGCAAAGCCTGTGCCCATGATGCTTGAGGCCAGCGCAAAGATCAGCGCGGCCAGCGCCCCGGGGATCGCCAGCCGCCGCCACTTGCCCCGCAGAAAGTCCGCATAGCCACCTGGCGTCACGGGTTTCACCCCAAAGACAAAACCCGCCACGAAGGCAAAGAACGGCATGCGCAGGTCCACCAGCCCGTCCGCGAAAAAGCGCAAAGGATGCGGATAGCCCAGCTCCAGCCCGCTGCCCGGCGTCGATCCGATCACGTGATACGAGACCAGCGCCAGCACCGCGAGCCCCCGCATGGTTTCAATCGGATAAACGCGCGATCGGACATGAACGCTGGCAACGGGCTGATAAACCATGAAGAGCACCTTTGACGAACAGACCCGCCCGACATAGAGCCGTCATGGTTTAGAAACGGTTGCATTTTAGTCAAACACACCGCGTTGATTTTTAAGGATTTGTTAGGGGTTGGACTCGGCGGGACATTCAATATCCGCAGGCCGGACTTCACCCCGCCAACATCGGCGTCAAGTGCGGATAGGGGCGCCATCCTGCGCTAGACCTTTGCCTCTCTGCACTGCAATAAATGGGGACTTTGAGCCCACTTTGACCGATGCTGCACCGTCCACTAAGGGCAGCTTCTAGGCAGCCAGCTCAATGCGCGTCGTACCGTCTTTTGTTTCCAGTCTTATGCGGCAGTCAGTGAGACGGGACTGATCGCTAAGAAGTTCAGAGATACGTCCTGCAAGCTGATCGTCGCGTGCTCCCGCGCACGGATAGACGCCAACGCGTCCGACAGTCACAGCGTCAAATCCCTGTTCTTGTCTTTGTGCTATGATCATTGCCCCCCACCAGTTGTCTCCGGTGAGCGGTACAAGAAGTTCTGCACTAGGTGACAGGTGTGATGTCCACAAGTCTGGAACATGCGTGATACCCGCGAACGCCACGATCAGATCAAACTGTTCTTTGCCCTTCAAATCCGTAGCTGCATTCCCATGACGAACTTCCGTGTTCGGCCAATCGGCGAGGTTTTCCCGCGCTCGGTCGGCTAGGTCTTGCTCAACCTCATAAGCAACGATGGAACCGTTTGGACCTGCCAGATGGCTCAGAATTGCAGTGTAGTATCCAACGCCAGCACCTACTTGGAGGATGCGAGAGCCGGGCTTCACATTCGCCCGCACAAACCGACGCGCCCAGAAAACTGGATCACCGATGTTGATGCCCTTTTCTTCATCAAGGACAATCAAAACGGAGTTGTAGAGCCATTTGGTGTCGACGTCGGGCGTCTTTTGAATAGGAAGACTGAAACCTTCGTGCGGTGATCGAAGCTTCCAAGGCCCTGGACCTGCAAACGCTTCTCTTGGGACGGTTCGAAATGCCTCAAGCACTCGATCCGTCGCAGGATTGTCTTCGAGCGCCGCCATGACACGAAGCTGATCTACGAAACTATCTGCATGCATCACGGGGCCTCCAAGCAAAATCAAACATTAGTCTAAGCTCGAATTGGAGCCTCCACAAATCATGGAAGCAGCCATTCGCGCAGCCGCAGCGAAATGGTGCTTAGTCCCGCAACAATCGACCTACAGATATCTCAGTTGAACTGCTGTTTGGCTTGGCCAGAAGCGCTTTAGGTCAGATAAAGGGGTGCGGGATGCCTTTTCCCGCACGTCCAACCGAGACAAAAGTCCTGCAATCCCTTGTCTGCGGACCCGAGCGCGCGTGCCGGACATGACCGGCTAAAGCCGGTCGCTCAACCGTTTCACCAGATGCATGCGTTCGTGCAGGATCGCGATGATGACCGGTCGCGCACCTGCCATCCAGATGATGTAATGATGTTCGCAGCGATACATGCGGACCCCGTCGGGCAGCGCATCGAACGACCGTGACACGGCCCGCCCCTCACCGACTGCTTCGCAGCAGGCCTCGATCCGGTCAAAATACCGCTCGGCCTGATCCGGGCCCCAGGTCTCGGAGGTGTAGCGCCAGATGCCCCGCAAATCTTCTTCGGCACTGCGTGTCAGATCATAGGATGTCATGCCGTGGCTTACGGACCTGCCACGTCCCGCATCTCGCGGCGGATATCAGCGATGGATCTGGTCGACAGATCCCCGCGCTGCGCCTCTTCAATCCGTGGTTTCAGGAAATCGGCCAGCGCGCGGAACGCCTCATCCTCGTCCATCCCGCCGAGGTCCGGGACATCGCTGAGCGTACGGGTCAGCACATAATCCTTAATGCTCTGTCCTTTGAGAGCGGCGATGGCCTTGAGCTTCTGGTGCTCTTCCGGGGTGATGTCGATCGAAAGCCTGGGCATGGAATCAAGATAAACCCGCGCAGCCCACAAAACAACATTTGTGGGCACTTGGCTGTTTGGGGTCATCCGTTAACACCCCCCACCGCGCGCTGCGTTAACCGGGGTGTTTGCCGATATCGGCACCGACGCAAAACAGATCGGCCTTTTCCTTGAAAACAAGGTGTTAACCTCTCGAATCCGGTTCGGGACGGCGAAACACCGTGCGCTGCATTAACTCATGCGCTGAAAAGGGCGGCCCGTTCGGCCTCGATCTCGGCGACGGCCTTCGCTTTGCCGACCCGAAGCGCGCGGCGTTGATAAGCGCGGATGAAGGCCACCAGTTCCGGGTCGTCAAGCTGCCGTTCGCCCCGCGCCCAGGCGCCGAAATAGCCCTGCGCCATGGCAAGACCGCCCAGCACGTAAGGGGGTTCGGCCATGCGAAAGACGCAGGTGGCGAGGTAAAACAGGGGATCGGACCCCATGAAATACTGCCCGAACCCGTGCCGACGGCGGCCCGTGTAGATGCTGGTCTGGGACGATCCCATGGGCCGCAGATGTTCGAACCGCAGGTCGGGCTCATCCCAGCTGACGGCGATCCAGCCCAAGGCGCGCGCTTTATGGCAATCGATCGCGTCCCACATAACCTCGCGCACATAGCCGCCGATCGCCTCAAAGCAGTCCCGCCGGTAGAACTTGGTCATGCCCGCCGACATCTCATCGCCGCGCCGTTCGGAGACAAGCGCGCCATTCACCCGCATATAGGGCTTGCCCGACGAGGTGCCGATGCGGGGGTCGCCCTCCATCTTTTTGATGAGCGTTTCGAAGTATCTAGGGGGCAGGTCCAGATCCAGATCCATCTTGCAGGAATAGGCATAATCACCCGGATCAATCGTGTCATAGCCCGCATAAAACGCCTCGATCACACCCGGCCCCACGGCGCGGTGACCCCGGTCGGGCTTTTGCACCACGCGGATCCAGTCATGCTGGGCGGTGTATTCCGCGAGGATCTGCGGGGTCTCATCGGTCGAGCCATCATCGACGATCACCCAAAGCGATGGCGTCAGCGATTGGGCCACGACGCTGTCCAGGGTGCGGCGCATGTAATCGGCCTCGTTCCGACAGGGCGAGATCAAAACATAGCTTCGGTCGGTCATCTGCCCCCTTTCACGATCTTCTCCTGAGCTTGCGGGTACCAGGTTTCCAGGGCTTCCGGCGTCATGGCAAAGACCTCACCCGCCCGGCGCCATGCGGCCAGCGATCCGCGCATCTGCGGCAGGGAAAACCGGCGTTTTCCCAGATCCTTGACGAAATCGATGGCAATCCGGTGCGCCATGTGCCGCCAGTAGCGCGCCTTGGCCCAGGCCTGATCCGGGGCGTGACGGCGCAGGAGAACCGCCTGATTGAGCGACCAGAGAAGGGCCACCTGGTGCCGGTTCAGACGTCCCTCCGCACTGGTAAAATGGTGCAGTTTGGCCCGGTAGGCCGTGACCAGCATCCCCAGACGCGAGATGCGATAGGACCCGTCAAGATCCTCGCCCGGACAGTAATAGCGCAAGGTCGGATCGAAGGGCGAGGCAAGCACAGCGTTGCGCCGGTAAGTCATACGGAACCCGCCAAAAAGCTTCACCGGATTGAGTTTGAAATCCTTGAGGCCATCGGGCAACAGGTGCTCTGGATAGGCTCCGTCATAGGGCAGGAAAACTTCGGTTTTCTCCATCATCAGCGCCTTCTGGAAGAACCAGCGCAGAAGCGGGTGCTTCTTGCGGATGCCCGCCGTGTCAGTGCCCTTTTCCTTTTGGCCACCTTGCGGCACACGGCCCGGCAGATGCGGGCTTTCGAAAGCCTGCACGCCTGCGATCCTGGCTTCGGTATCGGCTTCGTAGACCTTCATGATTTCCTCGGCACAGGTGTCATGCATCAGGGAATCGTCATCGATCATGAAGAGGATATCAGCGCTGGCCAGCCCTGCCGCCTGGTTGCGCTGCACGGTCAGTGACGGGGCCGTCCCCTTCTCGTAAGCCACAGGCAGGCCGGGCATTTTTTCACCCACGATGGCACGAATTTCCTGGCCATGATCCTCCCAGTCGCTGGACGCATCGGCGACGACGATCTCGGATGGGGGCCATGTCTGATCCAGCGCGCATTCCACGCAGCGCTTCAGCACATCCATCCGGTCTTTGGTGGCGATGGCCAGCGCCCAGGTCATTTTTTGTGGCGGCTCAATCATGCGGATCCGGGCGCAACGCATCCCCCTCCTGCCCTGTTATCAGGGTCAAAAGCCGCGCCGCCTCGATCCTTATGTCGAAATCTTCCAGAACCTTGGCATGCCCCGCAGCCGCCATCGTGGCCCGCCGGTCCGGATCGGCAGCCAGCATGCAGATCGCCTCCATCAGCGCCTCGACATGGCCGGGGGGCACGACCAGACCGCTGGTGCCATCCTCAACCAGTTCGCTAACGCCTGCCACGCGGGTAGCGATGACGGCCAGGTGGCTCGCGAGGGCCTCCATCAGAACAACGGGCACGCCTTCGGCAAAGCTGGGCAGCACGAAGATGTCGGCCGCCTTCATAAGCCCCGCGACCTCGGCCTGGGATTTGTAACCCAGAAATTGCACCTGATCGCCCAAGGGGTTCGCCGCCGCCTCAAGCCGCGCGCGGTCAGGGCCGTCCCCCACCAGTATCAGGCGCAGGTTGGGCATGTCGGGGGCGAGGCGCGCGACCGCTTCGAACAGCACGCGCAGGCCTTTCACCGGAGCCAGACGACCCACAAACAAAAGGCGCAATTCGTCATCGTCTCGCGCAGGTCTATCGCCCGCATAAAGCTGTGGCGTGACCCCGCAATGCACGATGCGGATCTTGTCCCAGTCTTCCGGGTTGCTGAAAAACATCAGTTGCGAGCGCGCGAAATAGCTGATGGTCGACACAAACTTAGCCCGCTTGGTCTTGGCATCGAGCGCCCAGCGATAGGGCTCAAAAAGGTCCGCCGGTCCGTGCAGCATGAAGCTGTAGGGGATTCCTGTCAGTTCGCGCTGCAGCATCGCCACGGTCGCCGCGCCAAAGACGAAATGGTTGTGCAGGTGGTCGACCTTTTCACGCTCAAGATGCCGGGCGAGGATCGTCGCCTCGATAAAGAAGATCAGCTGATAAAGCGCTGCCTTCAGCCCCGGCGGACGGGTCTTCCAGGCCAGATGCAGCGCGCGAAAATAGGCGCCGGGCCTTGTCAGCAGATAGCCTTGCGCGGCGAGCAGTTTCAAAGGGCTCTTCGCGGTTTCCAGCACATGAAACGTGGTCGCCGCCGCTTCTTTCTCGGCCGGGCCGGGATGCTGTTCGGGCGGCGTGCGGCGGATCGAGCAGGTCAGGACCTCAGCGCCGAGATCCCGCAGGGCCTCGACCTCGCGCAGGATGAAGGTCAGCGAAACCTCGGGATATTGCCCCGTCAGATAGGCGATGCGCGGCAGGTTCGACATTTAGGACAGACGCGCCCCCAAAAGCCGGGGGATCAGGGCGGGTTTGCGAAAACTCTTGTAATCCGGGCCGGCCTTGGCTGTCCGCTCCGGCAGGGGCAGCGGATCAAAACGGGTGGTGAGTGACCGAGACGCGCCGTCCGGCCCTGCGCCCTGAATGGCCAGGGTCAGTTCGGTCAGGTGCAGCGTGAAATCGGGGCTGGGAAAATGCGGGCGGTCATTGGCGAGCGCGTCGGCCAGTTCCGCAAGCCCGGTCGCCTTGTCCTGCTGGCCGCGCTGGCGCGCCTTCCAACCTTTGGGCCGGTGGATCTCGGTCCCGCCAGGTGCGGGGCTGACGGCCAGCGGCACAGACTGCCCCCCCACCCCCATCAGGCCGCCAAGGACAGAATTTTCGCGCAAGGCGCGCAGGTTCCGCGCCTTCAGCGTCACATCCGAATAGGGTTCCAGCCGGACAGGCGCAAAATAGTCGCGATAAGTGTCGGCACTGATGACCCCCTGATTGCCGATGATCCGCATCCGGTGATCGGTGGGCGCGGCAATAGAACAGGTGATGCGCCCCACGACGCCGCTTTCGAAATCGAGGCACGCGACCGAGAAATCGGGCGTGTCCGCAGGGGTCAAAGGCTGGTCTGTCTTGTCAGGCAGGGTTGCCTTGGAGAAGGACGTGACAGACCGCACCGGCCCGAAGATCGCGCACATCCAGGTCAGGTGATAGCCCACATGTTCCCACGTGCAGCCCATCTCGTATTCATGCAGGTAGGGCCAGGGTGCACCCGACCGGGACCGCCAGGTTTCCGGCGCCAGCAGGTAAACCGGGTTGTCGTCGAACTCCGCATAGATCATGCGGGGCGTTCCGATGGCGCCGTCCTCGACCGCTTTCCAAAGCGTCTGGACCGAAGGCGAAAGCGCGTTCGAGGGTGCTGCCGACAGGCGCAGGCCCTTCTCGGTGGCCAGATCCGCCAGGGCGCGGGCCTCCTCCAAAGCCATCGTCAACGGCTTTTCGCAATAGACATGCTTGCCCGCCTCTAACGCCGCCTTGCAAACCACAAAATGGCTTTCGATAGAGGTGAAATTTGCGACGATTGCGATCTCGGGATCGGCCAGCAGGGCCGCCGCATCGTCATAGACGCGCAGACCATAGTAATCGCCCACTTGGCGGGCGCGCTCCATGTTCCGATCGGCCACACCGGCGAGCGTGATACCGGGATGCTGGGACCACGTGGTCATGTAGTGATCAAAGACATAGCCGCAGCCGATGATACCGATCTTCATGCAACACCCCACGCTGCGCGCGCCGTGTCGATGACCCGCAGCACCTCGATACTATCGGCAGGCGTCATGCGCGGTTCGGTCATCTGACCTGTCCGCACCGCGTCACGCACGGCCAGCGCCTCGTAGCGATAGCCGTTGCCTTCGAAAGGCGCCTTCAGCACCTGTGCCCTGCGTCCCGTCACCCCCTTGATCTGCTGCAAGACCCCTGACATCCGCAGGCCCGCCCTGCTTTCGCGAAAGGCTTCCAGCCGACGCTTGCCACCTTGTGTGACAGGTGCCGGATGGATGCGATGCAGGACCGCTTTGGTAGGGCGCCAAATAGGACCGTATATATATAGTGTACCTTTGGTGCCGTAGACCACGCTTTGATCGGGGCCTACCGTGCGCAATCCCGCCCGGATCGTGGAGATCGCATCGGAGCTGTGGCGCAACGTCAGAACGCTGTCCTCATCCACACCCGTCTCGCCGATGCGCGCCATGGTTTGTGTTTCGGCGATCGGCCCCAGCAGGAACTGCGCCATGGACAAAGGATAGATGCCTCGATGCAAAAGCGCCCCGCCGCCGCGTACCGGATCAAAAAGGCTCACGCCCGCATCGGGAATGTTTGGAGCCATAAACCGCGCCTCGAACCCTCGGATCTCGCCCAGATCTCCGGCAGCGATCCGGGATTGCACAAGGTTCGGCAGGGGCTGAAACCGTGTCCAAAGCGCTTCCATGGCGAAAACGCCCGCCTTTTGGGCAGCTTCGGCGATGCGGGCTGCGCTTGCGGCATCCGTGGCCATCGGTTTTTCGACCAGAACGGGTTTTCCTGCCGCAATCGCCATGCGCGCGTGTTCTTCATGCAGGGCCGCTGGTGTGGCGACATAGACCGCATCGACATCCGCCTTGAGCGCTGCGGCATAATCCGATGCCGCCTCGGTCACGCCCAGATCACGGGCAAAGCGGGCGGCTTTGTCGGGATTGCGCGAGGCCACGCAGGCCAGATCCATGTCCGCCGCCTTGATATCCAAGGCAAATTTGCGTGAAACGGCCCCGGTTCCAAAAAGCGCCCACCGAAAGGGGCGCACCTGCGCATCTGTCATCGCAATAGGTCCAGAGTCCTTAAACCAATCGCGCTTTTCTTAACCGATCGCCACGGTGACGCAACCGCATAGAATTGTGCTGTTCTGCATGGGCGACACAACACTTATGCGGCTCGAATCAAGATCCGCTCTCTTCAAGAGAGTGTATTACGCACCATTCGCTCCCGTTTGGGTTGATTGCGCTATCAGAAGGGCCAATCCCCCCAAATGCAACAGATTGTTTCACTGAAGTGATCGATTTGCCTCAGATAAGGCGAAAATTTGTTAAGATCGCGTTGATGCTTGGGCGGCATTTCGCTACAAGGACGAAGGGGTATATCGGCACAATTCAGTGCTGAATTATTAGTATGGGAAATTTCTGATGAACCTTATGAAAACTCTCTTTGCGAGTGCTGCGATTGCTGTGACAGCAGGTGCCGCATCCGCAAGCGTTATCTTCGCTACAGAAGTCATCGACGTGAACCGTGGCGACATCCACGAAGTGGTTGACGGTCGTGACGACGTAAACAACGCTCTGGGCAAGGCTGACAACGTCTTTTACTCGATGGGTGTTGGTGGCGATATCACACTTGGCTTCGGCGCGCTCGCCACAGGCGACGTGTCGGTCTGGGAAGTCACCTTTGGTGAGATTTCCGAGCATGTGGAAATCGTTGACGTCTACGCCATCTTCGAAGGCACAGAAACCAAGGTCGGCTCTGTCTCCAACGACGTGTCGCAGAAAGGGTTCGCACTGACCTTCTCGGGCGTGTTCGACGCTCTCAAGCTGGTTGATGTCTCACCACTGGACGGTGGCACGAAAGACGGCTTCGACCTCGACGCGGTCAGCGTTCAGAAAGTGCCAGTGCCCGCAAGTGCGCTGCTGCTTCTGGGTGGCATCGCCGGTCTGGGTGCTCTGCGCCGCAAGGCGAAAAAAGCCTGATCATCTGATCTGCACAAAACACACAGGGAAACCCGCCTTTTCGGCGGGTTTTTCTTTTACTTTTTCTTTTACCAGAAGCCCGATCCGGCGCCGCGCCACATGCGCAGACTGGCCTTGACGTAAACCACACTGTCCAGCCCCAGACCCACCAGCAGCACGGCCAGAGCCTTGGGGCTGCGCCGCCCGAATTTGCGAAAAGCCCCGATCCGGTTCGTCAGAAAGCGGAAAGGCACATAGCCGAAGGGGCGCCGGGGCAATTCCGTCTTCAGAACACCCGCCAGCCAATCGGGATTACGGGCCGTCTGCATCAAAAGATCCTGCAGGGCCTTGCGATCATGTCCTTCGCGCCGAAATTTCGCATAAAGGGCCGCGTTGATGGCGCTGCCCACGATCAGACGCGTCTGGTGGTGGATTAGATCCGGAATGCTGCGAATGGATTCGTAGACGTGATACACCGCTGGATCCCCGTCGATGCGGGTCAGGTCCTGATCGCGTGACAGCAGATCCGTCACGACCATCGCCCGGACAAAGCCGTCCTCAACCGGCAGACCAGCCGGCAGACCGATGGAGCGGGCCATGTCACCGCGCAGGATGTAAAGCTGCCCGCAGATCGATTTGCGGAAATTCGTGAGCCCGTCCCCTCCGGCGGCGATCAGGCGCGGCACCAGCCCCACCTCCAGCTTGTCATGCACCACGTCCTTGACCGGGCGGCTGGTAAAGGCATGCAATTCTGACCGGGTCAGCATTCCGTCGATCATGCGCCCCAGCGTATCGGTCTGGGGCAGGCGAATATCGGCATCCATGAAGCCCAGGATCACTGCATCGCCCCGCGCCGTATCGTGGATGAAGCGATGCACCGTGCGGGATTTGCCCCCTTCCGCCAGATCGTGGATGACAAAGCGGTCCTGCAGCCCCTCGGGCAAAGCCGCGACAGCCTCCTGCGCGCGCGCGGCTGTCGCGTCACTGCACCCGTTGGCCATGAGCATGACGCGCAGGTCGAGATCCTCGCGCGTCAAGGCGACCTGCCTGGACAGATCGGCGATCAGATCCGCAATGACCTCGGCCTCGTTATGGGCAAAGATCCCGAAATCGACCGCTTGTCGCCCTGTCCTGCCCTCATGCGCCATATGGCTGCTCCTATGCGCGGATTTCCCACCCCCTAACGCCACATTTTTACAGGGTTTGTCGACAATCAATCACTTGTGATACCCGAACCCAACGCAGTTATTTTGCTGCCATAGTTTTGCTGATATGGTCCGCTAAATCATTTTTGTACGCCACCTGATCAAGGGTTAGTTCATGTCTTTCGCAAGTTCGGTCTCCCTCCCGGCCTTGAGGCTTCGGGATTTTTTCACATGGGGAATGTTCTGGTTCCTGGTGGCCTGTGCTGCTGGTAGCGTGTTCTTTCTGGATGGATTGGATGCGCTGTTGCGCGCCTGGAAGCTGCCGGAATACAGCCACGGCCCGCTGATCCCGGTCCTGTCGCTGCTGCTGTTCCTGCGCCAGCTCAAGGAATATCCGATCAATGCGGATGTGAAACGCACGCGCTGGCCTGGCGTGGTCGTCCTGCTTTTGGCCGTGCTTTGCGGGGCGCTTGGCAAGATGGCCAATATCTCGGAAATCGTGGCCTACTCGACGATCATCTGGGTCGCGGGCGTGCTGCTTGTCAGCTTCGGCTGGGAAACGGGCAAGCATTTCTGGCCACCCGTCCTGCATCTGGTCTACATGCTGCCCCTGCCTGGCGTGATCTATTACAAGCTTTCAACCTATCTGCAGTTCATCTCTTCCGAGCTGGGCGTTTGGTTCCTGCAGCTTTTGTCGGTGCCTGTCTTCCTGGATGGCAACATCATCGATCTGGGGGTCTTAAAGCTGCACGTGGCCGAGGCCTGTTCTGGCCTGCGTTACCTCTTCCCGATCCTCAGCTTCAGCTACATCTTCGCGGTCCTTTACAAAGGCCCGATGTGGCACAAGGCAGTCCTGTTGATTTCCGCAGCGCCCATCACCGTGCTGATGAATTCGGTGCGCATTGCCGTGGCGGGTGTGCTGGCCGATCGCTTCGGGATCGAATGGCTGGAAGGCTTCACCCATTTCTTCGAAGGCTGGGTGATCTTCATCGTCTGCATCGTTCTGCTGTTCCTGCTGGCGCGGATCATGCTGTTCTTCCACCCTCAGAAAATGGGCCTGGTGGACGCGCTTGACCTTGAAACCGACGGTCTGGGCACGCAGGCCATGCGCATCACGCATATCAAGGCCTCGGGCGCGATGATCACGGCGGCCATGGCCATGGTTCTGGCCGCAGGTGCCTGGCAATTCATGCCCGACCGGGGCGCAGGCGTGATCGAACGCGATGGCTTTGCCGTCTTCCCCCGCCAGTTGGGCGAATGGCAGCAGCGCGGTGTGGCCGAGGTCCTCAGCGCGGATGTGGCGCGCACGCTTGGGGCGGATGATTACCATTCAGTCAGCTTCGTGCATCCCGACCAGCCCGTGCCCGTGGGCTTTTTCACCGCCTGGTACGAAGATCAAAGCCGTGGCGGCGTGCACAGCCCCGAGATCTGCCTGCCAAGCGCGGGTTGGGAAATCGCCTGGCTGGAGCGTGTCGATATCTCAGACAAGCTCGGCTGGGAGACACCCTTCATGATCAACGAGGCGATCATCCAGAAGGGCGAGACGCGCATGATGGTCTTTTACTGGTTCGACCAGAAAGGCCGGAAGGTCGCCTGGGACTTTGCCGCGAAATTCTACCTGATGGTAGATGGCATTGCGACAGGCCGCACCGACGGCGCGCTTGTCCGTCTGACCACGTTGATCGCGGAGAACGAGACCGAAGCCGATGCCGAAGCCCGCCTTCTCGACATACTGAAATCGGTAGAGCCAAACCTCGCACGCTTCATCCCGCAATAGTTTGGGAAAGGTCGCCTGTGCGGGACTTTCTTACCGTTCGTTTACACTGATCCAATGTCGGCCTTTAGTTTGGCTTGCAACGTTCAAACGCGATGTTACTGATTTTGCTGGAAGGGAAGGTCAAATGAACCACGCAGATGCAGGCGCAAACTACCTCCTAAAAGCACTACTCCCGCGTTTGGAAGAACTCAAACCTGGCTTACTCGATGAACTTGCTCTTGGCATCAAAGCCGACAAAGAGGCCATAAACAGAACAGGGAAAATGACTGCTGAGATAGAACAGGTTTTCCTTTCTGCTGAACATATTCTCGGACGCGTACCAGCTCAATAAATCATCGCAGCAGGATTTTGATTTTGACCGGTTCAGGGACGGCAGACCTCCATGAACTTCACGCCACGATAGCTTCCAAGCTCAGCGTTTTGGGTGCAGACACACCGTATCTGGCTGATGCGAATGAACCTGACCCGCGTTATCTTGGGTATGGCGTGAGGGCACCTGAGATGAAACGTTTCCTTGCCAGTCTGAGACCCGAAACCTCTGCCCTGAACACCGAAGAGAAGATCCAATTGGCGACGCGGCTAATTGCTTCGGGGTATGGGGAACAAAAGAGTGTCGCTCTCGCACTTCTAGAGAAAACTCCAGACCACTTTACCCCCGAGCGGTTTGATCAGTTGGAGCAGCTCGTTGGCGGACTGCACGGTTGGAGCAAGATCGACGGTGTTACCAACCTGTTCTTGCCAAGTATTCTTGAAACTCACGAACGAGAGATGATTGATCTCTTAGGCGACTGGAATACCCACGAGGATCGATGGCTGCGCCGGGCGAGCGTCGTTATTTTTACACGAAAGGTAGCCAAGTCAGGATTGTTCAAAGATATCGCGCTCCGCCACTGCAACAACCTGATCAATGACGGAGAACACCTGGTGCAAACAGGCGTTGGCTGGTGTCTGCGCGATCTCATGCGATGGCACAAAGAGGAAATTCTACCCTATGTCATTGACCTCCGGCGGATGGGTGTAAGCAGCAAAATCACGCTGTATGCATTGCGCGACATCAAAGGCGAAGAGCGCAAAGCTGTTTTGCAGCATAACGCCCAATCTGCCTGAAAAGGTCCGCATTGCTGAAATTTGTGCTCAGCGCAGCAATTGGAACTCTGGGCTCCCTCCTGCCGTTTGCGCCAAACTTCAAATTGGTTCGACAGTGCTGAAACGCCTTCTCACTCTGCCGTCAGCATGTCGTAAAGCGCCAGGAAGATCTCGGCGAAGCGGCGGTCTTTTTCCGGGGTGTAGTGGCCATCGGGAATGAACGCGGCGGCGTCTCGGGGGTCCACGTGTTCGGCGGTGGCAAGATACGGGATCTCCTGGCCCACAAGGGTGGGGCCAAGCGCCTCAAGCAGATCCACATCCATCGGATCGCGCGTCTGGATCAGAAAGACGACCGGATGTTGATCTTGCGCGCGGGCCTGGGCGGCAAACTCCGTCACCATGCGCCGCAGCACCGTCGTGTAGGCAAAGGCGTGACGGCCCGAGGGTGCTATCACCGCGGCTTTGCGTGCATCCACATGGCCTGTTCCCAGCGACCGCCGGACAAGTCGGACGAAGGGCGAGGCATCCAGCCAGGCCACCCCAAATGTTTTTGGCGAATAAAACACGTCCTCGCGCCGAAGCTGCGCGCGCCAGGCCGCAGCGCGCACCGGATCGGCGGCAAGGCTGCGTTCCTCATCTGCGGAATTGATGATCGGGTCGACACGGGTAAGCCCGCCATCGGGCAAGGGCCGGAAGATCGGGTAGGTGTAGGGCGAGGGTTGCTCGAACACCCATGTGCGGTTGCTCATCGCGGCCATGGCCGGCACCGATGACGACAGGATCCCCAACACCGCCACATCCCCTGCCCTGCGCTGTGCGGCATCGTCCAGAAAAACCGAATAGGTAAAATTCGGCGGCGCCCCCGGACCGGTATGCAGATCGAGCGGCAGATCCTCCCGCAGGCCCTTCGCCGTCCGCGTTATGTTGGCGACAAAGGACATGCCGTAAACCCGCACGACAGGGGCCTCAGCCTCAAGCAGGGTGTCATCGATCTGATCCACGGGCCAGCCCACGTCAAAAAGGTTGCCGCGGGTGCCGGGATTGTCCTGCCAGGCCTTGAGCTTGCCCGGCACGCTGCGCCCATATTCGAAGTAGCGCACCAGCGATCCGGCCTTTCCCTGCGCTTGTGCCACGGTCAGGATGGCCATCACTGTCAGATCAATCAGGATGAGGAAGGCGACCGTCAGGCCAATCACTCTGATTTGCTGTCTCATACCCGCCTCAGAACTGGAAATAGATGAAGGCCGAGGTTTCGGTGGTGGATCCGAAAGCCAGAAGATAGATCATCACCGCATAAACCGCCGACCGCACGGGCAGCGGGAAGGCGAGATAGAAGCGCACATTGCCGCGCAGTTCGATCGCGAGATCCCAGAGAAGCAGCCAGATCAACCCCAGGATCGCCGCGCGCGGGGGTGCCGGGATCACACTTTGCCAGAACCCGTCGGCCCCAAAAGCGATCAGCGTCCCGGTGAAATCCACGATCTGGTCAAAGCTTTGCGCCCGAAAGAGCAGCCAGCCATAGCAGATCACCTGGAAGAACAGGACGATCATCAGCGCCCGACCCAGCCAGTGGGCCCGACCACGCCGGACGCCTTCGCCCACGCGCTTATGCGCGCCTGTCACGGCTCGGTGCGCAGCCAGAAGCCCGCCCTGATAGATCCCCCAAAGCACGAAATTCCAGGCTGCCCCGTGCCAGATACCCCCCAGCACCATGGTCAGCATCAGGTTGCGATAGGTGGCAGTGCGCCCGCCCCTGTTGCCGCCGAGCGAGATGTAGAGGTAATCGCGCAGCCAGGTCGACAGGCTGATATGCCAGCGCCGCCAGAATTCCTGCGGATCGATGGCAAAATAGGGTTGGGCGAAATTGCGCATGAGCCGGAAGCCCAGCATCTTGGCCACACCCCGCGCGATGTCCGTATAGCCCGAAAAATCGCAATAGATCTGGATGGCGAACAGCCATGTGGCAAAGATTATGTCGAGACCCGAGGGATCGGGGCTTGCATAGATTGCATTGACCGACGGAGCCACGCCATCGGCGATGACGATCTTCTTGATCAGCCCTGTGAGGCACAGAACACCGCCCCGGCCCAGAGCCTCCCAGCTAAGCGTGCGCGGGGCCGAGATATTGGGCAGCAGGTTGCTGGCGCGTTCAATGGGCCCTGCGACAAGCTGGGGAAAGAAGGCCACGAAGAGCGCGAAATCAAAGAAATCGCGCGTCGGCTCCAGATTGCGGCGGTAGATGTCGATCGTGTAGCTGAGCGTCTGGAAGGTGTAGAACGAAATCCCTACCGGTAGGACGATGGCCAGGGTGATGGGATCGGGCGTGTAGCCGAAAAGCCCCATGAGATCGGTGAAACTGTCGGCGAAAAAGCCTAAGTATTTGAAGATCCCGAGCATACCCAGATTGACCGCGAGCGAGATCCACAAAAGCCGCTTGCGCCTTGCCTGGACATTTTCGCGGGCCATGGCAAAGCCCACGAAATAGTCGGCCACCGTGCTGAGCAGAATGAGGCTGAGAAACCGCCAGTCCCAGGCGCCGTAGAAGACATAGCTTGCCACCAGCAGCATCCGGTTCTGCGCCTTGTGGGGCAGAAGGACATAAAGCACTGAAACAACAGCAAAAAATATCCAAAAATTCAATTCGGTGAAAAGCACCGGGACTGTTCCTTTTGAGGCACGGACATTTCGTCCGAACAAACTGTCCCCCAACCGCGCGCAGCCTTACCAGATCGTTTTCGCGAAGCATATGGGGGACACTGTCCGCGCCCAGGAAAATGCAAAGACCGTCTACCATGCAGGCGGAGCAGTGCCCCTTTTGGTGAATGTTCCGGCATTTGCAGCGAAAGCCCCTTGCATGCCTCCCCGCCCATGTCATCCTGCCGCGCGACAGCGATCGCAGCAGAACCGGACGGGCCATGAGCAAGCTGAAATACGCGCCCCAGATCATTGCCAAGCAGTGGCGGCATCTGAAAAAGCCCCGCCGCACCGGTCTGCGTGTCTTTGGCGTAGGGGCGGCCAAGACAGGCACGCATACGCTGGCCCAGATGTTCGAGGATCACGTGCGCACGGGCCATGAGGCGGATGCGGATGCGCTGATCCGGCGGTTTTTGCACAAGGCCGAAACCGGCGAGGCGGCCCCCTTGCATAAATTTCTGCGCTGGCGCGATCGGCTGCGGGGGCTCAAAATCGACAGCTCGTCTGTGAATGCCTACCTGATTGACGATCTGCTGACGCTTTATCCCGACAGCCGCTTTCTGCTAACAATCCGTCCGCCCGGGGCCTGGTTGCGGTCGATGCTGGATCATTCGGTGCTGCGCGACCCGACCGATGCCTGGAAACGCTTTCGCACCTACCGCTTTGGGACGGGCGATGATTTCCCGCCCGAAGAGGCAGAGCTGCAAAAGCCGGGGCTGTTTCCAGTGAGCCGCTATCTCGATGCCTGGACCTTTTCGGTGTCCGAGGCACTGGACAAGATCCCCGAAGACCAGCTTCTGATCCTGCAAATCTCCGAGATCGGGCCACGGGCCCGTGAAATCGCGGAATTCTGCGGGCTGGGGCCAGAGATCGCGCCCAAGACGACCCATGCCTATGCCAACCGCTTCCGGTCAGGCCTGCTCGACACGCTGCCGCGGGATTATCTGGCCGAAAAGCTGGAACATCATGCAGGCGAGGTCGCGCGCCGCGCCCTGTCCGGCTGGTCGGCCGACGGCGATCTGGAAAAGGTCCTCACCCCGGCCGCCTAAGGGCTGGTCTAGGGTTGGAGGCCAGCCAGGATATCCTGTAGGGCGGGCATCAGACGGGCAGCCCCTGTCGCACTCAGATGATCGTCGTCGCGATAAAATACCTCTCCTCCTGCCGCATTGACACAGCGCCCCGGCAGATCGGTGTTGCAGAAGATGTCACCGGGGCGGATGCGGTGCAGGTTGGGGGTGCTGATCCGATCGAGATCGGCGATAATGCCGCCATTGCGCCGCTGGTAAAGCGCGGCGTCGGTCGACAATGCCTGCGCCCCAAAACCGAACAGGCTTTGCTTGGCGACGCTTTGCGTCACATGCCAGCCCGCTTCGGGGATCGGATAGATCAGCACCAGATCGTCCGTCAGGGCAGCCAGTTCCGAAACGCCCTTGCGATAGACCGCGCCTGCCAGCGCCTCGGGCCCGGCATCGGGTGCTGCCCCCAGATAGGCGTGATCGAAAGAGGGGCGGGTGAAGACATTGCTTTCATGCCCCCCTTCACCGTTGTCGAAGGGCTTGGTGAACAGGGGTTGCGGGCGAAACGCCAGAACCATCAGGTCGGGACGGATGTCTGCCAGATGCGCGCGGATCCTGTCATTGGCCACCTGGCAGCCGTAACCGACCTTGTCATAGCCCCGGAAGGGCGGACAGGCGGTAACGGTCAGAAGGGTCACGTCATAGCCCGCCCCCTGCAGGGTTTCGCGCAGCACCCCGGCAATGGCGCCCGCATGGCTGTCGCCCAGAAGCACGGCCTGTCCGGCGTGCGTCTCGGCCGTATGCGGGAATTCACAGCGAGGATCTGGCAACTCGGGCAGGCGGCGCCCGTCATTGACGCGGTACTGGCAGGCCCGGTGTTTCTGCGGCCCTGCAGCCTGGCTCACCCGTTCATAGGTCAGGGTGGCCGCGCGCGTCTCTGGCCCGCCAGTCTGATGTCCGTAAACCCCGAGGCCCACAAAAACGGCCCCGACCAGGGCTGAGGCGGCAAAAAGCCCCCCGCGCCCCGGCAACAGCCGATTGGGCCCCTTGCGAAACGGGGTTTCGATGAATTTCCAGCTGAACCAGGCCAGGATCAGCGACAGGGCGGCAAGGCCCAGCATCAACGCCTCGGGCGGCGCGGTCAGGCTGCGCAGGCGGGCAAAGGCAAAAAGCGGCTGGTGCCAAAGATAAGCGCTGTAGCTGATCAGCCCGATCCCCACCATGGGCGACAGCGACAGGAACCGCCCCGTCCAGGTGACAGGTCCCGCAAAAAGGATAATCAGAACCGTGCCCCCCGCCGGGGCCAGCGCATAAAGCGACGGGAAAGGGGTTTGCGCGTCATAGACCAGGATTGACACCACGATCAGGGCCAGGCCGATCCCCGCCAGAAGATCGTTGGGCGCAGGCGGGCGGCGCAGCATCACGAAAGCCGCCAAAGAGCCCGCGAAAAGCTCCCAGGCCCGGCTGAAGGGCAGGTAGAAATTCGCGTCCGGTGCATTCCGCGCTCCCCATTCGCTGAAGATCAGGCTGAGCGCTGCAAGTCCCGCGATGATCCAGAAGACGGGCGCGCGCCCGAACCGCCAGAGCGCCAGAAGCATCAGCGGAAACAGCAGATAATACTGCTCTTCCACCGCAAGGCTCCAGGTATGCAGCAATGGCTTTTCTTCGGCCGCGGCGGCGAAATATCCGCTTTCGCGCCAGAAGAGGATGTTGGAAGCAAAAAACACCACCGCGATCAGGCTCTGGTGAAAATCCTTGAAGGCCTCCGGCAGCATCCAGGCGTAGGCGAAGGGCACGCAACAGAGCATCACGAAGAAAAGGGCCGGCAGGATTCGCCGGGCACGGCGTTCATAGAAGGTCAGGATGGAAAACCGCTCCGCTTCGAGATCGCGCAGAAGGATGCCGGTGATCAGGTAGCCCGAGATGACAAAAAAGACGTCGACGCCGACATAGCCACCGGAAAAAACGCTGAGGCCTGCATGAAACAGGATCACCGGCAAGACGGCAATCGTGCGCAAGCCATCGATTTCCGGCCGATACTGCATCAAGACCCCTTACCTAACGATCGCGGATGTCTTGCTATATCGCTTGGCCGTTGCCAAGGGCGGGGGTCAGTCCTGCCGGTCCAACCAGCCAAGAAACGCCTTGTCTGGTGATCTAAGAGGCTTCCGCCCCGTCTCGGCCCAGAAATGCAGCCAGCCGGCCTGCAGCGCGTAGACATCCGCGCCGGGGCGGCGACGACGGGCCTCATCCAGTGTCTCGGGTGCCAGGATCGGTGCCGTGCCAGGATCGATCACCTGGCCACGGGGGGTGATGCGGATGAGATCGCCCGGCTCTTCGCCGAGTACGTAATCAGGCAGGCTATCCGCCTTGATGATCTCGCGCAGCATGGCGCGAAAGACCCGGCGGGGCGATGCAGAGCCGGATTTCTTCAGGAGTGTCTCGACCGACACGCGCCATTCCGGCTGCCGCCCGCAATGTTTGCGCGCCAATTCATAGATCCGGCGTTCCAGCGGTTTCCTGAGATCGAAATAATCACGGGAAAGGGTGAGCACAGATTTCGAGAGCACCGCCCGATAGATCCAGTCACTGAGCGTCACCGCCACGCTGACCATGCGCCCGCCCCGCGTCCTGCGCACGATCTCCCAGGATTCGATGAGGCCAAAGCCGGTCGTCACCTCCTGGGCGCCAGTCGCGATATTCGTGGTGATGCGCGTGCCAGCCAACCGCTCGAACGCGTCTTTCAAACGCCGGTAGCTGTCGCCCGAGGTTTCACGTTTTGTCGCCAAAAGCAGATCATGCGCTGTCAGCGTCAGCGTGCGTGAGGTCGGCCGCCCCGCATTGAGCGCCGCCATAAGCTGGCTGATACAAAAGATCAGGATATCCGCGTCAAAGATGGTTGCCCTGCCCTTTACGCTGGGTGTCACCGTCACCTCTACGTCATTGTGGGTGTAGTTAAGGATCCGCCGATCAGGCCGGGTCGAAAGTGAAAAGAGCGGATGTTCCATCGAGGCCAGATCATGTTTCGGAACGGCGGCCAGAATATCACAGACGAAGAAATCACCCGCAGCCGTGCCCTGCCCCAATGCCTCTGCCATGTGCCTGCCTCTGCCCGCCTCCCGGTTTTACGCCCATTTTTCGGGTCTGCCGGGATTCGTCGTTTCATTGACACCTTGGTACTTATCCACAACCGATCCGTCCAGTGCAGGCACTGAAAAGATCGGGGGATTGGAGTCGGTGCGTCGTGGGATCAGAGTCACCTTATCGGGGGTTCAGAGTCACCCGGGGTCAGATAAAAGAAGCCAACACCCTGAATAAAAACAGGATCTTTCCATCCAAGATGCACTGTAACTAAAAGATAACTGATATATAACTGAAATTGAGACGGTCTTTGGCACGACAAACGGGAATACCCGGCCGCAAACCGCGCTTTTTCAATGAAAATACAAGCGATGTGCGACAAGCCTTTGCATGTGACGTCTTTCGTGGTACTTGTTGCAAAACATATAACATTGAGGGCAAAGTCATGAGCAGCGACGCACCTCCACCCTATTTCAACATCTCGCCTGATGCGGCGCTTGAGGCGCTTGGTGGCAGCACCGATACGGAAGGGTTTGCGCAAATTGCCGAGGCCTGCGCACAGGGGCGCAGAGATTTGGCCGCGCGTGGATTGGACGCCGAAGGCGGCAAAAGCCTGCGGCTTTTTTCGACCTGGGAGATCACCAAATACCTGATCCCCGTCGCCTCGGCTCATTTCCGTCGCGTGCTGCGCCAGAACCCTGATTTGCCCCAGGGGCGATCCGAGACAGAAGGCGGAGCGAAATGGTTCACACTTGATGAAGTGTTGCGTCTGCGCGCGCATTTCGGGGCCGAAGGTTCAAAGGCCAAGGAATACCTGCCCTATCGTCCTGCAGGTGCGCCTGCGAAAATTGTGGCGGTCGCAAACTTCAAGGGCGGGGTCGGCAAGACGTCGACCTGCGCGCATCTGGCGATGTCGGCAGCCCTTGATGGCTACAAGGTGCTGATGGTGGATCTGGACAGCCAGGGCTCCATGACGTCGATCTTCGGGGGGCAGGTCGAAGATGAATGGCAGACGGTCTTTCCACTGCTCGCACGCCACTATGCACAGACGTTGCAAATCGACAATCAGCGTCGGCTCGACCGGGGGGATACCCCCCTGCCCCTCGATGAGACATTAAGTGAAGCGCTGAAGATCGGGACTGGCGATGTCATCCAGAAGACTCATTGGCCGAATATCGACCTGATCGGTGCGCAGCTGAACCTTTACTGGTCGGAATTCCAGATCCCTGTCTGGCGCATGCAGTCGCGCGGCTGGAAGCTGTGGGATGCGCTCACGGATGTTCTGGAAGCCGACGGGGTCCTACACGATTATGACCTGATCTTTGTCGACACACCCCCTGCCCTTGGGTACCTGACGATCAATGGGCTCTCTGCTGCCGACATCCTGCTGGTGCCATTGGGCGCGTCCTTCCTGGAATTCGATTCCACGGGCCGGTTCTTTGACATGTTGCATGCGACCTTTTCCTCAATCGAAGAGGGCGAAAACACCGCTGCGCGCGCCCTTGGGCGGCCCGAGATGGGCTTTGAATGGGATGCGGTCCGCGCGATCATCACACGCTATGACGGAGGCCAGCAGGCCGAGATGGCCGGGCTGATCCAGGCCTATCTTGGCAAGACGCTGTCACCCTACCGGCAGGATTTCACAGCGCTGATTGGGCAGGCGGGCGAACAGGTTTCGGGCATCTACGAGGCCGATTACCGCGATTTCAATCGCGACACCTATGCAAGGGGGCGGGCGACCTTTGACGAGACCTACGCGGCCTTCAAGCGGCTGCTTCTGGGCATCTGGCGGCGCGATGAGCTTTCCGCCCGGGAAGCGGCGGAGTAGGGGTCATGGCAAAACGCAAACGTCTCAGCCCCGCTGCCCTGCAAGAGATGCCCGCGGATCTGGAAACCAAGTCGCTGTCTCAGGCACCCGTTGGCGTCGTTCCCAGAAAGCGCGCGCCCATTGCCGATGTGGCAGGCGAGGCGGCGACCATTGCCGCAATGGATGAGTTGGCGCAAAGTGTCCATACGGCGCGCAGGGAAGGGCGGCTTGTCACATCTCTGCCGCTGGACGTGATTGCCGAGGATCACATGGTGCGCGACCGCATGGTGATCGACGCGGATGAAATGGAAAGCCTGAAAGCCAGTCTGTGCATGCGCGGCCAGCAAACACCGATCGAGGTGGTCGAGACGGGGCAGGGGGCGTATGGGCTCATTTCCGGCTGGCGGCGGCTTCATGCGTTTCGCGCGCTTTACGTCGAAGCGGGCGATGCGCGTTTTGCCGAGATCCAAGCCCTCATCAAACCACTCGACAGCGTGTCAGACGCCTATGTGGCCATGGTTGAGGAAAACGAGATCCGCACGGATCTGTCCTTCTACGAACGTGCGCATCTGGCCTGTGAGGCGGCGCGTCTGGGCGTCTATGAAACCCCGCGCGCAGCTGTGGCGGCTCTCTTTGCCAATGCCACACCGGCGCGCCGGTCCAAGATCGGATCTTTTGTGCGTCTGCATGAGGCCCTGGGGGATGCGCTGCAATTTCCATCCGCCATTCCGGAAAAGCTGGGTCTTGCACTGGTCAAGGCGCTTGAGGCCGAAAAAGGATTCGTAGCGCGCCTGAAAGACGTATTGCGCAAAACCCAAAGCGACACGCCAGAGGCTGAGCGCGCAACATTGGAAAAGGCCTTGCGCAAAGGGGCAGGGGGGCCAACGCCCCAGGCCAATGAGGTGCAGCCCGGCATCCGGCTTGAAGCAAAAAGGGGCAGAGTGGTCCTGTCTGGGCCCGGCGTGACCGAGGATCTGGGCCGCAAGCTGGCTGCCTGGCTCGCTGCGCAATAAGGTTTCGCGAAGCCGCGCCTGGATTTTTCCAAGAGCCATCTGTGAAAATGCTTTGAAAACAAGACTGTGGCATTCTAGTTTTCGCGTGCGAAACCCTGATATCTGAAAAGTCCAGCTGCCTGCGGCCCCTGAGAAGCCGTCAATCCCTACGCTGTGCAAAGAATTTTCTTTTGTCATCGGAATTGGCGCGCGCTGTTTTAGAGTTTTCAGAACGCGTAAATTTAGATCATACTGCCGAAATTATGGTCAATAATACCCCTGTCCTGATTGCTAAGCCTGTCGTTCACTTCGACGAAAACGCAGGGCTTTGGATCTGGTCCTGCGCTGTGGACGGTAAGCTGGTTGTCATGCGGTCAAAGGCCCGGCTGGAGCCGCGGGCGGATGCGATGCTTTGTGCGATGCTATTCCCTTCATTGGCTGCGAAACGAAAGATCGTCTGTGATGCACCGGTCGACGCGCAGCTTATGGAAAATCTGTCCAAGGCGGCCAGGGTGGCAAAGACATGGTGGGGCTATGACGGGCCGTTGCCACATGCCTCCAATCAGATGTCACGCCGCCCTGGCAACGGGCGGGGCCTTTTCTTTTCCAGCGGGGTGGATTCCTTTTATACACTTCAGCGCTTTCAGGGGCAGTTGAGCCACATCATCAACGTGCATGGCTATGATGTCGCCGTGACGGATGTCGTGGGCTACGAGGCGATGCGCATTGGCATGCAGGCTGTCGCCGACGATCTGGGGATCGGGCTGATCTCGGTCGAGTGCAACCTGCGCAGCCACCCGCTGTTTGACAGCCTGCATTGGCGCGAGACCCATATCGCTGCTTTGTCGGCGGTGGCGCATGCCCTGGGCGGTATGGTGTCGCGCGTGCATGCGGCAGGATCGGATGTGGCACCACCCTGGGGCCAGCATCCGGATCTTGATCCGCTCTGGAGTTCGTCTGGTCTGCAGATCATCAATGACGAACGAGACATCCGCAAATTCGACAAGGTGCGCGCGATCGCCCATTGGCCGCCAGCGCAGAAGAACCTGCGGGTCTGCTGGAAAAGTGCCAGCCACGGCAAAAACTGCGGATCCTGCGAAAAATGCGTGCGCACCCAGGCAGCCCTGAACGCCGTTGGCGCGCTTGAGGCTTTTAATGTTTTCCCTGCTGGCGATCTGCGCAGCCGCATCCGGGCTTTGCGCTTTCTCAAGCCACCGGTTCTGCCACAATGGACGCGCATCCGAGACAACACGCAAGAACCCGAGATCATTGCAGCGCTCGGCCGACTCTTATCGCGCAGCCGTTTGTCCATACCGCTACGCCTCTTAATGCGGCGGACAGGGCTGACCAAGATCCGTTTTTTACAGCGATTGGCAGGTAGGGGTCTGTTCCGGCTGGGGTCAGAATGACACCGTAAGGCCGGATGTCATCGACCTGCGCCAACACCTCGACACGGTTCAACTCGCGCTCGCTCATCATCACCCATCCCATATCCGCTCATCCTCAATGATTTTTGAGGGCAGAGTGACATTCCTGAATTGCTCACGGGTGACATTTTAGCGTTGCGACGTGTGAACTCACGCTGAAGTGCAAATTCTGATATGTCGTTCTATTCCAATCGGTTCTGGATTTCCATCAGCTTGTCCTCGAAGACCTCAGCGGGGGTGTGATAGCTCTGGCCCTTGCGCGGCGTGGAGTTGAGGCGATGGCAAATCGACCTCAGATATCGATTTGTCAGTGCCGTCGGTTCGGTTGAGCGGGGCAGATACTTCCGCAGCCTGTTGTTCGTGTTTTCGACCGTGCCTTTCTGATAGGGCGCTTGCGGATCACAGAACCACGCATCCGCGCCGATCCCTGCTTTGAGATGCTTCCAGGCGGAGAACTCGGTGCCGCGGTCGAACGTGATCGACTGGCGCGCGTCGGCGGGCAGGGGAGCCAGCCCCTGGATCAGCGCATCCATGATGGGCTTGGACTGGCGATCCTCGTTGCGCATCACCACGGCATAGCGACTGACGCGTTCGACCAGGGAGGTCACGTTCACCTTGCCATGCTCTTTGCGGAACATCATCAGATCGCACTCCCAATGGCCAAACTCGGAGCGATCTGCCACGTGCTCAAGCCTGTGTGACAAGCTTTGAACATCAAAGATGTGGGTTCGGTTGTGCCGACGATGCCCACGCGGCCTGCGGCGGCGGCGATGTTCGGGTAGATGGCGATAGAACTGTTCCTCGCGACCGTCTTTGGAATAGGCGAAGCGGTAGATCGTCTCATGGCTTACACGGATCGGATGGCGCTCCAGCCGCATCCGGCCTGCGATCTGTTCAGGCGACCAACCGGCTTTCAACCGATCTTCGATGGCATCCTTGAGTTCAGGATGCACAATCATCTTGCGATGAATGGCACGGCGCCTCTCGTACTTGGATTGCGCCGTCATACAGTAGTAACCGTTCAGCTCCGGCAGTTCGCTGTCGTCGTAGGTGTTCCGCTTCAACTCGCGATAGATCGTCGATGGCGCGCGACCCAACCGATCCGCAATCTCTGGAACCGGCATTTTGGCTTCTCGCCACTTGTCAATCTTACGGCGTTCTTCCAAACTCAGGTGAGGGTAGCAGCGTCCCATTCATAAGCCTCCTGATCTGCATCAGAAATTTATCCAGTGATGCAATCCAAAATGGAATGTGCCCCGCTACACGCCTAAAGGCGCGTAATCTATCTTATGTTCAAACACCAGCTTCGGCCAGGGCAGTCAATGCCGACCAATGGTACCAGCAGATCAGCGCATGCAGGCTGAAACCAGCAGCCAGAAAGCCCATGTCGGCTTTCTCATCAAGCGCCTTGTACGGCATCACGAAACGGCGCAGCAGCGGATAGGTGGTGATTGCTCCGAGCGCTGGCGCCAAGAGCCCGCCGATAAAGCCGAGAAAGATCAGCCCTGCGAACAGATACGCGATCTGCGACAAGGCCGTCGCAAGCTGCACATGGAACATCCGGCGCGTATTGCCATAGGCCATCAGCGCATTCGTGTAGCCTGCAAAGACGATGTTGGGGATGGAGGCCAGGCCGATCATCAGGATCATCGGACCCGCTAGGGCGTAGCGGTCATCGAACATGATCCCGATCAGATCCACGCTGATCAGGGCCATCAGTGCATTGCCTCCAAGCGCCCCTGTCACAAGAAGCCTGCGGGCCTTGAACAGACTGCGCTGGTTCGACGGGTCCTTGTCCGGCGGGCGCAGCCGGTAAAGCGGGAAGATCACCGAATGGATCAGGCGGCGCATCAACAAGAGCGGCAAGGCTCCCAGCACATGCCCGATATTGTAGATCCCCAGCAGCGTGAGCGAGACATAGATCCCGAAAATCGCTTTGTCCCCCTGGTTGATCAGGAAGGACGACATCGTGCTGAGAAAGACGAACTTGCCGAAGCCGAAGATTTCGCCGATTGCCGCACGTTCGAATTTGGGACGGTTCTTGATGCCGGGCAGAAAAAGGCGGAAGGCAATGACGCGCAGGATGGTGTTGGCGAGGCTGCCGATGGCCAGCGCGTAGACCGATTGCAGCTGCCAGGCGAGGTAGATCGTGATCAAAAGCCCTCCTGCCAGACAGCAGAGCGACAGGATCATCGGCATGACCAGTTTGAGGTGCCGTGCATGGGTGATCCCGCGGGTTGTCATGAAGCCGGCGATGAAGGGGTTGAGGGCCACGATCAGCAGAAGGTCGATCAGGATCGGCTCACCATAAATCCAGGACATCGGATAGGCCGCAGCACAGGTGCAAAGCGCGAGGAACGTTCCCTGCAGGATCTTCAGGATCCAGGCGGTGTTCAGAAAATCCTCTTCATCGCCGCGCGGGCTGCGGATCACTGCGGACCGAATGCCCAGATCACTGAACATGCGCAGGCCGGTCGTGAAGACGCTGACCAGAGCCATGAGCCCGAAAGCCTCGGGGAACAAGAGCCGCGTCAGAGCCAGATTGCCCAGAAGCCGCAGCACGTTGGTGCCGCCGAAACCGACAAGAGAGCTGGACAGGGCGCGCAGGATACGGGCGCGCAATTGCTGCCCCTTGAACTGGCCGAAGATACGCATCACGAGACTGGCATGGCCTCTGCGGTCTCGGCCTCCAGCGCGATCTTGAGCGTGTCGAGACCATCGGCACGGGCGGTCAGCCCGTCTTCACCCCAGGCCGTGATATAGCGCCCGATCTTGCCGTACATGTTGTCGAGCGAGATGTGCCTTTTGCGCATGAGCGAGCTGAGGATGTGCACATGCAGCCGGTCACTGACGATCAGCTTGCCCCGCGCCAGAAGTCTGGCACCGTAATGCACCCTGTACCAGGCCTGGCGGCGATACATGCGTTCGCGCCGCGCCATCAGCGCCCGGCTGCCTGCCAGGCGGGGGGCAATCGCGGTCTCCACAATCCGGTCCATGGGCGAGCGTGCCCAGAATTGTGGCTCCCAATCGACGATGGGTCCCTTGGCCTCAAGATAAGGGCGGATGTCGGGGAAGGCCTGCTCTTTGTCTGCGCGCAGGACGTTCAGGATGTCGCTGTCGGGGGCGGCGGGCGCATCGAGCTTCCACATGTTGTGGGCGGCATCCGGGCACATCGCGACCGGACAATCGAATTCCCGTTCGACGAATTCATAGCTGGGCACATCGCGCACAAGCATGGTGAAATCCTTGTGCTGGCCGATCAGGCGCTTGGTCGTTTCCAGCGCTTCGGTGTCCTTGGGCGCGTAATGCACCGACTGGGCCAGTTGCACGATCTTTCGGTGCGGGTAGTGTTCGATGATTTCATGGCGAAAATTCTGATGCTTGCGCCAGACACTGCCGAAATTGCCGCCACCATGGATCAGAAGCGGGCCTTCGGGGCAGAAGGCATCGACGTCCTGTTTGTAGGTTGTCAGCGCGCAGACGTAATCGGGCGCGCGGCCCACATGTGCGTCGAAAAACGCCAACTCGCCGGTGTAGATCGCGCTGTCGCCCACATTCGGATGATCCGGGAAATCCAGCAGCGCATAGGGTTCGCCCGGTGGCATCAAGGGCCCAAATGCCTTGGCAAAGCTGTCCATCAGGCCGCGTATTGCGGCGTCAGCGGGGCTTTGAACGTTCATCTACTGGCTCCGGATACAAAAGCGGCAGGCCTGCTGCAGCGCGGCTATCTATCGCCTGCCCTTTTGCGAGGTCAATGACCGGTGGCGCGGATGTGAAAAACAGACCTAACGTTGCCGCCGGATCAGGCCGAATGCGGCCAGCCCTGCCAGAATAAGGGGCAGACCGGCTGGCAGCGGTGTGGCCACAAGGGGTGGCCCCGACACATCACCGTCCAGGCGCCTGACCAGGTTCTCGACCTGCCAAAGATAGGTTTCACCGGCGTAGAAATAGGTCTTGCCGCCACTGCTGCGTATGCCGGAATCGTCTGTTACAAGCGACCACGTCTCGGCCCCTGCCCGCAGATCGATCGTTTCGGTGTAACAGCCGCAAAGATCGCCCGAAAAGACAAAGAAATCCTGCGCCTGCGCGTCCAGATCCATCAGCGGATCCTCGAAACAGGTCAGCGAGAAGCAACGGGTTAGCCCCGTCAGCGTGCCGTCATCGGCATAAGTGGCGGTCAGGCTTTCCCGGCTGCGGCTGCCATGCAGGCCGGGCAAGGGCGCGTGATCGTAGACGTAATCGCCGAAGACGGGCGTGCCGTCCCCGTACCGGCCCACCTCGAAGCGGACGTAATCGTGCGAAAACCGCTGCAGAACACGCTCATATTCGTAGCTGATCGTCAGCGCCTCGGCGCGCCCTGTCGCGAACGCGCAGAAAAGAGCAGCGACCCACCAGAAAAACCGCATGAAAACACCTGAACGAAACCAAAAGTAAAAAGAGAATTAGTCGAGGAGGAGAACCACCTCAAGTTGTTCATCTTTTGATTGTTTTTATTCCCCCCCTGATCTCTCTTGGGGTGTGTGTCAGTCGTTGCTGTAATCGTAGCTGCTTTCGCCATCCATGTGACGGCAATCATTCAGGGTGATGCCGACCACGTTCGTGTGTTCGGCCACTTCGCGTTCGCAGGTGTCAAGCTGGCCGACGCGCGTGTGATCCGCGCGGCTGACGATCAGCGCGCAATCCACATGTTTCAGCACGGCCCTTGCATCATCGGTGGCCAGCATCGGCGGCAGGTCCAGCAGCATCACATCAAGCGCGAAATGGGTCTGAATATCGTCAAAGACCTGTTCGATATTGCCCGACAGCAGCACCTGCGAGGGGTCCTGGACCGAATGCTTTGACGCTGCGATGGCCAGGTTGCCTGCCAGCCGCACGACCTGCTGTTCAGGGGGCATGTTGCCGATCAGGACCTCTTTGAACTCTTCCTTGGGTGTGTGACCCAGCATCTTGCCCACGCTGGGCTGGCGCAGATCCATGTCCAAAAGCGCCACGTTCACCTCCGGTTGCCTAGTGAAGCCCACGGCCAGATTGCAGGCCAGGGTGCTTTTGCCACACCCTTTGTCAGGCGAGATGATGGCCAGCCGCGTCCAGTTGTTCTGCTGCATCATCAGAAAGACCTTGGTGCGCAGAATGTCGAAAGGTGTCGCTTCGGGGCGCGGCTGCAGGGTCATGATACGGTTCTGCAGAAAGTGGTTTGGATCCGGCATCAGCCCAGGCAGGGCTTCCCAGGCAGGCGACATGGTGGGCCGGATGACCCGTGTGCGCACACGTGCCTTTTCGTCCAGCGGTTCGGCCGCCAGCGCAGTGGGGTCGAGCGTGGTCGTGGTCCCCTGCGGCGCGGGCCCGGCTGCCGGATCGGGGCTGATCCGGGCCTTGCGCTCATGCCGCGCTTTCTCGAGGGCCTTTTGAAGCTTGTCCATGTCAGTCTTTGTCTTCTTGCAAGGGTCAGCCCGATCAGATCATGATCAGATCAGCCGTTCGAGGATCCGCGCATAAAGCAGATCCAGCGGCATGTAATAGGTGTCAATGGCCCAGAGCGTGGCGGGAACCGCGATCATTACGACCCCCAGTGTGGCGATCTGGGCCATCCGGCGCATGCGGCGGTGCGTGGCCGTCTCAAAGCGTGGGATCGTCATAAGCGGGGTCACATCCAGCGCATTGACCATGTCGACGGGACGGCGGATCGCCTGGTTAAGCAGTTCAAGCAGGATGAAAAGCCCCGCCGCCAGACCAAGGCCCGCAGCCACGCCCATCCCGGCCACCGCCGTGCGGTTGGGACCCGATGGCGTCCGCGGCACGCTGGGTGGTTCGATCAGGGAAATGCGCTGGCCCATCGATTCCGCCTCGATCACACCGGCGGTGCGGGCCTGATTCAGCCGGGTGACGGCGTTATTGTAAAGGCTTTGAGTGTTCGAAAACTCCCGTTCCAGTCCGGCCAGGGTGATGCGGACATTGGGTGTGCGTTCGATATTGGCCTGAACGCGTGCCAGTTCGGCCTGGGCTTCGCTCACATCCCGTTCGAGCGATGCGATGCGCGTGTTGATTTCGCTAAGGTTGATCTCAAGCGCGCTTGGACCTTGTACCTCTCCCTCATCGGCCTCGGTGACGGTGCCGGCTGTTTCGGCGATCTGCGCCTGAAGGTTGGCGATCTGCTGGCGCAGGACCCGCACCCGCGGATGCTGGTCGGAATAGATGCCCAAAGCGTCACGCAGCCGGTTTTCCAGCCCGCGCAGCTGGTTTTCCTCGGGCGTTGCGTTGCGCTGGCCCGTAGGGTTGGCCAGCTGACCGGTCGTTTCATAGATGCGCTGGATGTTGGTGCGCTGATTGCGCAGGTTTTCCAGCTCGCGTTCGTTGCGCGCAAGGCGTTCCTGCAGGAAAGATTGCCGCTCCAGCCGGAAATTCAGGCTTTCGGGCAGGGCGCCCGCATTTTCGTTCTTGAAGGCCACGATCCGTGCGCTGCGTTCGTCAAGCTCACGCGAAAGATTGCTCACCTCGCGCTGGAAGAATTGCAGGGGGCCTTCGGTCAGTTCCGACCGGATGCTGCTGTTGGTGGCCAGGATGATCGTCACATATTGATTGACGACGGCCGCCACCTTGTTGGGGTTCGAGCCTTCAAAGCCCACGGTCATCAGCGTCGCCCGGTTGCGCCCGCTTTGGCGCCGGATGCGGGTGCGCGCACGCATCTGGGCCACGACGCTGTCGGGGTTCATGCTGGACTGGTTCGGAAACAGCTGGTTGTCGCGCGCCACATCCAGAAGATTGGCGCGGGTCATCAGACGCTGTTCGATGATTTCCAGCTGTTCGGTGGCATTCACCTGGATTGAGGAGACATCGCGTACCTGCGGGCCTTCGACCAAAAGCTGAGCGCTTGTGTTGTAGGTCGTGGGCAGCCGCAATGCCATGACCACGCCAACGCTGGAACACAAGAGAAACAGGGCCGCCATGGCCGGCATGCGCCGCAAGAGCAGGCGGGCATAGAATTTCACGTCATTCATCATTCCGCAGCATTCCTTGCAGCATCAGCAATCGGGTTTTCCAGGATGAGAACCTCTTGTGGCTGTGTCTTGACGAAGATGTTATCGGCGATCAGCTCGCGAATGATCTCGATCCCGACCAGCGGCTTCTCGGCGGCCGCCGCATAGACCAGGGCCAGGTCGCAATATTTGTTGATCAGCCGCGGCACGCCTTCGCTTTCCTCGTAAATGCACTTGATCGCATAGGGCGAAAATTCTTCGCCCGTACCACCCACATGTTGCAGGCGGTGCCTGATATAGTCGCGTGTCGCCTTCTGATCGAGAGGTTCCAGATGGAAAGCTGCCGCAATCCGTTGTGCGAATTGTTTGAGGGCCGGATTTTCGATCATTCCGCGCAGTTCGGGCTGGCCCACGAGGATCAGCTGCAGAAGCTCGTCCTTGTTGGAGTTGATGTTGGTGAACATCCGCAGTTCTTCCAGCGCTTCAATCGACAGGTTTTGCGCTTCGTCGATGACCAGCACCACATAGCGGCCCTGCGCGTATTCGTTGATGATGAAATCCTGGAAGCGCTTGAACATGCTGACGTAATCGTCGCCCTGCCCAACCGGCACATCGAGCGAGTAAAGCACCCAGCGAATGAGCTCACCCCGCCCGCCCTGCGCGTTGGAGATCAGCCCAACCTTGATGTCCTCGTCCAGTTCGGCCAGCAGCTTTTGCAACAGTGTGGTCTTGCCCGCCCCGATCTCGCCGGTGATGACGGTCAGAGGTGCATGGGTGGCGATCCCGTATTCGAGGATCGTGTAGGCCTTCATATGCGCTGGTGACCAGAACAGGAAATCAGGGTCCGGTAGCAGCGTGAAGGGCCGCTCCGAAAAGCCGAAGAACTTGGTATAAAGATCAACTGTCATCTGCGTAAAAACTGTTTGTCAGGTCCGGTCGGTCCGGACACCCCTTACAATGTTCTGGTCCTGTATACAGCCAAATCCTTGAGATCATGCCTATGTGGATAAAGTATGGCATATCTCCGCAGCCGGACCAGCTGACGACAGCATACCGTGTTTTTGCTGCAGGTGCGAGCAGGCCTTGTCCAGCGATTCGTGGACCCGTCTTCCAAACATGGACAAACCGGCGCGAACCATCCAATTGTGTTCTTCTTTCTTGGCGTTTATCTGCCTGTATGCGCAGTTTTTCATCTTATCAGAGAATTGACACTAGATTTTCATAAAAAGAGACAGACTTGTGATGAAGAGGTGGCATCTAAAGTGCCAGAAGGCTGACTGAGCACTGGTGAAATGCGGAAAACTTGTCATAATAGAGGCATAGATCTTCGACATATGACTTGTAGCACAGTCTTTTTTCAAATGTTCGCCCGATAGGGTGGGTAACTCGGGAGCCGGCGATTGAGCCGGATTATTCATGGCCTATGATATTCAAGACGTCCACTATGATGAAACTTTAGGCAGGATCGGCAATGGCTATCTGACAGAGACAGACAGCGCACTTCCGCCTCTTTCCTATCGCAACTTCTTCAAACGGTTCCTCGACATCGCCTTGGTGATGTGCAGCTCTGTCATCGTTGTGCCGGCCATTGCCATTATGGCAGCCCTGGTCGCCTTGGACGGTCACAAGCCGTTTTATACACAGGAACGGATCGGCAAGGGCAACAAGCGCTTCCGCATCTTCAAGATGCGCACCATGGTGCCCAATGCCGACAAGATCCTGAACGAGCATCTGGAAAAGGATCCTGCGCTCAAGGCGGAATGGCTGGCCACACAGAAGCTGAAGAAGGACGTGCGCGTCACTGCCGTGGGGCGCATCCTGCGCAAGACGTCTCTCGATGAATTGCCACAGCTTTGGAACGTGCTGACAGGCACGATGTCCCTGGTGGGTCCCCGGCCGATGATGATTGATCAGCAGCAACTTTATCCGGGCCACCGCTATTATCGCCTGCGTCCCGGCATCACGGGCTTCTGGCAGATCTCAGCGCGCAACAATTGCGATTTCAGCCGCCGCGCCGTCTATGACGACGCCTATGACCGGTCCGTATCGCTCAAGACGGATCTGGGCGTTCTGGCCCGCACCGTGCGTGTGGTTCTGCGCGGCACCGGCTGCTGATCTTCTAAACATATCTGAAAGTGGGCGGGGCCGATGGGTCCCGCCTATCGCTTTATCGTGTCTGGAAAAGAGACGGTCCTTGCTGCTAATGAGTGCGCGCGTCTCGGTTGAAGGATGACAGGTCCAGTGTTTCTGACAAACGGTGTTCTCAAAGTGGTGGCCGCCCTTGGGCTGTGTCTGATGCTGATTGCCTGCGAATCCTCGGAAGAGCGCGCAGAGGGCCATTATCAGAGCGGTCTGGAACTGCTGGGAGAGGGCGATGTCGACCGGGCCCGCGTCGAATTTCGCAATGCGCTGCGTCTGGTGCCTACGCATCTTGAGGCGCGCCGCCAGTTGGGTCGGGTGCACCGGATGTCGGACAATCTGACCGGCGCAGTGCGCGAATTTCGCCGGGTCGCCGAACAGGTTCCGGCCGATCTTGAGGCGCAGGTGACGCTGTCCGAAATCGCCTTCATGGAAAACAACTGGGCGCTTTTTGACCGGCATGCGCCGGCAGCACTCGAGATCGCGCCGGATGATCCGGAGGTGCGGGTGATCGATCTGGCATCGCGCTATCGTCAGGCCGCGCTCGATGAAGACGCCGCCGCGCGTGCGGCGGTGGTGCGCGAGGCCGAGGCGATCGAGGCCGAAAGCGTGATCCTGCAGCGTATCCTGATCGACGGTTATCTGGCCGAGGGGCGCTACGAGGCTGCACTTGCCACGCTGGATGATGTGATCGCTGCAGCCCCCGACACGCTGGGCCCCTACAACACCAAGGTGCAGATCCTCATCCGGCTGGGTGACAATGACGCGATCGAGGCCGAGCTGCGCAATATCGTCGACCGCTTCCCCGAAGAGGCTTCGACGCGCAGCAACCTTTTGCGTTTTTATCTCTCGAATGATCGTCTGGACGCGGCAGAAGCCTTCCTGACCGAACGCGCCGAGCAGGCAGGCGCGGGTGAATATGGCGAGCTGGTCTCGCTCATCCAGTTCAAGTCGCAATATCGCGGCGTTGAAAACGCCTTGGCCGAGCTGGATGAACGGATCAAGGCTAACCCGCAGGCGTATACGTTGCGCGCGCTGCGTGCGACGCTGAACTACGACAACGGCGCGCGCGAAGAGGCGATTGCCGAATTGCAGGATCTGGTCGGCAACGAGACCATTGAGATTGAGGCAGATGAGGCCGAGCGGATCAAGACGGCCCTTGCAGGCATGCTGATGCGGGATGGCAACGAGGTCGGTGCGCGCCGTCTCGTCGAAGAGATCCTTGCCGCCAATGCCGAAGCGGCGGATGCGCTGAAGATGCAGGCGCAATGGCTGATTGATGAGGACAAGACCGAAGACGCAATTTCGGCCCTGCGCACAGCACTGGCCGAACGACCCCAGGATGCTGCTGCCATGACGCTGATGGCTGCGGCCTATGAACGGGCGGGCAACACCGATCTGATGATGAATTTCCTGTCGCTCGCGGTAGAGGCATCCAACAGCGCACCGGAATATGCCCTGCGCTATGCGCGCGCGCTTCTGGCCGACGAAAAGCCCGATCAGGCGGAAAACACGCTGGTTGATTCGCTGCGGGTTGCGCCCAGCAACCCCGAAACGCTTCTGCTTCTGGGGCGGCTTTATCTCGACAACGAAGCGGCTGCGGGCCGTGTGCAGCAGGTCATCGATACGCTGAACCGGATCGACAGTGAAGAAGCCCGCCGCGCGGCCACCGGGTTGGAATTGTCACTTCTGGCCCGTACCTCGGGTACGGAACAGGCGCTGAGTGCGCTGGAAGGGTTGGTAGACACGCAAAGCGAAGATGCCCGCCTGAAGATCGCGCTGATCCAGGCGCGGCTGCAGATCGGGGAAACCAGCGAAGCGCTTGGGCTTGTCAACGAATTGGTGGCCGATCACCCCGACAACACGGCCTATCAGGCGTTTCGCGGTCTGGTGCTGATCGCTGCGGATCAGCCCGAAGAGGCGCGCGGCCTGTTCAAAGGCCTCCTGGAGGACAACCCGCGCATGCCGCAGGTCTGGATCCGCCTGATCCGCCTCGAAGGGCTTCTGGGCACGTCCCGGGATGAGATTGCGCGGCTGCTCGATCAAGCCCTGCAAGCCAATCCCGAGGCGCCGGACCTGCTTTGGGCCAAGGCGTCCTCAATGCAGGCCCAGGGCGATATTGAAGGAGCAATCGGCGTTTATGAGGCACTTTACGAACGCAACTCGACCTCGGTCATCATTGCCAACAACCTCGCCAGCCTGCTGGCCACGTTCCGCCGGGATGAGGAAAGCCTGAACCGCGCAGCCCGGATCGCCCGGCGTCTGCGCGACACCGAAGTGCCCGCCTTTCAGGACACGTATGGCTGGATCCAGTACCGCACCGGCAACTATCAGGAGGCGCTCAACTACCTTGAACCGGCCGCGGCCAGCCTGACGGAAGACGGGACCGTGCAATATCATCTGGGCGCGACGCTGGCCGCACTCGACCGGCGCGACGAAGCGCTTGAGCAATTGCGCAAGGCTTTGCCCATGCTCGAGGCCGCAGGCGCCACTGATCTGGTGGAAGAGGCCCGCACACGCCTGGCCGAACTCGAAGCGGCGGGGAATTAACGTTTAACGTGTGTGAAGGTGCCCTCCCCCCGTGTCCTTGTCACCACAGCCTCCGGATCTGCGGCGCGTTTTTGCCCATAGTTTCTTTGCTCTGACGATCAATTTAGGCAATATCTGCGCAACAGAAAGCTGGTATATCGTCAGCTCAAGACATTGAGGCCGCTCGTGAAACATATCCTGATCGCCTTCTGGGCCCTGCTGTCCATGACTGGACTGGCCGCAGCGCAAGGCAATTACCTGATCTCGCCCGGTGATCAGTTGACCATCGAAGTTCTGGAAGACAACACGCTCAACCGCTCCGTTCTCGTGCTGCCCGACGGCTCTGTCAGCTTCCCCTTTGCCGGATCTGTACAGGTCGCAGGTCGAACCATCAGCCAGGTGCAGCGCGCCATCACCGCGCGCATTGCCACCAATTTCGCCAGCCCGCCCACCGTCTTTGTCACCGTCAGCGGCCTGACTGTGCCGGCTGAAGAATTGCTGGAGGCGGATGAGACGATCAATGTCTACTTCACCGGAGAGGTCGCGGCCCCCGGCATCAAGCCTCTTCTGGAAGGCACGACGCTGTTGCAGGCCCTGGCCCAGACCGGGGGTCTGACCCAGTTCGCCGCCACCAAGCGGATCCAGCTGCGCCGGATGGATCTCCACACCCACAAGCAAGAACTTTATACGATCAACTACAAGGCCCTGTCGGACGGGGCCGCGTTTGCGCGTGATATCGTCCTGAAGGATGGTGACGTGATCCTGGTGCCCGAACGCCGCCTTTTTGAATAGGCGGAGAATGTGCCCGGACCTGTTCGAATAAAAGCGGGGGCGGTTCTTGGTACCCTGGCGCTTGTTCTGCCCCTGTTCGGGACAGGGCATCTTTTGGCGCAGGGTGTGACGCTGAACCTCGATTTCGGGCAGCGTCTTGAATCTGTCAGTGATGATGACAGCGAGGATGACGGGGTGCGCACCCGCACCAATCTGGGTTTCAACCTGCAAAGCGTGACCCGCTCCCAGACGCTGACCCTGGCTGGCCAGACCGGGCTGGTCTACAATTTCAGCGACGACACCGACGGGTTTGACGTGGAATCGCCCCGCCTTGCCCTGGGGTATCAGCGGCAAAGTCGGAATACTGCTTTCCGCTTCGGGGTCAGCTACCGGGAAGTCGACGTGGATGACAGCGTCTTCGTCGTTGATCCTGAAACCGAAGAGCTTGATCTGGTCAGCGGCGAAGGCCAGCGCAGGACCCTGTCCTACAACACCTCTCTGTCCCTTGGGCGCGAAGGCCCGCTGCGTTCGGAACTGTCTTACAGCTATACCGATGTCACCTATTCCGGCACGACCGATCCAAGTCTGGATGACGGGGTCACACAACGGGTCAATGCGCGGGTCAATTTCCGCATTACGCCAACGCTCGACACGAGCGTTTTTGCCTCCTGGCGGGACACGGATGAAGAAGAGCCGGGCGGCACCGACACGACCACGTTCTCGATCGGTGTGGGGGCGGATTATCAGGTGAATGCGCGCACATTGCTGATCGCGCGTCTGTCCTATGACGACAATGAAAGCGTGCGCGACGGCGAGATCACCCGCGACACCAATGGTCTGGGGGGCAGTATCGGAGTCAGCCGGGCCATGCCCAACGGCACGTTGGGCTTCCGCATCTCGCAGGCTGAAACCGTGAACGGCACGCGCAACCAGGCGCAGGTGTCGCGCCAGTTCGAATTGCAGCGCGGAGAGTTGGGCTTTACCCTCGGGGCCACGAAGACCGAAGGCTTTTCCACGCAGCCCCTGGTCAATATCGTCTGGACCTACGGGGTCGACAAGTTCAGCAACCTAACACTGAACCTTGGCCAATCCGCCAGCACGACAAGCGAAAATGTCGAAACCGTCCGCACCCGGCTCGGCATCGAATATACCCGCGCCCTGACCGAGCGGTCCTCGCTGTCGAGCGGGCTGCAATTCGTCGATCAGGATGTGCTGTCGGACGGAGGCGATGATCAAAGCTCGATCCGGCTCAACGTGACCTATCGCCATGCTGTCGGGGATGAGTGGAACCTTGTCTCGGGCGTGTCCTATTCCACAAGCCGCCGTGACACCCGTGAAGACGAAGACAGCAGCACGATTTTTGTCGGGCTCGAGAAAAGCTTTTCCTTCCGGCCCTGATCTGTGCAGCAGAACGGACTTGGCTTTCAGGCGCTGATCAGGGGACAGTCCGGCAATGACGCAAACGCCCCTGCCCCGCCTTGTCCCACGCTTGCCCATTGTGATCGGTCTTGTGATCGCGGCCTGCACATTGGTCGAAAGCGCGCTGATCCTGGGGGATTTCGGCATGCTGGGCCTGCCGCGTCTGCGTCAGACCGCTTATGAATATGCCGGATTCTGGCCGGGCCTTTTGGGAGGATGGACGCCCAATTATGGCACGCAGCCCTATGCCATGTTTCTCAGCTATGCCTTCCTGCATACGGATATAAAGCATTTTGTTTTCAACATGATCACGCTGTATTCGCTAGGCGGTGCTGTCTGGGACCGGGTCGGCACGCGCGGGTTCCTGATCCTTTATGTCGCTGCAATTTTGGGGGGTGGTCTGGGCTTTGGCCTTCTTGCAGACACATTGCGCCCGATGGTTGGGGCGTCGGGGGGACTCTTTGGCTTGGCCGGAGGCATCCTGGCCTGGAATTACGTGGATCGTTTTACGGAATCGCGTCAATTGTGGCCGATCGTCTGGATAATCCTTGGCCTATTGTTTCTGAATCTCGCCCTCTGGTGGTTGATGGACGGGCTGCTCGCCTGGGAGACGCATTTGGGCGGTTTTGTGTTCGGCTGGATTGCGGCGCTTTTGATCGACCCGCGCAGCCAGTCGAATGGCTAAATTTTGCCAGATTCTCTGCGAAGGCTGCGGGTCTTTGCCATGTCCTATGGCATAGGGGATCCGGCCATCCGGCATCGGCAAAAAGCCACCTATACGTTTGCGTCTGGCTTTGCTGCGCTGCAGAGGGACTTGCCTGCCCGAAGGCCGTTCAAAACAAGGCTTTTTCGCAAAAAACGGCCCCAAAATCGGGGACTGCATGCCCGATAGACACGCTGCCGTCCAGTCTTTGGCCAAGCGGATAACTGCCCAAACCCGATCACCGCCTTGGCCGCTTACACCCTGTTAATTAACACATTCTCATATCCCAGAAGACCAGAACAAGAAACCAAATGGGGCGGGAATATGCACAAAAAGCACAAGGTCTTAACACACTATGACCACATCCACACGTCATGGTTAACGGCGACAGAAAAATATCTCGGCGAAAGCGAAAATTTGGTGTTTCCAGGCTGGAAACAACCTTGAACTTGAAGGGTAAAAGACCGTTGACTTCGACAAGGGAAGTAGAACCGCAGCACGAGACGTCAGGGACCAGGTCCTATGAGATATGCACTGCCATCGCTCAAGAAGCGCATCGCACAAAGCGGGGTGTTTCTTAGGATGGCTTCCCAGACATTGGCACTTTTGGCCGGGCTTTCCCCGGCCCTTTCCGCTGCAATCGGGCGCACAGCCGATTTGCCGCAGGACGTCCCAACCGATCTTTCTGCGCGTATTGATCAGATTCTTGCGGATGACGACGCAGCGGCGGCGGCCGCTATGCAGTCCCGGCAGGCTGAAACCGCCGTGAATGTGCAGGCGCAATCGGTGCAACGCAAAAGCATTAGCCGTGACAACTTCCTTGAGGCGGTTTTGATCGAGGATGTACAGACCATGAAGGCCACTGCCGGTCAGGCGGGCCCGACGGCGCTGCAATTCTTCCAGGCTGCGCTGCAGGGTCAGAACGGATCCTACCAGCCTCCTTCGGTCAATCCGACCCCGAACGAGCCAGCGGCAAAGGAAGCAAAGACCGCTTCTGAAACGGACGGGCCCCAGGATATGGGATCCGGTCCGCAGGTCGACATTTCAACCGGCCCGAAATCCTATCCTGCCCAGCAGGACAATGGCGGATCCGGTCAACCCACCGGTCCATTGCCTGGCGATCAGGTTCAACCCGGCCAGCAAGAGCCTGGCGAGGTCGGAGGTCAGCCAGCGCCCGTCACTCAGCCTGATCCGCAAGAACCGGATCAGGCCAACGATCAGCCCATCCCTGTTCAGTTGCCCGGTGACGTTGTGCAGCCTGATCAAGGAGAGGCCGATCCAGGCCAGGCACCTGCCCCGGACCAGGGTGTGGAGCAGCAGCCAGATGCGCCTAAGAACGAAGCCCCTGCCTTGGAGCTTGGCGCGGATTTCGATGGCAAGGTTGTTTCGGGTCGTGTGACGACTTTGGACCTGCCTGGTGATGATGTGGAAAGTGTCAGCATTATCTCAGGTCCTGATTTCGGCAATGTCACGGTCAATCCGGACAATTCGCTGGCGCTCGTTCTGACCGGTACCGATACGACCGGTTCCCTGGATTTCACAGTCCAGATCACGCGCAAGGATGGCTCTATCACGACGGGCCAGATCAATCTGGATGTTACCGAAGGCGCCCAGGAAAAGGGTTGGGGCACCGGCCAGCATTACCTGCTCGAGATGGATGCCAATGGCGACATGATCGTCGAACACGGCGAAAACCACCGTGCCGTCTATGTCTCGGGCAGCGACGACGCGCTCTCGCGCAGTGACATTGCCGCGATGGAAGGGCTGCGGCCTGAACAGATTAGCCTCAAATGGCTTCTGAATAACCCCGAATATGGCGGCAGCAAAGACAAGGCGCTGGATCCCGATCTGGGCATGGCGATCTGGTACGAGATCACCGACCGTGACAATGAACCCAATTCGAACTGGCTGATGTTCGAACGCGGTTATGATTACGGCGATGTAGGCCGGGTCATCGCTCGTGGGGCACAGGGCGAATCCGAACTGAACCCGCAACTGATCGGAGCCTGGGGCGAAGGCGACAAGCCGACCATCGGCTCGCATGCGCGGATGTATCAGGAGTTCAACAAGAACGTCGTGATCCAGGGCGTTGAATTCACCAATGGCCTGCAGGTCTTTGGGGCCGACAACGTGCTGCTGGATGATATCGTCGTCACGGGCGACGAGTTGAACGTGAAGAACCTGGATGGCTTCACCCTGCGCAACTCATCCGTCTATGACGTTCGCGAGGACGAACCGCTGCATGGTGGGCCGAAATGGAACCAAGTCGCTGACCGGATTTCCGGCATCTATGCCGAACGCAGCGAGGGCATCCTGGTCGAGGGCACGCTTTTCGACCACAACGGCTGGTCAGCGGATTACGATTACAACATCTCGTCCGAATATGGCCAACCGCCCAGCTTTTACAGCCACAACGTCTACTTCCAGCACAACAACGAAGACATCACCTTCCGCGACAACATCACCATGCGCGGGGCGTCCTTTGGCATGCAGATCCGGTCGGGCGGGTTTGTCGAAGACAACGTGTTCCTCGACAACAATGCGGCGGTGAACAATTTCGGCGGCAATTACGGCGGCGACTACGGCTTCGTCGGGAATTATTCGCTGTTTGCCGACAATTTGGTCACTTCGGGCGGCCATAAGCGCGTGTCCGACAAGGAAGGCGCCTTGTCGCTGGGCATCGGGGATTACGGCAGCATGTCGACGCGCGTCGACAACATCGTCACGCATCTGGCTGATCCCAACAACGCGCAGGAGCAGGCCGAAAAGACCGTGGTCCACAAGGCGGTGCAGAATTCCAGAACTGCGGAAAAGCCCGTCTATGACGACACGATCGTCTACAACTGGACCCGTCAGACCGATCAGGACAGTCGCATCAACGGTGCGCGCAACACGGTTGAAAACAGCAATTACGATGTGCTTGATCAGACGACGATCCAGCTGTTCGCGGCGTCTCTTCTGGGCAGGCCCGATGCCACGATTGAGGATCTGGCCGACTTTCTGCGGGCCAATTCCGATGGGGCACTGGATGGCAAAGCCACGGCTGATGTCATCATCGCGTATTTCCAGGCGGCATTCGGTATTGCGCCGGGCGATCGGATCTCTCCCACAACGCTTGAGTTTGTGCCTGACGATCTGGGCGACGGTGTTCGCTGGGACAACCGGATGAACTGGTCGACCGAGGATCTGCCTGGCACCATCGCTGGCGACAGCGTCGATCTTAACGGCAACTGGGTGCAATATGGCGGCACCAACCGTCTGGTCGATCTTGAGATGGGCGATGGCGGCAAGCTTGCTGTGACCAACGGTTATCTCGAAGTGCAAGAGGATCTGAGCGTCGGCGACGGTGGCGGCGAAATCCACATTGACCGTTCCGGTCAGCTTTGGACCAACGGCTACAAGGACGGCGATAAGCTGGAGATCGATGCCGAAGGCGGGCGCTTTGCCAATACCGGTCTGGTCCGTGGCAATGTCGATCTGAAAGCGGCTGACAATGCCCAGGTGATCCTGGCCAGCGAAGGTGGTGAATACCGCGTCGGCGATGGCGACACGCTGCACATTGTGGGCGATGACGTGAAGATCGGCTTTGACGGCAAATCGGGCGACAGCGCCAAGCTGACCCTGTCCGATGACGCCACGCTGCGCTTTTCGGCGGATGACGGCGATCTGGGCTTGATCCAGGAATTCTACAGCGGACATTACGATGCCCCCAAGGGATCGGTCAGTTCGATCGTGGCGCTGAACGATGCCAATCTGCGCGTGGATCTGGCCGGAATCACCGACAGGGCCGAAAAGCTCTTTATGCTGATCAATGCCGATGAGGTGACGGGCACGTTCGACAAGCTGGAGGTTTCGGGTCTGGATTCGGATCGCGATGCCACGATCATCGTCGATTACGAAGCCGATGCCGTTTTCCTGCAGCTTGGTGCCGATGGGGCAGGCCGCGGCCGCGTTTCGGTCGAAACCTCGGACGCATCGGGCACGACGCGCGGTGTTCAGGGCGAGGTTGTTCCGGTCGAATCCCTGGTCGAAGACAGCGGGATCAGCTGGATCTGATCCTTTGACACGCCTCTCGTGCGATCGCCGCTTGATCGCGCGGGGGCTTCCCGGCAGATAAGACCCAAGACGGAACCGATCCGGTTCCCCAATCCGGGCGGGTTCACGTGGCCAACAGCACAGATCTGGCGCTCCACCGACAGCATGCACACCGACTGAAAGGCCAGCGGTTTCTGCGCAATGTGGCGTGGAAAGCGGCGCATCCGGGTGGACGTACCCTGCTTTATGGCCCGGCCGTTTTCGAAAACCCCTATCAGACGCTGATCTATTCGGCCTTTCCGGCACGGGTGAGCGTGGGCACGACAGGCCGTGCTGCCACCTATCGCAAGGCGCGCATCGCAGGCGCCTATCACATGCACTGGGATGAGTTTGGCCTGAGCGCCGGGGCGGATGGGCGCCCGGCCTATTGCGCGGGCCTTGATGCGTTTCTGGAGGCGGGGGGGCGGCTTTTCTGGACGGTCCACAATGCCGATCCGCATGACGGTCTGGCCGCAGACAAGCAGGCGCTGTTCCATGAAGGGCGCCGCTATCTGAGCGAACGCGCCGCAGCGATCCATGTGCACAGCGATGTGGCCCGGGATCTGATCTGCGCGCGCTACAATGCTGATCCGGCCCGCGTCCATGTCATCCCGCATCCCAGCTATCTGGGCTGGTACGGGGATGTGGCACGCGACCGTTTGAAGGACGGCCCAAGCCGGTTCCTCGCGTTCGGGGCCTTTCGCGACAACAAAGGGTTGGATCTGATCCTGGCCGGCTTGCGCGGTGTCGCGACCTCTGTTCCTCTGGGCGATGTTCATATCGCCGGGCGCGGCGCCAGTGCGGCGGGCGAGGATCCAGTGCCGGGCCGTGCGGTGCGCGTGACCGACGGGTTTATTCCCGATGCCGATCTGCCGGGGCTGTTCGGGGCTGCGGATTTCAGCATCTTCGGATTTTCCAGCATCCTGACCTCCGGTTCCCTGATGCTGGCTTTGGGTTTTGGCGCCGTGCCGGTTGCCCCCGACCTGCCCACCTTGCGCGACGCCCTGCCCGAAGCGCTTCATCCCCTGCTTTATCGTCCGGGCGATGCCGAGGATCTGACGCGGGTGCTGGAGCAGGCCTCCGATATGCCAGCAACGCACCATGCCCATCTGCGTGCCGCTGCCTTTGCCCATGCCGAGGATCTGCGCCCCGAACGGGTCTCCAAACGGCTGTACGAGGTCTTTGATCAGGCGTGGTAGGACCCTCCGAGGGGCACGCTCCATACTCCCAAAAGTCAGACCGACCTTTGGGAAAAGGTAGGTTGCGGGACAAAGCTGCCGATCAGCTCGTAACGCTAGACGACAGCTTCCCGGCCCGAAGCAGGCATCGGTTTTCGGTTGGTCGGGCGAGAAATCGATCGGGAAACTGAATCCGACCTCGCCTATCTTGACAGGGCTACAGCACCCGCCCTTAGCTGTAGCCATGCCAAGTAAAGAACACATTATTGATGAAATCCAACGGGTCGCTAAGAAGATTGGCCGTGCACCAGGTCGCACCGTATTTGAGAAAGAGACCGGCATTCGGATGCCAGAATGGTATGGCGTGTATTGGCGGGCATGGGGCGATGCAATCGAAGAAGCCGGACTCAAGCCCAACAAGAAGCAGGGCAAATTCTCGTCCGAGGATGTGCTGGTGAAATACGCCCAAGCGGTGCGGCACTTCGGGCGAATACCGGCAGAAATCGACATTCGGATGTACTCACGCGAAAACGCCGATTTCCCCGGCCACAGCACTTTCGCAAACCACTTCGGAAACAAAGACGGAATGGTCAGGGCGCTGGCGGAGTTTGTTCGCCGCAAGGATGACTACGCCGACCTCATTGACCTTGTGTCATCGCCCGACGAACCGGAACCAGAGCTAGGCGAAACGGGTTTATTGACGGAAGGCCATGTTTACCTTTTGAAGTCTGGTGACCACTACAAGATAGGCCGCAGTGACGAGCTTGAGCGCCGCGTGAAACAGATAGCTATCAACTTGCCGGAAGCGGTGACGCTAGAGCACGCAATCCGAACCGATGACCCGCCCGGTATTGAGGCTTATTGGCATCGTCGTTTCGCGGACCGCAGAGCGAATGGCGAGTGGTTCAAGCTGACGGTGGCAGATATTCGGGCCTTCAAGCGACGCAAGTATCAGTAGTCCGCCACTCGCCTCGGCTGCTCTCAAGCTAGTTCAGGAAAAGGGCGTCCACAAAGCTATACAAAGTCCACCTTTTTCGCAGACAAGTCCTTCGCGGCGCTGCAGAAATCTTGCAATGTGGGCTCAAACCAGCCCTCGGGCTGTGGTCCCAAATTGCTTTAGCGAAAAGCGTCCAGGGGGAAGGCGTCGATCATCTTTTGGGCGTCGAAGACGGCGGGGGGGTGATCTGGGGCGGCGAGGGCTGTGTCGATGTCGTCGTAAAGCGGCACGCTCTCGCGGCCTGTTCCGGTGGCGTAATCGTCGTATTTGAAGGGCGCCTCGGCTCCGGGGCGCAAAAGGCGGGCGGACACGCCGAAGGCTTCGGCGAGGATGAAGCCGTGCAAGGACGAGGAAACGACGCGTTCAGCCTCGTAGATCGCCTGCACGATCCGCCAGAGATCCCTGCGCGGATCGATGATGCGGCCTGCCTGCGTCTTGGGGGCTGGATCGTTGAGGTTGGGCACGATCACGGTGCCGCCCCTGCCCTTCTGCCAACCTGCCATACGCTCGGGGAACAAAGCGGGCAGCAAGAGACCCGGATCGCCGTAGATCTCGGGCACGTCGATGCCACGCTCCATCAGAAAGGCGCGGGTCAGGGGCCCACGGACCATGCGCACATCAAGTGCTTCGAAGCGGTGCAGGCCTACATCCACCTTACCGTTGCGCCCCGACCCCCAGACGATGTCGCCGGTATCCGCAAAATGCAGAACGGAGCCCACCGAGAACAGCTTTTGCCCCTGCCCTGCTGCCTCGAAGGAATGTGGGGCGGGGGTGGTGATCCCGTGCCGCTCGAGGATGGCGGAAACGACCAGTGGACCCAGGAGATCGCCAAAATTGTTGACCGGGGCCATGAAGGGCAGGCGCCGTCCGATACGACCGCGAAACCGGCGCTTTTCGGGGTTCCAATAGACAATCTGGGGCGCACTCATCCGGTTGGCCTTATCATTTATATTCGATCAGTTCTGTCCGTCGTCCCATAAGGCGCCCCCAGTAAAAGCTGAGCGCGCCTGCGGCTTCGGGGATCCGGCCCAGGATCAGAAAGGCCGCGCGCAAGGGACGTTCCCCCTTCAGGGCAAGGCGCAGGATCTGCAAAGGCCACAAAAGCAGGATCAGCAAGGCCCAAGGTGTGATCAACGTCCCCAGAAGAGCCGCCAGCGGGATCCCGGCGCCCCAGATCAGGGCGCGGCGGGTCTGGGAGATGTTGTGCCGTTCCGGGGGCGCTCCGTGCAGAGCGGCCCCTTCGGCAAAGGCGTGGCCGGCGCGTTTGGTGCGTGTCCACCACTGGCCGAGCCGGGTGATGTTGGCATCATGCAGGGTCATTTCGGTATCGATCCGCCAGATCGTCCAGCCTGCCTGGCGCAGGCGCACGCAAAGCTCTGGCTCTTCCCCGGCGATCAGGGTTGGGTTGTAGCCGCCCACTTTGCGCAGGGCATCGACCCGCATCAACGCGTCCCCCCCGCAGGACCGCGCCTCGCCTATGGGGGTGTCCCATTCCTCATCTGTAAGGCGGTTGTAGATGCTGGCCTCCGGAAAGCGTTCGCGGCGGCGTCCGCAGACCACGGCTGCCTGGGCATGGTCATGCAGGAAGGTTTCGGCCCGAGTGAGCCAACCGGGCTGTACCTCGCAATCGCCGTCGACGAATTGCACGAGGCTTGCGCGGTTAGCGAGCTGGTTGAGCCCGGCATTGCGCGCCCGGGCTGCTGTGAAGGGCTGATCCATCTCGAGGGTTACCACCTCGGCACCGAGATCCCGCGCGGCCTCAACACTGCCATCGGTCGATCCGGAATCCACGTAGATCAGCGGTGCCAAACCGCGCAGGGATTTCAGACAACGGATCAGCCGGTCGCCTTCATTGCGCCCGATGACAATGGCCGAAACGCTCATGCAGGCACGAAGGGATAGGCGTCATCGAGGGCGGGCATGCCGGGCAAAAGCCGCGCCAGATCATCGCGATCCTGAAGATAGATGCGCTCCAGCTCGGCCCGCAGGCTGTCCGGCAGTTCGGGCCGATCGCCGATCATGCGGGCATCGCGGATTTTTGAGCGAATGGATTTCGGGACCAACGTACGGCGCAGTCCGACGGCCACGGGATTGTCGATCAGAAGGCTGTGGAGAGGAAATTTGCGGATCCGCTGGGCCGAGACGTTCTGCGCCCCAAGATCGTGGTTCCAGGCAGGCGTGCCGGTATACCCGATATGGGCGGCGACGCGGGCAAGCTCGCCCTCTTCATCGGCTTTCAGGGTTTCAAGCGAAGTGAGGTAGATCGCCTCGCGTCCAAAGGCTGCGATGTAAGGAGCGATCTGGTAGGCGTAGCGGCCATAATCGACGATTTCAGAATGGGCGGCGAATTCGGCGATCATATCGGGGCCCATGATCCCCTGGCTCCATTCATGGATGTAGTGTGAGACAGCCCGCGTGACCGGGTTGCGGATCATGTAGACGAGGCGCGGGTTCGGCACGGAGGCCTTCAGTCGCGCGATCGTTTGCGGATAGGTGGGCAGCTTGGTGTAATGCGTGCTGGCTTCACCCAGCAGGTCGCTTGGTGCGGCCTCGGCATAAAGCCCGGCATACCAGTCAGGTCCCTTGGCAAAAACGTCATCGTCCGAAAAATAATTCGGCTCCTTCGGGTCTGTCATGAAGATGCCGGGCTGGCAGGCCAGTTGCGCCTGCAGGGTCGTGGTGCCGCATTTCATGGCACCGATGATGAGGAAATTAGGTTTGCTCATGCGGTCCTCACGATGGTTCCTGGGGGGCATAGCGAGGTCCCAGCGGCTGGCCTGCATTGATCCAGATGTCACGGGCTTCGGCCTCATTCATGGCGTAAGGGGCGCGCCCGAAAAGCCTGCGGGCCTGCGCAATCCCCCGGCCCAGATACCAGGCGAGGTTGGCCGCGATCAGCCCGGCTCGCCCATGGGCCTGGTAGAGAAAGCGCGTGCGCGAGGCATAGTAATAAGGTGGCATGCGTTTCTTGGCAGCAGCCATCGCCTTGACCGGCCCCGACCCGCCACGGAAATGCACTGCACGGGCGGCAGGCGCATAGGCGATGCCCCAACCGGCCCGGCGCGCGCGCAGGCAATATTCGGCGTCCTCGTAATAGAGAAAATAGCCCTCATCCATAGGACCAAGCTGGGCGACCATCTCACCGCGCAGAAGGATGCAGGCAAAGCTGGCCCATTCGATCTGATCGGGGTCCGGATCAGGACCAAGCGACACTTCGTGACGTTTCAGAAGCTTGGTGATGGCGCCCGTGCAAGCGCTGCGGATCAGCTCAGAGCCTGGGCCGTGAAAGCGGAAACAGCTGTCTTGTGCCACACCGTCCTCATGTTCGATGCGGGGGGCAATCAGGCCGGCATCTGGATATGCTTCGGCCACGGGCAGGATCGCGTCGAAGAAATCTGGACGCAGAAGTGCGTCGGAATTCAGCAGCAGATAATATGTGGCTTCGGCTGCGGCCATGCCCTGATTATGTCCGCCCGAAAAGCCGGCATTCGTGTCGGACACGACCAGGGACAGCCGGTTCTTTTCGGGATGAGCCACTACCCAGTCGGACAGGATCTGATCCGACCCGTCGCCCGAGGCGTTTTCGACGATCACCACCCGCCCTGCCCTGTCTCCAAGCGCATCGAGGGCCGATTGCGCGCAGGATTGGGTCAGATCAGGCGTGCGATAATTGATGATCGAAACGACGATTTCGTGGCGCATGTCACACCCCGGCCTTGCGGGACTTGGTGGCAAAACGGGTGTAGCGCGGGCCCTCTGCCCTATCGGTCGCTGGGGCGGCCGTGTCCAGGCCGGGCTGCGGGCCGCGGTGATAGCGCTGCTGTCGTCGCCCGGCAGGTTCAAGGGCGGTCGCATCGCTGTCGGTTACGCGCGCCATTTCCAACCGCCCGATTAGAGCACCTGCCATCAGCCAGGTAACCATGGTCAGACCCGCATTCGGTATGAGGTCGACCAGATTGGCGCACAGAACGATGCATAAGCTGGACGTGATAAGGGTGATCTCATACCGCCGTTTGCGGAGCGCCAGCAGGATCATGGGCAATGTCAGAAGGCCGAATTCCGCAAAATAGCGCGCAAAGCCCCCCAGCCCGATGCTGATGACCCAGCGTCCGTCCGTGGTGCTTTCGTCTTCGCCCTTCTCATTATAGACACGTGGGCGGCCCCAGCCCCCCCAGCCCAGGGCCGGGCGCTGCATGGCTTTTTCCAGCAGGATATCCTCGTTGTTGAGCCGGTATTGCAGGGATCCGGCGCGTTCGGGCGAGATTTTCATGGCAAAGCCCACCACCTTGTCGACCGGGACCAGATCGGCAGATCGCAGCAGGGGATAGGTCACCACGACGCCCCCGATGATGGCTGCCGCCAGCATCTGCTGGCGCGCGTTCAGCATCAGGATCACAGGCAACAGCACCAGTGTGATCATCAGCGCGCCAAGGGTCTTTGAGAGAACCACCGTCACCAAAAGCAGACCTGCCCCGAACATGAAGCGTTTGTGCTGTTGGCTGATCTTGGTGCGCCAAACCGCGAAAGCCGCGATTGTGGCGGTGGCCAGGAAAATCCCCAGCCAAAGCGAATGTTCCAGGAAGATAACGGGGCGGAAGCCGCCTTCGCGTTTTTGCTGGGCCCAGTCACGCACGCTGACCCCATAGACCCAGTTGCTGAGCTGGGGGGACAGGCGGATCTCGATCAGGGCGAGGAAAGCATAGAGGATGCCGCAGCCGGCAATAATGATGAGAAGTCTGCGATGCGCATCGGGATGGCCCAGATATTTCCGGGCCAGCAGCAAAGGCAGCAACGACATGCCCGCCACCATGGCCGAGGAAAAGGCATCATAGGGGCGCAGGCCCTGCAGCGTTTTTGGCCCGTATCGCAAAGTGTCGCTGTTGGTCAGCGGGGTCAGGAACGCACCGCCGATGAACAGAACAACCAGCCCCAGCATGATGGGATCGCGAGGCAGAAAGCCGGGCAGAACGCCTAGGGGCATGTTCTTGCGGCGGTTTGCACTCAGTTGTCGCAGGGCTATGAAACTGAAAAGCAGGGCCGAGAGAAGCGGGATCGAGAATTTGTCAAAGCGCGGCAGGACCGGAAAATCCACGCCCACGCGCACCGGCAGCAGCAGATAGGCCGGAATCAGCGACAGGATCAGCGCCGTCGTCAGATCGTATCTGCGATAGAGGATCATGACCACGATGGGCCATGCATAAAGTGCTGCGAGCGGCGGGATCATCCCGCACCTCGGCGTTCCGGACCGATCTGGCGGCTTTGCACGGCCGAAATCAAAAGCCGGGGCAGAATGGCGATGCAGGCTCCATAGCGCGCGGCCAGTCTTTGCGGGTTTTGCGAAAGTCGCCAAAGCCATTCGAGGGCCAGCTTTTGCACCACCATTGGCGCGCGTGTCTGGGCGCCCGAGATGAAATCAAGCCCGGCCCCGATCGACATGAAGCCAGTTTCCGGCAGAGCGCGCGCGGCGTGAACGGCAAAGCGTTCCTGCTTCGGGGCACCAAGTGCCAGAAAACACAAGCGGGTCCCGCTTTGGCGCAATTCCTCTATGCATCTGTCGGCGTCATGCCCTGTGGGCTCAAACCCCATCGGGGGCGCGATACGCGCGACAATACGAAGCCCCGGATAGGCCTGCATGAGCGCCGTGGCCGCCTGATCAAGCGAGGCTTCGGTTGCACCCAGCAGGGCAACAGGCACATCGTGTTGCGCGGCAAGGCTGACCACGGGGCTGATCATTTCCGAACCGGGCATCAGATCGACCTCATGTCCGGCCAGTTTGGAAAACCAGACGATCGGGTTGCCGTCGGCAGTGATGTGACTGTGGGCGGCATAGGCCGCACAGAACGCCGGATCGCGCCGGATCTTGACCACATGATCGAGGTTCAGTGTGGCCACGGCAAAGCCCTTGCGCGCCTGCAAATGCGCCTCGATATCCTCGAGGAACGCCATGCGGTTGTCCATGTTCACATGGATCGGACCGCACAGGCCGCTGCCGCGGCTTTGCAGATGAGACCAGTCGATCATACGCTCCTCGTCATTTTGGCGCGTCCTTAGCATAAGCTTTTCCGTCTCGACAGTTGCCAGCCTGTGGCATCTGCTTTGCGGTAAAAAGATAGTGCATGTCGTCGGCAAAACCGGCTTTTGCTATATAGATGTGCATCCGTTCATAAGCGGTTTCGGCAATTGCAACGCAACGTTCCGAGTCGGCCAGCGCCTTTCGGGCGACATCCCCCAGATCGGAGAAATCCCATTTGACGGGCAGATACGTTTCCCCGGCCACGTAAAGGTCTGGCCGGGTTTCCAGATGGCTCATATCGGGTTTGAGGAGGACCGAACCGGTCATGAAAGCCTCGATGTCGCGCCAGCAGATCTCGCCATATCCAAAGGGGCTGAAGCAAAGGCGTGCAGCCCGCATTTCCCGCATGTATTCGGCCCAAGGCACGCTGCCCTCGGTCAGGATCCGCCCGGCCCCGCTGGATTTGACCGCAGACAGTGCAGCCTCGCGCATGGCCTGATACCAGGGTGATCCCTTTGTCGCCATGCGGGCGTGGATATCATGGATCTTGGGCGTATGCTCCAGACGAGGTGTCTTCACCAAGGGGCTGGCGAATTGCGGGGCGGTGAGGAAATTGGCGCCTGTGCGCAGTTTCGGCAGGATCGCCTCCGGCGTTTCCCAATCTACAAGGGGCTGATCAATGCCATAGAGATCGCCGTAATATTCGGTTAGGTTCGTGTCGCCGCGCCGGGGCACCTGATAGAGTGACCGGTCCCGGAACAGCGACTTTTTCACATATAGATCAATGAACGGGTCGACATGGCGCCCCAGACGCAGATCGTTATGGGCAAAGCTGTCGAAGAAGGCGATCGTCGCTTCCGGGTTTTGCTGGCGCAACCGCGCGAGCGTGGCTTTCAGACGGTCCGGATCGGTCGTGAACCAGGGCTGAAAGATGATGATGTCGGCCCCGCCATGGCTGTGCCCTGCCAATGCTTCGGAGACAGGAAAGGCCCGCAAGGCCACATCGTGCCGTTCATGTATCGCGGCGGCATGAAAAAACAGCGGGTAGATCTGGGAAAAGCTGATCCGATTGGGCTCATAATAAACATGTGCCATGCGCCCGGCGTGGCGCACAGTGGGACGTTTCAGCAAGGGCCGCACCAGATGTGAGACCGGTTTTCTCAAAGCGTATGGGGCCAGATGCGTGCGCAAATCGTTCAGCATGTTCAAGATCTTCTTCCATGCCAGGACAAATACCACACAGCTGTGGCCACCTTATGGCATAGGCCGGACTTTTCCGTCGAGACCCCTTGGGCAAACAGGCTGATCTCGGCCAGTCGGGCACCGTTCGGTGGTCAAGGATTTCGTTAAAAATTCATTGATAGAGCTTTGGCCTTGCCATGCGGGCGAAGGGTTTTTCGAGGGCGGCTCTGGAGCGAGGAGGCGCTTTTGGGGGACTTGCCCCTTCGTCACGGACCCTGATCCCAACGCCACAACAAGGACTGAGAGATGACTGACAAGTTTAGTGACCACGCCGAAGGTCTGTCGAGCCCGCCCGCTCATGCCATTGCGATCACCCCGGATGACGCCGCAGACATAGCCATTGTCAGCCGCGGTCTGAACGTGGCCGAAAGCGGTGCCGTGCGCGTGACGACGTTGCGTGGTGATACGGTGACGCTTTTTGTTGGAGCGGGCGTTGTCTTTCCCCTGCGCGCGCGCCGGATCCATGCCACAGGCACAACGGCAACCGGTATTGTGGTGATGTACTGATGACGGACATCAGTGTTGCTTGCAGCCTGTCCGCGCCACCAGGGCTTATTGGCCTGCCGGTGACATCACCGCCGACGCCCGCCCGCCTTGAAACGATCATCATCCCTGCCGTTTCTGTCATTTATGACGGGCAGGCGATTTCGGACATGCCGGGCTATGCGGATATGATCGCCCCTGCGAATTTCACCTCGAACAAGGGCACGATCAGCGATGTGAGCGTGACCTTCACAGGAGATGCCACCAATGCCACGGCACCACTGGCTGAAGATACCGTTGCCGGGTTTCGCATTAACGTCACCGACAGTGCGGGCAACAGCGCCGTTTTCGATGCCGGCACGACGATCGTGGATTTTGCGGTACGTGTCATTTCGGCGGTCGGAAACGAAGCCCTGATCGAGCGCAACCCGATGGCGACCTCGGGCCTTTACCCGCTTGATATGAGCGGATCGGACGCGCCCTACAATGGCACCTATATGCTGGACCTGGCTGAATACATCACAAGGCCGGTCATTCTGGCCACCGTGCCGGTGTCGGGTGATGCGGCTGTCGGTGAGGTCCTGAACGCCATTCCTGCCCTGGCCGCCTCGGAAGGGGTGAACGGGGTCGAGACACGGGCCTATCAATGGTATCGCTTCCGCACGAACACTGAAAATATCGGTGACCGTGTGCCCATTCAGGGGGCGGTTGCGGCCAGTTATACCGCAGAGGCGGCAGATGAAGGCTACACCCTTCTGCGCGGGGAAGTGGTCAGCGATAGCCTTGGCACAAGCCGTGAGGCGCTCAATACAGGTATCGATATCCCGGCCTCTGCTGTCATCTACACAGACACATTCGTGGGGCCTGACAATACCCCACTGACCGCGCACCAGACAGATACGGGCCAAAACTGGATCAATGTCGGTGTCGGCACCACACCACCGTTGCTGGATGCTGGCCGATTGTTCCCGAACAAATCAAGCGGTGGGTCGGAATTCTATGCCCTTGACGGTGTCAGTCTGACCGATTGTGAGGTGGCGGCAGACATCCTGACCGGCACGTTCGGGGCAGGCCTGGGCCTGATCGCGCGGGTGCAGGGCACCGGATCGAGTCGCAATTCCTATTATGCCCGTCTCAACAAAGCGCAGAACCGGATCCAGCTTTACCGGGTTGTCAACGGCAATACGACATCCCTGGGCAGCGCCATTCCGGATCCGGCTGAGGACAATGCCTCTTACCGGCTGGTGCTACGCTGTGTCGGGTCGACCATCGAGGTCGACTGGAACGGCAGCACGGTCATCTCGGCCACCAGCACGCATATCACCGGGCCCGGTTCGGTGGGTATAGGCCATTACCGGGCCAACACCATCCGTTGGGACAACTTTTCAGCAGGAGCGATCTGATGCCAATTGGTCAAATCTCAGGATTGCTTGACGGATCTGCCGTGGTCATTGCGGCGGGCCGGTCAATTGTGTCGATCCCCAGCTATCGCGCATCGGGTCTTGCGGGACTGGCCGACAGTCAATGGTCCGCACTCTCCGAGCCCAGCCTGACGGGCGATACCGCTTTGGTCGATATCTCCGCCCTGCCCGATGCCCCTGACGGCTATGCGGCAGAGGCTTTTCGGGTGCGGGTCAACAACGGCGATCCGGTCACCTTGCCCCTGGGCAATCGCCTCAACAAGCCGCGGCATATCCGCATTCCCGCCAACGGCATGGCGTCGGTTCAGATGGCAATCGTCTGGCGCGATCAGAATGATCGGGTCACAAATGTGAATTCGGACTGGTCCGCAGTCAAACCCGTAGCGCCAGAAATGGCGGCGGCCCCTTCGATCCGCATCACCAGCACCCGGACAACGGCCACCGCCCCGGCTGGCTTTGTCTTCAGTGCCGAGGTCGACGGGATGGGGGTGCTTGATCCGTCCAAAGAACTGCACTGGGAATGGAATTACGGCGATCCGGGCAGCGTCCATAAGCGGATGCGCCCCGATTTTGCGACGGTCCATGGGATCAACGCCAACGTGTCCTACGACCATGTGGGCGCCCATACCTATGAGCGACCCGGTGATTACGGTGTGACGCTGACAGTGACAGATCGGGCGGGCAACCGCTTTACCTCTGATCCCTACATCGTCACACTCGAAGATCCGGATGTGGTCTTTGCGGGTACGCGGACGATCTGCATCGCGCCCAGCGGAACAACGACGGGTGGCCCGGATGGCGCGCGCTATGTCGTGTCCTGGGGGTCGGCCAAATCGCATTACAGCACGAGTTCACGTGTGCGACTGCTGCTGGAACGCGGCCAGACCCATCCGAACATCAACCTCGACCGCCCGCGCGAAATGCAGATCGGAGCCTTTGGGACCGGGGCAGACCCGATCATCCCTGAACGCATGTTCCTGCAATGGCACGACGGGGACGAGGCGGGCTATGCCATCTGGGGGGTCGAATTCAACGATGGCTATGACCCCTCTGCCCCGCCCGATTTCGTGCCCAAGAACGCGATCGATATCTCGGTTCAGGATCTTACTGTGCATGATTGCCGCTTCAGCGGGTTCATGACACATATCTCTCCAGGGGGGCCGCAACGCTGGGTCCTGTCGAGCACCGAATGCACCAACTGGGGCAACTTCGCCTTCTTCCAGAATGATGCGCGCGAACATGCGATCATCGGCTGCACATTGGCGCAGAACCCCATGACGCTGAGGGTGCCGGGCAAGGCCGAAGGCGCCGCCCCGTTCTATGCGGATCACGGACCTTATCGGACCAACCGGATGAATGGCGATTGCGCGATCGTGCAGTCGGATCTCTTCTCGACCAATGCTTGGCCGGGCAATTCGATCTCGACCGGGTTCCTCTCGACGCAGAATACGATCCAGCTTTGCGTGCGGCCCAACGCTGTGGGCGAGCCGGGCTATGCGATGAATTTCAGCCAGTGCTTGTCGGAAGGTGCGGCCTTCTACTTTGGCCCGACGGCGGGTAATGACGGCACGCCTGCAATTGATCTGAAGGTTTCGAAATCGGTGCATGTCATCGCCTGCGGGGGCATGATGGGGTCGGGCTTTGGTGGCGTTCTCTTTGAAAACAACGTCGTCATCATGGGCGCGCAGCGGGTTGAGAAGAACTTCAGCCAGTATTTCGTAGCCTCCGACACGTTCTATCCGGCACCGACCACCCCGATGTCGAGCTGGAAGGGTGTTGGGCGCCAACGTCCTAACAAGGGTCTTTCACACGAGATGCCGGTAATCATGCGCAACAACACAATCATCGACCTGCGCGAGGCGGGCCGTGTGCCCGGTGATATGCGCATCGGCCGGTTCGAAGATTTCGAGGATGTGCGCCTGACAAACAATCTGATCCACGCGCCGGACGTGCCGGGTTTCGGACCAGCAGGTCCGCTGGATATGGAGCCGAAATTTACACCTTACTACGTGGGCCGGCTCGTGCCTGGTGAAAGCCCGGATCTGCAGACGGAATTTTCCAATGCAGAGAATGGCTTTGTCCCTGTGCCGCTGGCGGGCTGTCCTGCGATCGGGGCAGCCACGGATGAGACGGCGCTTGACGATTTCAGCGGGCGCCTTCGCGCCGATATTCTGGCCCCGCTGTCCCGAAGTACGGTGTCGGAGGGTGCTTTTGAGCCTGCTCTCGAAAGCTGACTGCAAAAGGCCCGCATCACGCGGGCCTTTTTATTGGCGCATGTCTTTTATCGCACGAGAAACTTCATCAGCCGGACATAGCCGAAGGCAAGACCGCCCAGGAACAAAAGCAGCGGGATCAGCAACGCAATGCTGCCTGGCAGGCCGAGATTCTCCAGCAGCGACTTGATCGGGATGACGATCTCGTGGCCCACAAAGATCGGCAGGGCGAGGATCCCGCTGGTGATCGCAAATGCGTTGCCATAGCGGATGATCGGGCCCGCCCCGCGCGCATTGCCGCGGTTGATCCGGCAGAAGATCGCGATGATCCAGAGCGTGACACCGGCATAGATCATCAGGTGCCAGGGGTGGACGCGCCCGAAATTCATCAGATCCGCATCGCCTCGCACCTCATAAAGCACGACCGATCCCAAGATGATCAGGGCCAGCCCGTAAAAGCCCATATCCTGCGAGAGCCGCGCAGAGCCATGCCAGCGCCGCAGAAGGATCCCCATCGCAACACCCACCATCACGTAAGCGGTCATGTGGAAATAGCCGTATTTCGCCGTGAGCAGGATCTTCATCAGCTCCAGCACGCCACCCGGTTTCAGCGGTGCGACGGTCGTGGCCAGGAATTCGTGCAGCGCCATGCAGATCGCGCCCACCAGCAGGGCGGTCAAAAGCCTGTCGGGGCCCATATGAAGCACCCGCATGATCAGTGGCATCGTCAGCATCGCCAGCGCGTAGTAGGCGATGGCCGAATAGAAAAGGAACGACACCGTATAGGGCCCGAAGGGTTCGCCATCGGTGCTGACTGCCGCCAGCCGGATCAGTGCCATGATCAGCACGCCGCCGCCCACCAGCATCACGTTGAGCCGGTTGCCCTTCAGGAACATGTCGCGGTTCTTGGCATAATGCTGCAGGCCAAGCGCGCCGACGCCCAGCCCGAAAACCATGGCAAATCCGGGCGTGCCATAGCGCAGGGCCGGGTTCATCGCCTCGTAGATCCAGGCCGCGTCGCCCGCGATCCGCGCCAGAACGCCGGGCAGCCAATGCACGACGACGACCCAGAGGATGAGCACGCCGCGCGTTGCATGGACCGCATTCATCATCTCGGCAAAGCTGAGCCCGCCCTTTTCCGGCGTGGCCGGAGCGGTGGAGGGCGTTTCAGGCGGTGGTGCTGCGGGGGCCGCGACAGGTTCCAGTACCGGGGCGGGACCATCCGCACCCGCGATCGCGGCAATGGTTTTGCCATCAAAGATCATGCGCGCCGTGTCGGGATCAAGGCCAAGCGCCTCCATCCGCATGATCACGGTCAGGGCTGACAGGCTGTCGCCGCCCAGATCGTAGAAGCTTTCGTGCAGCGACACCGAAGGCACGTTCAAGACCTCGGCCCAAAGCGCCTGAAG